>Ga0180436_10001421_pt1 | contig 23349 bp, 21 predicted proteins | sample SS_ome_2_FD_132434 | JGI IMG/M metagenome (GOLD analysis project Ga0180436, IMG submission 132434) | Hypersaline lake sediment archaeal communities from the Salton Sea, California, USA - SS_3_S_2 metaG | ecosystem: Environmental > Aquatic > Non-marine Saline and Alkaline > Hypersaline >... | reverse complement strand
CAGACGCTTCCCGTCGGCTCGCTCGAGCCCAACGCGTTCGGCCTCTACGACACCATCGGCAACGTCGCGGAGTGGACCATGGACTGCATGAACCTCTCCTACCTCGACGCACCCGCCGACGGCAGCGCCTGGAGCCGCGGCATCTGCAGCTCGCGCATGACGCGCGGCGGCTCCTGGTTTACAGGCACCCGTGAAATCAGACTGCCGTCGCGTTTCAATCTCAAGAACGGCGACCGCAACGACTTTACCGGTTTTCGCGTGGTGCGGGCCGTACAGGATTGAAAACAAGGGGTCAGGGCAGCTCAGCTACCCTGACCCCGTTCTTCGGTGCATAATCGAACCATGCGTTTCATTTCGTTTACCGTGTTGCTGCTTCTGCTGGTCGGGATTCGAGGCTTTCAGGCATTCGCCCAGGAAGCGCAGGTCAGCGGCGACCAGGACGGGTCCAGCCAGGCCGTCGAGGAAAGCGACGAGGCTTATCGCCGCCGCATGGAACTGGAGGACGCCCGCGACCGCGACCCCACCTATACCGACCCGCCGAACGACTACCGTCGCGAAATGGAAAAGATCGACAAGCTGCCCAGCGAATCGCGTGAAAACATTCGGGACCAGCTCATCGACATCATCGTTGAAAATCCTGAGTGGGAGCCCGAAGACGCGCTGGAAGAGTACCCCTATGAGCCGACGGCGGCCGCGATGGCGGATGCCGAGCTGATGCAGCAGGAACAGGAAGCCTGGGAAGAGCAGATCGAAAAATACCACGCGCGGGAAGCGGCGGCCTACGGCGCCTACCGCGGGGCCGTTGCCGGGCCCGGAAACCCTCAGGGTGGCGCAGGCGATTCCGGTAGTGAAGGCGATTCCGGCCAGGGTGAACAAGCCGGTGCGCAGGGGGCCGGCAGCTCATCCTCGAGCAGCGCGGGCACCTACGAGCCTTACGAGTCGCAAAGCGAGCAAAGCCAGGACGCGGTCAGCACCCGCGGCGTTTCGGAGAGCGCGCTGGACTTCCTGCTGAACCGGCAGCCGGGTGCGCAGCAGGGTGTAGAGCCGGGCCAGGGCGAACCCCGGGCGCAAGAGATGCAGCAGCAGGCCTTCGAAGACCAGGCGTCAGAACCGCAGCCGTCCGAGTCATCAGCGGAGTCGTCTTCGGAACCGGCAGCCGAACCCGACCGGCGCGGTATCCTCGCGATCGAGGACCTGGACAAGATGGAAGGAACGGGGGCTGTGACAGCTCCTCCGCCCGAGGAAAAAGACGAGCCAGAGCAGCGGCCGAACGACGGCTGATCAGGACTTGTTCAGCAAAACGCGCGCGGCGGACGGCGCCATCAGCGTATTGCTGTGCCCGACACCCGGTACGGTCTCGAGCCGCCATCCAAACACGATGCCCTCACGTTCGCTCCAACTGCGGGCCGCCTCGAACCAGGCCTGGCCCCGGGCGAAGCGGTGTTCGCCCTGCAGTATCGCTTCGGGCACCCGGCGCAGGCCGGGATCCTGGGTATCGGTGTCGGACTCGCCCAACAGAACCGTGAGCGGCATCGCCATTACTCGAACAACGCTATCGCGGCCCACGCCGGAATGGCGCAAGCCGTAGGGATAGTCGACTGCGAAGTCGGGCATCATGTACCAGCCCGCGTTGGCGGCCACGGCGCGTGATACGCGGGCCGCGGGAACGTAAAACAGGAAGCGATGCACGAACTGCGCGCCCGCCGAATGGCCGTAGATCGCGTAACGGTCTGTTTCCATCGAAAAACGTTTTCGAATGTCGTCGAACAGCGGTTCGATGGCCGCGTAAGACCATTGCGAGGGCGGTCGCTGCTTCCCATTCCTGTCGAACCGTTTGCCCAGCGCGTAGCCGTCGGACCCCGGAAAGTCCTCGTCACTGAACTCGGGCACCACCAGCAGGAAATCGTGTTCCAGGGCCAGTTCATGCCACTGGTCGCGGTAGTCGTCTGCATTCCGGCGCATGCCGTGCATCACGAACACGACGGGACGGTCCGCCGCCAGCCCGGGGGAGCGGGACACGAAGACCCTCAGCTCCGGCCCGGCCCATCCGTCGAATTTGAACTGGATCATTGCTGCCGAGGCCGGTATCGGCCAGGCGAGTACGGCGAACAACACAACCGCTGCGGCGACTACCTTATTCATTGAATTGACGGGACGAGTCACAGTGCAAGTGTACGACGAATCAGTCCACGGCTCACAGTCAGCGATTGACCGCAGGAAGGATTGAGGCGCCGGAAACGGATATCCCCTTGAAGGGGTCTGAAAAACAGGATGTTTTTCACCGAAGCGACACGAGGACGTGCTTGAGCGTCCCCGGAAAGGGGATATCCGTTTCCGGGATCACCCCCTGTCAAAACCGATTCAAGGTCGAGGATCAGAATGACGAAGTCACAAAAAAAACGGGGGCCAGACGGCCCCCGTGTTATCAGAACAAACGCCTGAACTAACGAGCGTGTACTTTCTCGACCGAGTAGGCCTTGCCCGTGCCGTGGCAGGCTGCGCAGGCTTCACCCAACTCGCTCGAGTTGGACAGAGCGTGCGATGCAGCCGACTGGCTGTCATGGCAGGACAGGCAGGACGCGGTTTCCGGCCCCATCGGCGTGAAGTAATCACGCGGGGTCGTTACCATTTCCAGGCCGTCAGACAGCGGCAGGGTGTAAGCGCCTTCGACGTGGCAGGCCTCGCAGTTGCGCAGGTCACCGACATAGTGGATATCACTGTAGTCGTGCACGCTGCTGCGGTAACCGTACACCACGTAACCGTTTTCGAGTTCCGCGCCGCGGTGGATCTTGTGCACCATGTAGCGGAAGTCGATGGATTCCGGCGCGCCTTCGCCCTCGGGCCGGACCGCTGCATCCGTCGCAGACGGCATATGGCAGGTCTGGCAGTAACCGCCGGCGTCGTGCCGGTTGGAACCGTGCAGGCTCAGGTTCGCGTGGCAGCTTTCGCACTTGGCGTCGTCGACCACCATGCGGCGCGGCATCACGCTGTCACCGGTTACGGCGAACGGCTCGATGAAGTTCTGCATCTGGTCGTTCATCGTAAACTCATCGTTCGTGCCCGGGTTCAGGGTGTAGTTGTTTATCCGGCCTTCGACTCCGAGCGAGTAGCTGCCCATGGCGTCGCTCGGCAGCGGCGTTTCGAACTGGAACTTCCAGTTGGCGCCGTCAGCCTGCAGTGCGCCGACTGCATCGTCCTGGGCATAGAAGCTGAAATCGTCGTTCGGGCCGGACAGCGAGAAGCGCAGGCGGCCAAGCATGCTCGGCGGCAGCGGACCCCACTTGTTGCTCAGCGAGAACGTGACGATCGGGCGCTGGCCCGGACCGATATTGGTGATATCGAGAACCTGGACCAGAACGCCGCCCAACTGGGCTGACTGGTAGTCGACCTGGTGCGTACCGGCAACGCTGGCACCGTATTCGCGTCCGGTGGGCTGGTGGCAGAGCGAGCAGGTCTCATCTGTGGTCATTTGCGGGTGACCGACACCCTCTTCGAAATCGATGTCGTCGTGGCAGGAACCGCAGACGACGCGGCTGGGATTGGTCATCCAGGCGGTGTGGTCGACAGCGGGTTCGCCAACGAACGCGCCCGGCGGGTTGTTGGCGCAGCCGAACACGGTCGTGCCAGGCGTGACGCTCTGGATCACATCACCGGTGCCGGTTTCAACCAGGAAGAACTCCATCACGTCGTTCAGCCATTCCCCGGTGATAAAGGAACCGGAACCGGAACCGCCGCGCGAGGTCAGTTTCCATCCGTCCGCGGAATCGAGCCGCAGCTCGTTGGGTCCAGCATCACCCCAGGAAAGCTCGGTCATCGAGCGACCGGTCGAATCGCAGGATGGCGCCGGAGACGGATTGGCGACCAGCGGGAAATCTTCGGTGGGCGTTCCGCCCGTGTGACAGACTTGACAGTCATTCAGTGCTGTCGGGAAATGCACGTCGGAATAGTCATGCACGCTCTGGCGATAGCCGATGATCGTGTAGCCGTTCTCCAGGGTCGCGCCGGCGTGAATCTTGTGGGTCATGTAGCCCATGTCGACCGAATCACCCGTATCGGGATCGATGCTCTGTGTCGGGTTGTGGCACAGGATGCAGAGCGGAACCTCGGTGCGTGCACCGCCATGAATGGCGAGCGGGTCGTGGCAGCGGTTGCAGGTCGCGGTCGTCACGATACTGCGCGGCATGGCCGTTCCGCCGGCGGGCACCCAGTGTTCCATCTCGTTGGTGACGTAACGGTCCAGGTCGAATTCGGTCAGGTCGCGGCGGGCGTAGATGCCGAGCGAATGGGTCGCGCCGGCTTCGTAATTGTCGGGCAGCACCGTACCGAACTTGTAGACGTATGTTCCATCGCCAAGGTCGGTGTAGCTGCCGCCGGAATCGCTGGTGGCCTGCACCGCGGAGTCGCCGGTTTCCGGGCTGGTCGCCACGCGCGTGGTGTACGCGACGTAGGCTTCCTCACCTTCAGGAATGTACGCCAGGATAAAGGACGTGCTGACCGGTCCCGGCGTCATCACGCCATTACGGTCCAGCGGCAGGCCGGCCGGATCGGTGAGCTTGAATGTCACTTCCGGCTGCATGTCAGCCGGGATAACGACGTCCAGAATCTCGAGTTCCAGTCCCGGGCGAACGAAGGCAATCACGCTCTCAGGCAGATAGCTCTCATTGTCCGCTGCGGTGAACCCGTATTCGGCCGCCACGTCCTCGCGCGCCAGCGCCAGGGGCGCCGTGAGCAGCAGGATGGCAAGCACCGTGATCAGTGACATACCGGGTCTGTTGGTCATTTTTTTCAACTCCTGTTTCTGACAAGATCCACACAGTGCGAAAGGACTCGCACCGTCACAGGACATAGAAGACCATCGCGACTCCCATTAATGTCTGATTAAGGTCAAGTTAACTTTATATTAACTATTGATAAATTAGCGATGTCGATTATTTTGTTTGCCGCATGACGATCCGACAGCAAGCACAGAATTTGATCCTGCGCAGTTCAAGCGGTGCTCCGAGTGGAGTATCTTTGAAGCTGGTGAGCATAAAAACCGACCATAAGGGTTAATCGCAGGACAAGAACATGCAATACGAAACCATCCGCTACGAAACCGACGGCCCCATCGCCTGGATCACGCTCAACCGTCCCGAAAAGCTGAACGCGATCAACCGGGCCATGGCCGAGGAACTCCTTTCAGCGACCGACCGCGCCCAGCTCGACGACGCCGTTCGGGTGATCATCGTCAAGGGCGAAGGGCGGGCCTTCTCCTCGGGCCTGGACCTGTCGCCACGCATCGGTCAGGACCTGGAAAGCGAAGAAGAGACCGCCCGGATCCGATCGGAACTGAAAACCGTCTTTGACGCGGTCATGCGCTTCTGGGACAGCCCGAAACCGACCATTGCGGCCGTGCACACCTACTGCATGGGCGCCGGCATGGAACTGGCCCTGGCCTGTGACCTGGCCGTCGCCGATACCGATTGCCGCTTCGGCTCACCCGAGGTGCTCTACGGCAGCGGCGCCATCGCGCTGTTGCTTCCGTACCAGTGCGGACCGAAGCGCGCCAAGGAAATCCTGCTGACCGGCAGCGACCGGTTTTCGGCCAAAAAAGCCGAGTCCTGGGGGCTGATCAATCGCGTGGTGAGCGAGGACAAGCTGTTCGCCTGCGCCCGAGAGCGCGCACTCGAGATCGCCCGCAATGACCGACTGGCGGTTCAGATCACCAAGCAGGCACTCAATGCCGCGATGGAAATCGGCGCCATGCGCGACGGGCTCAAGCATGCACTGGACCTCGCGATGACCCTGGAAACAACGGCGACGCCGCAGACGCTGGAATTCGACGAAATCCTGAAAAGCCGGGGTGTTCGGGCTGCGCTCGAATGGCGCGAGGAGAAACTCGGGCATCACGGGCGCGTGATGCGGCACGAAATCGGATGAGCCGGGCAATTTTTCGATTGACGCTGCAATGACGTACCGGGCCAACAGGGAGAACGGCATCTTTTGCCTTCCGGGCTGTCCTCAGGCGCCCGCCAGCGGCTCGGAAACCCGCGAGTTCGAACGCGCCCGGGATGCGCTGGCCGCCGGATTCCGGCCTTGCCGTTCCTGCACGCCGTTGTTGACGGGCGTCGCCGATCCACCCTGGCTGATTCCACTGATGAGCGAGGTCGAAAGCGATCCCGGCCGGCGCTGGCACGACCACGACCTGGAGATGATGGGCATGGACGCGGGTACCGTGCGCCGCTGGTTCATCGCCAACCACGGCCTGACCTTCCACGCCTATACGCGTCTGCGCCGCCTCGGCTCGGCATTGAAGCAGATCCAGCACGGCGAACCGGTCGAGCGTGCCGTCGTGGCCAGCGGCTTCGAATCGGAAACGGGTTTCAGGGAGTCCTTCGCCCAGGTGTTCGGCAGCCCGCCCTCGGCCGTCGACCGCGAATCCTCGATCTGGGTCAACCGTGTCGGCACACCGCTGGGCTCGATGATCATGGGGGTTCACGACAGCGGGCTGTGCCTGCTGGAATTCGCCGAACGCCGCATGCTGGACACGCAGCTCAAACGCCTTTCCCGGCACATGGGCCGCGTTTTCCTGCCGGGCGAACACCCGCTGATGGAGCAGGTCAAGAACCAGCTCGACGCGTACTTCGACGGCACCCTGCGGCGCTTCACGCTGCCGCTCACGGCGCCGGGCACCGCGTTCCAGGAAGCCGTGTGGTCAGCGCTGCTGGAGGTTCCCTTCGGAGAGACACGGAGCTATGCCGACATCGCCGCCTCGATCGGACAGCCCGAAGCAGTGCGGGCCGTCGGCCAGGCCAACGGCGACAACCGCATCGCGATCGTCATTCCCTGCCACCGCGTGGTCGGCGCCGGCGGGGCGCCCACCGGCTACGGCGGCGGGATCTGGCGCAAGGAATACTTGCTGGCCCTCGAACAGGCGCAGGCTTTTCATCTGACCTGAACCGCACCAGCCCGAACATGGCGCCGGTCGCGCCTGCCCTCAACGGTCTTTCGGACTGCCGGCACGATGTTCGGATCAGGACTTTTGCATGTCTTACAGAGGCCACACCCACAGGATCATGGGCAGCGCCACCAGCAAGACCAGGATTTCCAGCGGCAGCCCCATGCGCCAGTAGTCGCCGAAGCGATAGCCGCCCGGGCCCATCACCAGGGTGTTGTTCTTGTGCCCGATCGGCGTCAGGAACGCGCAGCTTGCCGCCACCGCCACACCCATCAGGAAAGCGTCCGGATTGACGTCCAGACTATTGGCGACCTGCACGGCCACCGGCGCGGCGATCACCGCCGTGGCCACGTTGTTCATCACGTCCGAAAGCGTCATCGTGACCGCCATGAGCACCAGCAGGACGACGACCGGCGAAAAGTCCGCCGTGAGACCCGTCAGGCTGTCGGCGATCAGGGCGGTCCCACCGCTGCTTTCCAGGGCGACGCCGATCGGGATCATCGAGCCAAGCAGAACGATGACCGGCCACTCGATTGCATCGTAAACGCGCTGAACGGGGATGATGCCGGCTAAAACCATCAGTACAGCCGCCACGCCAAGCGCCACCGGCAGGTAAAGCACTCCCGTGCTGGCAAGGACCACGGCGGCGGCAAATATGGCGACCGCCAGGCCTGCCTTGCTGCGCTGTACAAGTTGCAGCCCGCGCCCGGCCAGCGGGAGGCAACCCATCCAGCCAACGATGTCTTCGAGCCGCTCGCGCTCGCCCAGCAGCAGCAGTACGTCACCAGCCTGCAATTCCAGTTCGCGCACGCGGTCGCTGATACGCCGGCCTTGACGGGATACGCCGAGCAGGGTGACCCCGTGGCGATACATGAGACGCATCGACCGCGCGGAACGTTTTTCAGCGCGCGAACCGCGCGGCACGACGGCCTCCAGCATGGTCTGCTCAGACTCCGGCAACCCGTTTTTGCCCTTGCTGTTGCCCGCATATTCGAGCCTGAGCGAGCCGACAAAACCCTCGATGCCCGCAGCGTCGGCCTTGAGGACCAGCACGTCGCCGCGCCGAATCTCGACCCGGCGGGCCGCACCGGGCTGCCGCACACCGCGACGCACCAGGCCCAGCACTTCAACATCGTGCTCCGCCGCAACATCGTCCAGTTCGCGCACCCGCTGACCAACGGCCGGTGACCCCTCGGGTACGTTGACCTCGGCAACATAACTGCCCAGCTCGAACAACTCTTTTCCGGCGTTGTGCTTGCCCCGGTCCTGCGGAATCAGGCGCCAGCCCAGCAGGGCGACAAAAACGACACCGACCGACGCAACCGCAAGGCCGACCGGGGTGAAGTCGAACATGCCGTAGGGCTCGCCCAGCGCGCTGCCGCGGTACTCGGCGATCACGATGTTCGGCGGGGTGCCGATCAGGGTGATCATCCCCCCGAGTATCGAGGCGAAGGAAAGCGGCATCAGGCTGAGCGCGGGACTGCGGTTGGCCCTGGCCGCGGCCTGCATGTCCAGCGGCATCAGCAGTGCGAGTGCCGCAACGTTGTTCATGACCGCGGACAGCGCCGCCGCGAAGCCGGACATGATGCCGATGTGCGTTCCGAGTTTTCGCGAGGACACGATGAAGTAACGTGCGAGCCACTCGATGACACCCGAGTTCGACAGCCCCTTGCTGATGATCAGCACCAGGGCGATCACGACGACCGCCGGGTGTCCGAAACCGAAGAACGCCTGCTCGACCGGAACGACGCCGGTGACTACCGCGACCATCAGTGCCGCGAAAGCGACCAGGTCGTAGCGCCAGCGTCCCCAGATCAGCAGTGTGAAAACGATGACGAGAAGAACAAAAAGAATCATCGAGTCGTGCATGCCGCCCCCGTTTTTTTCGTTTTCGAACGCAGCACAGTGTGCCACACCGGCCGGTAATCAGCCGGTATCGTCTCGCAACTGCAACAGCAGCGTGATTTCTTCCGGACGCAATCCCCAGTCCTTCAAAACCTCCGGATCGGGTTGCGTACGGCCGGGTCCATGACGAACTTCACCCGGCGTGCGGGAAAATTTCGGCGCCGGGGCCGGTTGCTCGACACCGTCGACTTCGATCATTGCCTGCCGTGCACGCAGATGCTCGTGGCTGCCGAGTTCGGCCGGTGAAAGCACCGGTGTGCAGCAGGCGTCCACACCTTCGAGTATCGAGGACCATTCGTCCCGGGTCTTTAGCGCGAAGGTTTCATTCAAGCGCTGCCTGATAACGGCCCAGTAAGATGGATCGTACTGGCGCGAAGCATCTATGTCTTCGAGTCCAATGCGTTTCAGCAATACCGCGAAAAACTTCGGCTCCAGCGGCGACACGAAAACATGTTTGCCGTCACTCGTGGCGTAGGCCCCGACAAACGGCGCGGCGCCGTCCAGGATGTTCGAACCGCGGCCCTCGGACCAGATGCCGGCTCCCAGAAAACCGATAAACGGCGTCAGCATGTGGATGGCGCCGTCGACGATCGCGGCATCGACCACCTGTCCCTGCCCGGAGCGACCGCGCTCGAGCAGCGCCGCGAGGATACCCAGTGCCAGGTAGGCGCCGCCGCCGGCGAGGTCGCCCGGAAGCATTGGCGCGTATAACGGAGGCCCGCCCTTTTCAGCCAGCACCGTCATGACGCCGGACAGGGCAACAAAGTTGCCGTCGTGCCCGGCCCGCTCGGCCAACGGCCCGTCCTGCCCCCAGCCGGTCATGCGGCCGTAGACCAGGCCGGGATTCACTTCATGACAGGCCCCGGGGCCAAGGCCCAGCCGTTCCATAACGCCCGGGCGGAATCCCTCGAACAACGCGTCCGCCTTTTTGCACAGGCGCAGCACCAGTTCGCGGCCCTGCTCCGACTTCAGATCCACAGCCAGGTTCGACCTGCCGCGGTTCATCAGGTTGTATTCCCGCGGTATGTCAAAGCCTTCGGCCGTGAAACCGGGCCGCTCCAGGCGCAGCACATCCGCGCCGAGGTCGGAAAGCAGCATGCCGCAAAACTGGCCGGGGCCGATCCCGGCGATTTCTATGATGCGATAGCCTTTGAGCGGACCCATCGCGAACTCCGTCGATTGCTGTTGAACGTATGCGGTCAGTCTAGGGCCTGTCTGGTGACGCATAAACCCTTTTGCACCTACAATACGCGGATGGGAAATCGCTTATCGAAAATTTATACCCGCACCGGCGACGATGGCACGACCGGGCTCGGGGACGGGGTGCGCGTCGGCAAGGATCATGCAAGGGTCGAAGCCTACGGCACCGTGGACGAACTCAACAGCACGATCGGACTTCTGCTCTGTGCGGACCTGCCCGCAGAAGTGCGCGACTGCCTCGACCGGATCCAGCACGAACTGTTCGACCTGGGCGGAGAATTGTGCATGCCGGGACACACCCTGATACCCGATGCTTACGCAGAGCAGTTGGAACAGGACCTGGACCGCTTCAACGCCGATCTGCCGCCGCTCAAGGACTTTATCCTGCCCGGCGGCAGCGAGGCGGCGGCACGCTGCCACCTGGCGCGGGCCACCGCTCGCCGTGCAGAGCGGCGCGTGATTTCGCTGGCCGCGCAGGAGGGCGTCAACGAGGCGTCCGTCCGCTACCTCAACCGCCTGTCCGACTTGCTGTTCGTGGCGGCACGCGTCCTCGCCCGGCACGATGGCGGCGCCGAGGTCATCTGGATTCACGGGGATCAGCGAACCGCCTGAACCGATCAATCGAAGCGGTACTCGAAGGCTTCGATATCCTTGCGGTAAATTCGCCCGACAGCGTCTTTGGTGCGTGCGTCGTAGAACTCGGTGTAATGCCTCTTGTGATTTTCGCCGTTGCGAAACAGGACATTGCGCACCCGTCGCTTGAGGTTGCGGGACTTCTTGTTTGACGGGTTTCTGTGCGGCAGCGCAGAGTCCACGATGCCCAGGCGCTTGCACACCTCGTCGAAATCCTGCTGCAGCGTCTCGAAGCGGCCGACGAAGTCCACCAGCAGCCGGCCTTCACGATCGTGCAGCATTTCGTATTGCGGCATCACGTGCCGGTACTTGTCGTCCCAGCCGGGCGCGGGCATACGGTTCAGGACGAAATCACTGAAACTGCGGTGTTGAAAGTAGTTCCGGTAACGGTACTCGGAGACCAGGCGCTCAAAGGGATTGCGCACGAAAGCGAATTTGAACAGGCGTTCGAATTCTTCGCGCTCGATGAACCCGCAGTCGACATATTCGGACGCGCTCAGGTGAGCGAGCTTTTCGGTGCCGCAATCGCGGTTGGCGTTATCGCCCAGCAGAACCTTTTCGCGGTCGGCGTCCCAGTCGAGACCGCGCCGGTTCATGAAAAACTGCTCGACGCTCTGCCCCGCCGTCTTGGGTACGTGAACAAATAGGATCTGGAAATCGCGGCAGATCATCCTGAAGCTCCGATCCGGGGTTGCCGATAAATTGCGTTGCGCCCGATTATGGCATCGAAGCCATTGAACGAGAACCACGATCCTTCGCGGCCCGCGCCTGAATCGTTTCCGCAACGGTATTTTCGGGGATCCCAAACCGATCCGCGTGCTGGCTGCCTGCAAGGCACCACGCTGGTGCGCTGGTGGCGGTTTGCGGTGCAGGCCGCCGGTGTCACCGATCACTCCTTTTGTTCCAGAAACACCTATATCATTGTTTTTAATGTTTTATTTTCATATGGCACTTTTATTGCTTCGTATGCGTGGACGATCAGATTACAACCATCGGAGACGTGACCATGCTGAAGAAAAAGTTCCTGCCCGCCATGCTCGTATTTGCATCACTGGCCGGCTTCGCTATCGATGCCCACGCCGACATCAGCGCCAATGCCGCCCTGGTCAGTGATTACCGGTTCCGCGGCATATCGCAGTCCAACGAAGATTTCGCCATACAGGGTGGCTTCGACTACGCGTTTGAAAACGGCTTTTATGTCGGCACCTGGGGTTCCTCTGTTGACTTCGACAGCAATGTCGACTTTGACGGCAGCCTCGAGCTCGATTTCTACGGAGGCTGGGGCAGCGATATCGGTGAACACTCGAGCATCGATATCGGATACATCTACTACGACTACCCGGGCGACGATGGCGCCGAAGGTGATTACCAGGAAATCTATCTCAATTACGGCTGGAAGGACCTGAGCCTGGGCATCGTCTATTCCGATGACTACTACGGCAGTTCGAGCGAATTCTGGTACCTGCAGGCCGGCTACGACTGGAGTTTTGCGAAAAATTGGGCGCTGTCCCTTCATGTCGGGTACAACGATTTCGACAAGGACATTTTCCTGTCATCGGACAAGGGCCACTACGTCGACTATTCCGTGGGCGTCACTTGGTCCGTCGCCGGCGTGGACCTCGGTCTGACCTGGGTGGGCACCGATCTCGAGGATGAGGATGTGTTCGGCACCAGTTGGGGCGACGACACGGCCGTGTTTTCACTCTCAAAGAGTTTCTGATTGAAGTGGTGCAGGTGTCCCCGAATTTCAGGGGACTTGTGTTGCGCTGACCTCCCAAACTGTTTGTTCAAAAGGGACAAACCCGGAGACCGGGCCATTCTGCGTGCAATGGCTTCGGTTTCTTCTTTTCACTGCTATGGTTAAAAGGACTCAATGCGGAACAGGACCATGGCAAAAAACAAAACTGTCGAAACCCAAGCCAGTGTCAACGCCTTCATTGAGGCTGTCGACAACGAAAGCAGGCGCAGCGACAGCCGGGAACTTGTCGTTCTCATGCAAACGATAACCGGGCATGAACCGAAAATGTGGGGCCCGAGCATGGTCGGCTTCGGCTCCTACCATTACCGCTACGCCAGCGGGCGCGAGGGCGATTATTTCATCACCGGTTTTTCACCGCGCAAAACTGCGCTGACCGTCTACATCATGCCCGGACTGGAGCGTTATGCCAGCGCACTGGAACGACTCGGCCCCCACAAGACCGGCAAATCCTGCCTGTACCTGAAAAACCTCGAAACGATCGATCGGAACGTCCTGAAGGAGATCATTCAGGATTCGGTCGAGCACATGCGAAGGGAATACAACTGCAACTGAACTCCAGAATGAAAAAGGGCGGACCGCGGTCCGCCCTTTCCCGGTTTACGGCCGGATTCAGAGTTCCAGCGCCTCCCTCGCGGGCATGTAGTCATAGCCCAAATCACGCGCGACATCATCGTATGTCACCTTGCCGCGATGCACGTTGAGCCCTTCCAGCAGGTGCGGATTGTCGAGCATGGCCTGCTTGGCGCCCTTGTCGGCCAGCTGCAGCGTGAAGGGCAGCGTGACATTATTGAGCGCGAAAGTGGACGTACGCGGCACCGCGCCCGGCATGTTCGCCACGCAGTAGTGCACGATACCTTCCTCGATATAGATCGGATCGGCGTGCGTGGTCGGACGCGACGTCTCGAAACAGCCGCCCTGGTCGATGGCGACGTCTACCAGCACGGAACCGGGCCGCATGTGGGACAGTTGCTCGCGGCTGATCAGCTTGGGCGCGGCTGCACCGGGGATCAGAACGCCGCCGACCACCAGGTCGGCATTCTGGATTTGCCGTTCGATCGAATCCGCATTGGAAAATACCGTTTCGATGCGGCTTTCGAACGTGGCGTCCAGGTAGCGCATGACGTCCGCATCGCGGTCCATCACGACCACGCGTGCGCCCAGGCCGATGGCCATCTGCGCCGCGTTGAAACCAACCGTTCCGCCCCCGATGATCACGACCTTGGCAGGCGCCACGCCGGGCACGCCGCCCAGCAACATGCCGGAGCCGCCGTGTGCTTTCTCCAGGCACCAGGCGCCGGCCTGGATGGACAGCCGGCCGGCCACTTCCGACATCGGCGCGAGCAGCGGCAGGTGGCCGTTATCGTCGGTCACCGTCTCGTAAGCGATGCAGCAGGCGCCCGAATTCACCAGGTCTTCAGTCTGCGGAGCGTCGGGCGCCAGGTGCAGGTAAGTAAACAGCACGTGGTCCTCGCGCAGCATTGCGCGCTCGACCGCCTGCGGTTCCTTGACCTTGACGATCATCTCGGCCGTGTCGAAAACTTCCTCGGCGGTCGGCAGGATGGTCGCGCCTACCTCCCGGTAACGGTCGTCACTGACACCGATACCGGCGCCGGCCGTGCTCTGAACGAATACGTCATGTCCATGCAGCGTCAGTTCGCGCACCGACGCCGGCGTCAGGCCGACGCGGTATTCGTGGTTCTTGATTTCCTTGGGTACCCCGACTTTCATCTTCATTCTCCTCGTGAAGCATGTTTATCGTGCTAATTTTAGTAAGTAAAACGTGGTATTTGCTCCTGTATTTACGTTAAATTCAGTTTATTATTCTGTTTTTACTTCATCTCGAAGGAGTAAAGCATGGCAAAAGCGACGCGCAAGCCCCGCCCGCTGGACCGCACCGATCGCCTGATCCTGAAGATCCTTCAGCAAGACGGACGAATCTCCAACGTCGCGCTGTCAAAAAAGGTAAACCTCTCGGCCACTCCGTGCCTGGAACGCGTTCGCCGCATGGAGCGCCGCGGCTTCATCAAGGGCTACACCGCGCTGCTCGACCCGCACAAAGTCGAGGCCGGCGTGCTGGTCTTCGTGGAAATCGACCTGCTGCGCAACTCGCCAGACGCTTTCAGGGACTTTCGGCGCGAAGCGCTGAAACTGCCGGAACTGCTGGAATGCCACCTTGTTTCGGGCAATTTCGATTACCTGCTGAAAGCGCGGGTCAAGGACATGAAGCAGTACCGCGAACTGCTGGGCGAAAAAATCCTGGCGCTGCCCGGCGTCAGCGACTCACGCAGCTACGTCGTCATGGAGGAGGTCAAGGAGTCGACAGCCCTGAACGTATTGTGAATATGCAAGACCGGAGGTGATTTCCTGATCGCACCCGGCTCATCTTTTTGATGACCCCATCTTCCCCGGCGCGCTTAAAGCGTTACCATGGTGACTGATGAATACGCTTATCGTGCATCACGACAATTGCCTTCGGCACGACACCGGGCCCCACCATCCGGAGCGCCCGGACCGAATCAGCGCCGTGCTGAACGCGCTGCGCGGCATGGCCGATACCGAGTTCCTGCCCGCGCCGAGGGCAACACCCGAACAGATCCTCCGGGTGCATCCCGAGGACTACCTGAACGAACTGATCGAACAGGAACCCGCAGCCGGTTCCGAGCCCGGCGTCGTCGCCCTGGATGCCGACACCCTGATGTCGGCCGGAACCGTAGACGCCATGCTGCGGGGCAGCGGCGGCGCCTGTTTCGCGGTAGAGCAGGTCGCCGATGGCAGGGCGAACAATGCCTTCTGCGCCATACGTCCGCCCGGTCACCACGCGCTGGCCGGCCTGCCCATGGGTTTCTGTTTGCTGAACCACGTCGCGGTGGCCGCACGACATGCCATCGAAAAGGGTTACGCGGAACGGGTGGTGATACTGGATTTCGATGTTCATCACGGCAACGGCACGCAGGCCATCTTCGAGTCCTCGCCCGAAGTGCTTTTCGTTTCCAGTCACCAGATGCCACTTTACCCGGGCAGCGGCCATCCTTCCGAGACCGGTGTCGGCAATGTGCTCAACCTGCCGTTGGCGGCGGGCGACGACGGCAAGGCCTTTCGGCATGCCTGGATGCGCCGGGGCCTGCCGCGCGTGAAAAAGTTCAAGCCGGACTTTATTTTCATCTCGGCGGGCTTTGACGGCCACGCTCGCGACCCATTGGCGCAACTGCTGCTCCAGGACGAGGATTACGCCTGGATAACGGAGGAAATCCGCGCGCTCGCCGAAACGCATTGCGACGGCAGGATCGTATCCCTGCTCGAAGGCGGCTATGACCTGGAAGCCCTCGCCAGCGCGTCCCGGGCGCACGTGGGGGCGCTGACCTCGTAAGCAGATTCTGCTAAAGTTCCATCCATGAAAAAATTGATCACGTGTTTTTTGTTCGTACTCGCCGCCGGACCGCTCATGGAACCATCGTTCGCATCCGAAACCACTGAATCATCCGGGGTCGTGCTGATCACGGGCGCCAACCGGGGCATAGGCCTTGAATTCGCCCGGCAGTATGGCGAAGCCGGCTGGCAAGTCATCGGTACGGCGCGCAAGCCGGAAACCGCGACGGACCTGCGTGAACTCGGCGCCCGCGTCCTGCAGCTCGACGTGACCGACGCGAACAGCGTCGCGCGACTGGCCGCGGACCTGCAAGGACAGCCCATTGACCTGTTGATCAACAACGCCGGTATCCTGGTGAACCAGAACGTATTGTCCGAGTCCGACATCGACGCCGCGGAGCGGACGCTCGATGTCAATGTCCTGGGGCCAATGAGAGTTACCCGGGCGCTGCTGCCGAATCTCGAGGCCGGCCAGCAAAAAATCATCGTCAATATGAGCAGCGGCCTGGGAAGCATCGCCGGCAATGATTCCGGCGGGTTCTATGGCTATCGCGAAAGCAAGGCTGCGCTCAACATGTTCACGCGCTCGCTGGGCGCCGAAAAACGCGACGAGGGGTTCATCGTGGTGGCGATGGACCCGGGCTGGGTCCAGACCGACATGGGCGGCCCCAACGCGACGCTGACGGTCGCGCAGTCGGTCGGCGGCATGCGGAAGGTCATCGGCAGCCTTGGCGCGGAGGACACGGGTACGTATCGCAGCCACAGCGGAACGGTCGTTCCCTGGTAATCCCGGCTGAGAAACCGGGGCGCTATTCCCCCGGTTCGCCCGGACCGGCATGGTCCCGGTGTGCGAGCAGGCGTAAATTCGCAGAATTGCGGGTGTCGTATAATGGTTATTACCTCAGCTTCCCAAGCTGATGATGACGGTTCGATTCCGTTCACCCGCTCCACTTTTCCTGCAAGCGATCGAAACGACCCTTGCCCCCATTCCGAGGACGTTCAAGCCGTCCATGGGCACTCTTCGGTTGCTCCCGACAACCGAAGCCTCGTCATGGGGACATAGGTCGCTTCTTTGATCCGCACCCGGCGTGTGGAATCCACCCCATATCCAACGGGACAGGACCGGAGCGGCATTTCCCCTCTCGCGAGGCGTATGAGGACAGGATGTCCTCATTCGAGCAACACAGGGATGTGCGCGCCAGCGAGCGTCCTCGAGAAGGGGCCAATTCCGCTCCGGTCCCGGGGTTGAAAATACCCACCGGGCAGGAAGCTATCCGGTCCCCAGGAACCGTTCCCGCATCACATCCTCGGCATGGCTTTCAAAACGCCAGTTCTTGAGGAAACTGCAGTGCCCGCCGTAAGGGGAAACCAGCAGCTCGATCGCCGGATTTTTCGGCAGGTCATGAAAGTCGGTCACCGGCACGATCGGGTCGTCCTCGGCGGTCAGGATCGTGGCCGGCACGGCCAGTGGCGCCAGGCGGCCGTCACCCACCGAGTAACCGTCGAAGTAATCGTCGGCATCCGCGTAGCCGTGCTGTGTCGCGAGATAATGGGTGCGTTGGCGCAGGCCCTTGATCTCATGCCAGTTCTCATGCGCATAGAGTTCCGGGAAGGCGGCCTTCTTGGCGTTCAGCGACCGCGTCCACTTACGCTCGAAGTAGCGTTCATAAAAACGCAGACCGCGCTCCATCGAGTCCATGGCATGCGCCGGCTTGATAACGGGGCAAACGGCGACGATCCGACCGATGTCGAGTCCGGCCTCGCCGGCCTTCAGCCCGACCCGCAGCGAGAAATTCCCACCCAGAGAGTAGCCGCCCAGGCACCAGCCACCGGCGGGAATCCGGTCCTGCAAGTCGCGCAGGGCATGCACGACCTCGCCCAGGCGGCAGGAATGGAACAGTCCCGGGTTCAGGTGATGCGTATCGCCGTGGTCACGGAAATTCAGGCGAAACACGTCGAAACCCGCCGCGTAGAGCGCGGCACCGGTTCCCAGCATGTAATTGGAATTGACGTTGCCTTCCCAGCCGTGCAAAAGCACCGCGAGGCCGCGCCTTGCGCCGGGCTGTCTCGAAAGCAGTCCCTGCAGGCGCACGCCTTCGCCGCCATCCAGCGTCCATACCTCAGACGCCGCCTGCAAAGCAGTCGAGCGTCGCACCATGGCCCTGCGGCGAAGGCCGCTGCTACCCAGCAGCGACTGCAGGTGCCCGCTGCGCAGGCTGAACGGCGGCCGAAAACCGGTATAAGACTCAGTCACGCAACGGCCCTGCTTCGTAGGCCTCGCGCACCGCGGACTCGGCCTCGGCTGCAAGGTCGCGGCGCCGCCGGTGGGTTGATTCCAGCAGGGGCAGCACCTCGACCTCGGTGTCACGGGGCGACTGCATGAACAGGCGGAAAAAATTCGCAACGAAATTCTCACCGGGCAGGAAAGTCATGCCGTCATCGTGTTTTCCATCGACCATGTAGCGCAGCATGACCGGCTGAACCGGAGCGTCCGTGTGAATGGCGGCAGCGAACAGGCGGCCATGGAACCGCTTCACACCGGGCCCCGGAAGAATGCCCCCTTCCGGAAAAATCGCGACATTGCCGCCCGCGCGCAGCCTGTCTTCCATGGCCCCGGTGACGCCGTCGGCTGAGGCACGGTTTCCGCGTTCGAGGAACACGGTTTTACCCGCTTTCGCCAGGAACCCGATCACCGGCCATTTGCGTATTTCGTCCTTTGCCACGAATCCAACGGTGGCCACGCTCTGCAGCACCGGGATATCGATCCAGGAAATATGGTTTGCGACCAGCAGCTGCGGCCCCGGCGGCACGGCCCCGCGAACCGACAGGCGCAAGCCGAAAATGCGGCAGATCGTATGGCCCCACCATGCGGCCATGATGCCATCAAGGCTGCGCCGGCCGAATCTCCAGCTGCTGAACGGCCGGTATTGGCACAGCACGACCACCGGCGTCCCGATAAACGCCAGGAACAGCAGCCAGGGTATGCGGTATGCGAGCCTGAGATAAGCCATGGTCGAAGTTCTCAAAAATCGGCGCAAGCCTACCACAGCAGCGCCCGATCGGCGAAAATGCACGCAATATGGAGAAAACACGATGAAGTCATTTGAAGTCACGATCGCCGGCAGCGGTAAAACGTTCGCGGTAGACGAAGGTGAAACCGTGCTCGCGGCCGCGCTGCGGCAGGGCGTCATGCTGCCCTACTCGTGCAAGAACGGCACCTGCGGAAGCTGCAAGGGCACGCTGATCAGCGGCAGCCTGCATTACCCGCACCACCAGCCTGAAGCCCTTGAACCCGGGGAGGCCGACGCCGGCGCCGCGCTGTTCTGTCAGGCCGAACCGCTGGACGACCTGATCATCGAGGCGCGCGAGATCGAGGCGGTCCGAGACATCCAGGTGCGCACGCTGCCGGCACGTGTCGTGGAAAAGGACTTTCTCTCCAAAAACGTGGTGCGACTCGTGCTCTGCCTGCCCGCGGCCCAGCGCCTGCAGTTTCTGGCGGGGCAGTACGTCGACATCATTGTCGAAGGCGGCAAGCGGCGCGCCTTTTCGATCGCCAGCAGCCCGTCGCGGGAAAACGAAATCGAGCTTCATATCCGTCACGTCGAGGGCGGCGGTTTCACCGGTTACGTGTTCGACGAACTCAGGGTACGGGACATCATGCGTTTCGAAGGCCCGCTCGGCACGTTCTTCGTGCGCAACGACCAGCCGGGGCGGCCGCTGATCATGATGGGCGGCGGAACCGGTTTTGCCCCGCTCAAGTCGATGATCGAGAACCTGCTGGAGCAGGATGACCGCCGGGAAATCAACCTGTTCTGGGGCGCGCGTGCGCTGGAAGACCTGTACATGGACGATCTCGCCAGCCGCTGGGCGCAGGATCATGCGCACATCGTGTACCGAAGGGCCCTGTCCGAGGGTGCCGGAACGCCTGGAAAAGAGACGTTCCAGGGGCTGGTTCACCAGGCGGTCGTGGAGCGGCACCCCGGACTCGAGGATTTCGACGTTTACATGAGCGGCCCGCCGGCGATGATCGAAGCGGCCAAGCCGCTGTTCCTCGAGCACGGGCTGCCCGAGGACCGGCTTTTTTACGATTCTTTTGAGTTCGGGCTGGACGTACCCGTTCCGGCGCTCACCCTGTCCCACAAAAGCTGATCTTTAAAACGTCCGATTTTGACAGGGCCACCGTTACCCCGTTTAATAATAAGCATCGTTAATTTTCCGGCTCGATGCATTGACGAATAAACCGACTCGTTTTTATTACAAGGGAAACCAGCTCAAGCAGCTGCGTGCGTTCTGCGCGGTGGCCAAGAGCGGCAAGATGACCGATGCCGCCGAGGAGCTGTTTCTCAGCCAGCCGGCCATCAGCCTGCAGATCCGCGCACTGGAGCGCGAACTCGACACGGTGCTGTTCGAACGGCACGGCCCGCGCATCAACCTGACGCGCGAGGGCCAGGAACTGTACGAGATGGCGCGCCCCCTGATTGCGGGACTGGAGTCGCTGAACGCCCGCTTCCACAGCCAGATGAAGGGCGACCTGAACAGCGGCGAGGTGATCATTGCGGCGGGCGAGTCGACGATTATCTACCTGCTTCCGCGCATCGTTCAAGCCTTCCGCGAGCAATACCCGAACATCCATGTACACCTCAAGAACGTAACCGGCCGCGACGGCCTGGCCATGCTGCGGGACGACGAGGTCGACCTGGCGATCGGCTCGATGCTCGATGTGCCGTCGGACATCAGTTACCAGCCCGTGTGTTCTTTTGAACCGGCCCTGATCATGCCGCTCGGGCACCCTCTTTCCGAGCAGGCAAGCGTTGCGATCGAGGACATTGCACCCTATGGGCTGATCCTGCCGCCGCGGCGACTGACTACATGGAGAATGATCGACCGCGTCTTCCAGCAGCACCAGGTGCCATTCAACGTCACCCTCGAAGTGGGCGGCTGGGAAGTGATCAAGCGCTACGTGGAACTCGATTTCGGCGTCTCGATCGTCACCGGCATCTGCCTGCGCAAAGACGATCGCCTGGTAGCGCGCAACATGAGCGAGTACTTTCCCCGCCGCAGCTACGGCATCGTGATGCGTCGCGGCAAGTACCTGTCAGCTCAGGCCCGTGCGTTTCTCGAGGTCGCCGAGAGCGCGATGATCACGGATTCGCCCTGGCAAAGCGGCGAGAAACCCGCCTGAGGATTTTCAAGGCCGAAAAAGAAAAGGCCGGGCCGCCTGCGCGGCCCGGCCTTGTCATTCACGCGGTCTACGGTCGAACCGAGGTGAACTCGGGATAAGCTTCGAGACCGCATTCGCCGATGTCGAGGCCGGTGTATTCTTCTTCCTCGTCGACACGGATACCAATCGCGACTTTCAGTACGCCCCAGACGATCAGGCTGGTAAGGAACACCCAGGCGAAAATCGTCGCGGCGCCGAGCAGCTGGCCGCTGAAAGTCGAGCCGTCATTGGTCAGCGGAACGAGCAGCAGGCCGAGCAGGCCGACCACGCCGTGCACCGAGATCGCGCCGACCGGGTCATCGATCCTGAGCTTGTCCAGGCCGATGATGCTCAGGACCACCAGCACGCCGCCGACCAGGCCAAAGAGCGAGGCCTGCAGCGCGGTCGGCGTGGACGGTTCAGCGGTGATGGCGACCAGGCCCGCGAGCGCTCCATTGAGCGCCATGGTCAGGTCGGCCTTGCCAAACAGGATGCGGGCTGTAATCAGCGCGGCGATCAGTCCGGTGGCCGCGGCTGCGTTGGTGTTGAGGAACACCATCGCCACGCTGTGCGCACTGGCCGCGTCACCCAGTTTGAGCACGGACCCGCCGTTGAAAACAAACCAGCCCATCCACAGGATGAACGTGCCCAGCGTGGCCAGCGGCAGGTTGGCGCCCGGCAACGCGTTGGCGGAACCGTCCCGGTTGTACTTGCCCTTGCGCGCTCCGAGCAGCAGCACGCCGGCCAGGGCGGCGGCGGCGCCGGCCATGTGCACGATGCCGGAGCCGGCGAAATCACTGAAGCCCATGTCACCGAGGTTGAACAGGCCGAACACATCCTTTCCGCCCCAGGTCCACGAACCTTCCATCGGGTAGATGAAGCCCGTCATGACCGCGGCGAATACGAAGAACGCCCACAGCTTCATGCGCTCGGCCACCGCGCCCGAAACGATGGACATGGCCGTCGCCACGAAGACGACCTGGAAGAAAAAGTCGGAAGCGCCGGAATAAACCGAGTCGCCGTCGAAACCGTTTTCCGCGGAAGCGGCGAGCACCTCGTCCAGGTTGAATGCTTCGATGCCGCTGAGGAACCAGCCGCCGTCGTACATGACGGCGTAGCCGCTGGCCAGGTACATGAAACAGGCAATGGCGTAAAGCGCCACGTTCTTGGTCAGTATCTCCGTCGTGTTCTTGGCGCGAACGAGGCCCGCCTCCAGCATCGAGAAGCCGGCAGCCATCCACATGACGAGGGCGCCGCAGATGAGGAAATAGAAGGTGTCGATCGCGTACTGCAGTTCAAAAATCTGATTTTCCATTGAGTATCTCCCGGATTACTTTTTCCGATGTCCCGGTTCAAAGCGCTTGCGCGCCGGTTTCCCCGGTACGGATCCGGATCACCTCATCAAGCGAGCAAACCCAGATTTTTCCGTCCCCGATCTTGCCGCTTGAAGCGGAAGCCTGGATGGTTTCCACCACGCGCTCCGCCATCTCGTCGGAACAGGCCGTTTCCAGTTTCAGTTTGGGAAGAAAGTCGACGTTGTATTCGGCGCCGCGGTAGAGCTCGGTATGGCCCTTTTGCCGGCCGAAGCCTTTGACTTCCGTGACCGTAATGCCGGCGACGCCGACCTCGGCCAGTGCATGACGTACATCATCGAGCATGAATGGCTTGATGATCGCGGTAACCAGTTTCATTCAGAACCTCCCGTTTGAGTGTATTGGTATCACTTCCTTGGATGCAGGTTCCGTGCCAGCCGTTCTTTTACCTTTAGATTGTTGTTATTAAATGTTTTTTCAGAATTTTAAGCTGAAGAGAAGAAATTTGAACCGAGACCTATGCACCAAATTGGTGCATAGACGGGTGCGGTACCGGCGGCGCCGGCCCGTCGATCGCCTGCAGCCGGCAAGGAAGGGGTTAGCTGTAGCGCCCGGCTGCCTCTATGGCGGCAATCAGCTTGTCCGGTTCATCGGTTCCGATCGCGTAATGGCGGCCGTTGCGCAGGGTGATTTTCACCGCGTCGAAACCGGAAACGCTGAACAGCCAGCCGTGCGGGGTCAGCCTGATGCCCCAGCCGTACCACCAGCGGGTACGGATGGGTTCCGCGTGTTCAATTTCCTTTATGCGAAACGACTTGCGGATCAGCCCAAGGCCGAATTTCAGGCGCAGGTAGCCGCGCGCGATTTCCACGGTCAGGGAATGAAACATAAGGAGCACAGCAAAAAGCAGCAATGCGATCACCCCGAAAACCCGGATGGCCTCCGGGTCGCGCGGGCCCAGCATGACGGTCGCAAAAATGACCAGCACAAACAACGCTCCGAGAGAAAACCGGGATGCATTTCCGGGCTGGGTGTG
>Ga0180436_10001420_pt1 | contig 23355 bp, 20 predicted proteins | sample SS_ome_2_FD_132434 | JGI IMG/M metagenome (GOLD analysis project Ga0180436, IMG submission 132434) | Hypersaline lake sediment archaeal communities from the Salton Sea, California, USA - SS_3_S_2 metaG | ecosystem: Environmental > Aquatic > Non-marine Saline and Alkaline > Hypersaline >... | reverse complement strand
TTCCTAGTACACTTATCTTGCTTTTTGACATAATTTTTCTCCATTAAATTTTTTTATCCACCTGCAAAAATGGGATATATATCTATTTTCACGCTATCAAGTAATCTATGATCCATCTTAACGTGCTTATTATCTATTAAAATTATGCCGATATCTCCACGTGGTATTACTAAGCAGCTCAGCATTTCTTCGACCGTTGAGTCTTTTTCCAGTTTTAATTCAATTTCCTTTTTTCCATCATAGTATGACGGAAACAGATTGAGCTTGACTTTTACAACAATCTTCTCTTCTAGCATATCGGTTTAAACTCATCCAAGTTCAGCTCATATAATTTCGCTGGTTGTGGCTGACCTTCTTCGTTCCATCCAGCCATTTGGTAGAACAATTCGATCATATCTTCTAAGTCACTTTTTTGTAGGCTCGCCTTACCTCCAGGAGTGTTCAATACACTATAGAATCGTTCTGGCAATCTATCATTCTTCTTCCCGAATCCCTCGCGGCCATTAAAGATTCGCTGCATATTCACCGATCTCTCGCCGACCTTCATTATTTCCCATAGGCTCGTATTCCACCCAGTCGTCACATGTACCATTTCGACGATTTCACTCATGGAAAGTATGCTTCTTGGTGCCGCCCCCAGACAGCATACGCCCAGGCAATCGAAAGCATTCACAAGCATATGCGTATAGTAGAATATGCGGACCTTTCGCCATGTCACATCCTTCGTGTCCACAGAGTCCAAAATTCCCAGTTCGCTTAACGCTGACAATCCCAACGAGTCCTCATCTTTATATAACTGATCATGCTCTGCAATCCAATGATCTGCGCCGTTATATGAAAGCGAAAACTGCATAGCGATTCCGGTCTTCCATCGCGGATCATGTACCGGTGGTTCCTGTCCTTTTACTGTCATCAAGAACTCTTTTGTTTCGTCTCCAAACATCTGCGACATGCGCATAGAGCCTTGCGCCAATACATCGCCAAAGCCTTCTCGTTTCGCCACCATCTCTATAATCGGCAAAAGTATTTCCTTATTACCAAATCGAAGATCCAAGCCGCCTGTATCCTGCTTTGTGATAAATCCCTTTTCAAAGCACTCCATCGCAAATGCGATTGTCATACCTAAGGAAATCGTATCTATTGTTAAGTCATTACAAATCTCATTCGCTTTAGCGATAATCGCAAGATCATCTATGCCGAGACATGAGCCCAATGAAGCCAATGTTTCAAACTCCGGTCCTCCAAAAGCTGGATCAACAGGTATTTCATCTTCGATTTCTACTACTCGTTTGCATCTCAACGGACAGCTGTAACACCCTTTTCTCTTTACCAGTATCTCATCCATGGCTTCTGCCCCGATTTTCCCGGCTCCGGAAAACTGCCCTTGCTGCCAATTATCAGTAGGCAAAAAACCGGCAGCATTTACCGCCTCAATTCCCGCCGGTGTACCGTGTATATGCAATCCCCATGCCAGCGGATGGGTTTTCATCCTTTCCGCTATACTCCTTGTTATATTCTTTATTTTTGCATCATCGTTGACGACGAGTTCTTTCCCATGTGTTCTCACCGCAATAGCCTTGAGCTTTTTGCTCCCCATCACAGCACCCAAGCCGTTTCTACCGTTGAAATGAGCCAATTCATTGCATATGTTTGCATAAAGGACACAATTCTCCCCTGCCGGTCCGGTTTGAGCCACACATACATCGGTTCCATGGTCTACTCGTATTATTTTTTGGCTCTCTTTAGTGCCCTTACCCCAAATTTTTTCCGCTGACAGAAGCCTTGCTTTTCCTTCTTCAATAAAAAGGTAGACCGGGTTTTCAGATGTACCGAGGACAACAACGGCATCAAACCCCGCCTGCTTCAGAGCAGGTCCCCAAAACCCGCCTGCTTCCGTCTTCCCAACCGCGCCAGTCAAAGGTGATTTTGCCATAACGGAAAACCTGGGTACTGCCGGTCCATTAGTACCGGTAAGCAATCCAGGTGCAAAAACCAGAACATTCTCAGGAGAGAGCGGATCCACCCCTGCTTTTAAGTGTTTGAGCAATAGGTGCACACCGATTCCCGTTCCACCAAAATATTTCCTAAAAAACTTTTCGCCGGGCTGTTCTGTCCATATTTTTTCTTTATCGAGATTTATATACAGGATTCTGTTGTTGTATCCTTCAGTCATCGTTATGAATACCCTTCTTTATTCTCATTTTTCTTTAAACCAAGGAAGTTAATTCAATAGACACTGTACCAGTTTACTCTAATTGTTCGCTTCTTTCAACGCCTTAATCACAGGAAGTTCTTCGTGCGATAGGAACCTAATAAGCGCTCCGCCCCCTGTGCAGATATAATCGATTTTGTCCCTTACTTCAAATTTGTTTACAGCAGCGACGCTGTCCCCGCCCCCTACTACGGAATATCCTTTCGAATCAGCAATCGCTTTTAACACTGCCCTTGTTCCGAGTTCGGTTTCTTTCTTCTCATAAACCCCCATAGGTCCGTTTACGAATATCGTTTCTGCCTGCCCAATTATATCACTGTACTTATTTATAGTCTTTTCTCCGATATCAACATACATCTTATCCGGAAGCAAATCCACCACCGGAATCTCAATGCGTTTTCCCTCAATATATGCCAAGTCATCAGGTATAACTATCCTATTTTTGTATTTATATAATATCTCTTCTGCCTCCTCAATAAACTCGCCCAAATTTCTTTTGTATATGAACTCTTCAGACTTTTTGCCGATATCGATTCTGCTCGCAATAAGCATTATATTCCCCAAGAGTCCGCCCGTTAGAATTCTATCAGCAATACCGTCTTTCAACACTTTTTCCATCACCATAAAGGCATCTTGCACCTTCGCACCGCCCAGCACAAATATACATGGGCTCTTTGGGGTTTCAAATATTCTTGATAATATTGCATACTCCTTTTCAAAGAGCCTTCCCATTCCCGAGGGAAGCACATACGAAAACCCAACCAAAGAAGGCTGTTTTCTGTGTGCCGATGCAAAAGCATCTACGATAAAGATATCCGCCAATGGAGAAAGCTTCTTTACCACTTGAGTTTCCACGATCTGCTCAGTGGTGAGATCGAGTTTTGTTTCAAACAACGTCATCTCCTCGGCCATAAACCTCACATTATCCAAAAGCAGGATCTCGCCGTCCTTCAAGTTCTCAATCTGACTCAAAGCATGCAGTCCGCATATATCGGGAACAAAACGCACTTCCTTATCCATAAGTTTTGACATTATCTTTGAGTGCGGCAACAGATTGTAGTAGTTTTTATACTCTATATCACTCCCCTGATGTGCAATAATAACGAGCTTTGCGCCCTTCTCGCTCAGCTCCTTTATGGTGGGAATACACGCCTCAATTCTTGTCGTATCCATCAACTTGCGCGCTTTTTTATCAACAGGCAGGTTGATATCGACCCGCAAGAGAATTGTTTTCCCCTTCACATCAAAATCTTCAATTGTCTTTATGCCGTATTTCATCCTATATCTTTCCCACAGATTTATTCTTCGCCCTATTTCTCAATGTCCTGCTGTGTCGGCTTTTGCTTTAGTTCTCTTGTTTGCTTCCAAACCCATCTTAAATTTCTAATCAAACTTGAATACAGCTTTTATATTTTTTTCTTCCAAAAGAGAATTGAAAACCCCTTCCCAGTCCTCCAGTCCGCCTGTCCAAGTGATAAGGTTTTTCAGCATCTCAGAATCCTTTTCAAGCAAACATAATGCTCTGTCCCACGAAGTGTAAGAAGTACTCATGCTGAAATAGAACTCCAAAGACTTCAGCACAGAATCCTTCCATGGAAATTGAATCGACTCTTCAGCGGGAATGCCCATACCGATAAGCCTTCCGTTCTTTTTGAGCAATTCGACACACCCTGCAATCGCGCGGGGAGCACCGCTTGTCTCTATCACACAATCCGCACCATGTCCGTCAGTGAGTTCCATAACTCTATCTTTAAGATTTTCCTTCTGTACATTTACTATATAATCGGCTCCGAGCTTTCTTGCCGCATCGAATCGGCAAAACTCACTCGCATCAATACCCGTGAGAACAACTTCTCTTGCCCCCAGCCTTTTTGCCATATATGCGGCAAGTATCCCTATTGGTCCGCTGCCTTGTACCACGACAAAATCGTTTATATCGATCTTCCCGTGCTCAGCGATATCATAAACCGCAACTGCGACAGGCTCACACAATGCTGCCATCTCATAATTAAGTCCATCCGGAATTTTATGCAAAAACATCTCGGGAACACTTACATACTCAGCCATACATCCGTCCGTGCGCCATCCCAAAGTCCATTTTTCCATACAGAGGTGCATCCTGCCGGATCGGCAGAACTCGCATGTGCCGCAATTCTTAATTTGCGGTTCAACAACAACTCTATCCCCGGTTTTAAACTTACCACACGCACTTCCAATTTCGACTATCTCACCGGAAAACTCATGTCCCAGTATAACCGGAGGCCAATACATGAATTTATCCTGCCATACATGAACATCAGTTCCGCATATACCCGCAGCTTTAACCTTTATCAATACCCAGTCATCTGATTTGATGCTTGGCTTTATAACTTCCCGAACCTCAACATTTCCTGCGCCTTTAGAGTGTTTTACTAAAGCTTTCATATGTATTCACCCCTTTTAATTATTAAGCAGGGCAGAAATTTTATATAAATATCCGCCCTGTCCGGAGGAGAAATGAAATCAAATTCTGATTTATTTTTATCCATGTCTATCCGCCCAGTGTAACAGGTAAAACCGTCAGGACATCTCCATCTTTGAGCTCCGTACGGTTTTTAACAGCGAACGAATAATGCGTTCCATTTACCAGTATTGTATAAAGAATATCCGGGGAGACTTTTATCATCTCTTTTCTCAAATCCCCTAAAGCTTTTTCGAGATTATCAGAGGTCTCAAACGACATTTCGTCTTTTCCCATAACTTTGCTGATATTTCCGGTAAATTTAATATTAACTCTTACTTTGTTCATCTCAATTTTCTTGCCCGTGTATTCTTTCAATGAGCCATCCCAGCTCTAAATCATACAGCTTTCCTTTCGAAGGAACTCCGTTTTCACTATCCCAGCTCATCATCTCATAATAATATGTGAGAGCTTTTTTGTGCTCTTCTCTGTCTATCTTCGAACCCTCCATCGGACCGTTTTTCAGACCCTCATACAGCCTTTCAGGAATATGGTCATCTTTCCTTGTAAGCCCTGCATGAGTAATATTGAATACACGCATCATGTTGGTAACTCTCTCACCAACCTTCATCAGCTCATACATAGTCGTTTCCCATCCGGTAACCGCATTCACCATTTCCACAAGCTGTTTCGGTTTAAATGTTCTTACCGGCCCAAACACGAATATGCAAAGGTCCAGCACATCGAAAAGACTCCACCAGTGCTGCAGGTTTGTTACCAAATGCACTTTCTCCGGCCCCAAGCTTAAGCTTGAAACAGGCTCTAAAACTCCAAGCTGATATGCGCCTTTCATAAAGTACTCAGGATCATCAGCAGCATGGCTGTATCCGGTAAGCATCGGATCGAAAGCTCCATCGTGTTCCGCTTGGAGATGATCACCGCCTATCGGTGAAATCGTATATATCAGAGCAACTCCGTTTTTCACTCTCGGATCACATAGCGCAAGCTCCATACCTTTTGCGGATATTGAGTATTTCTCCGCTCCTTTGCCGATGTCTTTCGCAACCTTCCAAGAACCCTCTGCCAGAACATTGCCAAATCCGTCTCTGTATGCGATCTTTTCTATCATTCTGAGCATCGCATCTCCGTTACCGAAGGTCAATTCGATACCATCTGTATCCTTTTTGGTGAACAATCCGTTTTCATAGCATTCCATAGCAAAAGCTATCGTAAGCCCAGTTGATATAGTATCCAGTCCATATCTGTTACAAAGCTCGTGTCCTTTTGCTGTGACATACATATCGTTTATTCCGCAATTCGAGCCCATAGCCCCCATCGTTTCAAACTCCGGTCCGCCGTATCTCGGTTCTATCTTATACGGCTTATCCGCCTTGAATACCTGCTTACATCTCACCGGACACGCATAGCATCCTTCCGTCTTTATCTTCAGCGTATCGTGCAACTCATCAATCGTATAATTGAGATCCATATATCCGTTCGTAAAGTTGTTTGTAGGCAGTCCGCCGGCATTATTTGCTCCGAAGTAGTATGCTGTAGTTCCATACTTGGAAAGGGTTTTGTTGTCCGCATTATTCATTCGGTTATCAGCAAAAAACTTGGCCAATTCCTTGATCTTTTCTTTGTCCGCAAACTCAAGCTTGTTGTTTCCGCGAACCACAACCGCTTTTAGGTTCTTCGAACCCATAACTGCTCCCATTCCTGTTCTGCCGTGGTAGTGGTTTAAATCAGAAGATATACCGGCAAATTTCACAAGATTTTCGCCGGCAGGTCCTATAATAAGCGCCCTGACTTTTTCGTCTTCGAGTTCCTCCGTTAATACATCAAACGCTTCTGCCGTCTCTTTGCCCCAAACACCGCCTGCATCTCTTATCTCGACTTTGCCGTCTTTTATCCATAAATATACGGGCTTATCCGCTTTGCCTTCCACTATTATCGCATCATAACCGGCAAACTTAAGCTCCGGTCCCCAATAGCCGCCGGCTTCTGTCTGACCGTAAAACCCGGTAAGCGGCGATAGTGCTCCAACGGACTGTCTTCCAAATCCGGGGATCGGCGCACCAGTCATTATCGAAGTTGCGAATATCAACTTGTTCTTTTCCGAAAGAGGATCGATACCCTTTTCCAGCTCCTTTAAAAGATAGTAGCTTACAAATCCATTCCCGCCCATATATCTTCTATAGAACTTTGTATCGGGCTCTTCAAATTCTATTTTTCGATTAGTAAGATCAACTCTCAATATTTTCCCGTTGTATCCAAGCGGCATAATGCTAAACCTCCTCGCTATCGATATAATATATTCTAATACGTTTTACCATTTCTTAAATCTTATTTTTCAGGGTAATCATTGTCCTCGTATGCTATACGCTCTTTATAGAAATCCGGCGGAACAACGCCTGGTTTGCTGAACCATACCGGTGCTTTAACTCCCGAGACCAGAACGACATTCCCCCAAGGATTGAAATTACCTGTTCTTATAATCACTTTCGCTTTTTTACCCATTTCCATAATCCTGTCATGGTCGATTGGCTCGACAGCACATCTTTTTACTATCTCTCCCACGGATTTAAACAGCTCCGGATTATAGTCTCTTTGGTGAGTAGCTACATAGCACTCCTCATAGATTATTTCATCGTTTACCAATTTCAGTATGGTAGGTATATCCGGTAAATCCTGTGTGATAGCTAAATCCACACTTATCGTTCCGGGTTGTGCGTCATAGGGAAGCGGAAATCCTGCATCCGTAATAAAACACATATCTCCATGCCCTAATGCTGATAATGCATCGTTCAGTTTTCTGTTCAATATACCAAATTTACGCATGTTAGTTCCTCCTTAACATTAACTCTTTTGGCTTTTTCAACAGCCATAATTTTAGAACCATCTATTCGATTTTGTCTTTGAACCATACGTCTCGAGTGGTGCCCATCCAGTCCAAAAAAACTGTGAGTGCGTCTTCTGTGTTACGCCGAAAGTCACAAAATCATCGGGTCCCATACCATCCTCTTCATATGCACGTACGAATTCGCTTATTCGTTTCAACCTTTCGATTACGCCTTTCGGAATCTCTTCATCAATCCGCTCTATCCTCGGCAGATCCGCTTCCATAACCATCTTTTGAACACGGGACTGCATCGAAAACACCATATCTGCACCTGCCATCTCCGCTAAGTAGTGCACTCCTCTTAATCCAGCAGGCATAATCTTTGCTGTTATGCCTTTTTCCTTAAACAGACGATAAACCTTTTTGCAGACAGCGTTGCCTGCTTTCAATATATCTTTTGGGTCGACATTGATACGATTATCATTTGCTACCTCCAAGAGGTACTCGTCAAGCCGTCCTCCTTGCTGTACAACAAAACACGGTTTCACTTCGACGCCGTCTTTTCTTGCTTTTGCCGCTCCCCTTTCATATGCTTCCCCGACCGCTATCGCCTGAGCTACTGAAAAATTCAGCGTGGTACAGACGGCAATTCCTCGTGCAGCCAAAGTTTCGATTACAGGAAGAGCCGCTTTCACAGTCGGCAGTTTAACCGCTATATTTTCGCCCCATGAATTGTATCTCAACGCCTGAGCAAGCATCTTCTCAGAATCATCACAGATACCAGGGTTCAATTGTCCCAACGCATATCCATGCTGTCCTTTTGTTTCCCCGTAGACTTTTCTGAATTTCTCCGCCGCATATGATGCTATGATTTTCAGCAATGCTTCCGCTCTTTCCTCTGGTGCTGTTCCCTGCGATATTTTATCGACCTGCGGCTGCCAGAACTCCGGAACGGCCTGCAGGCTTTTATATGTCAAAACGGGATTAGTTGTTACTCCGAGTGCTCCGTTTTCTATCGCTTCATCTATCTCAGACGGTATGGCTGAATCATGCCACCATCTTGTCTTTGTTTCTCTAACCATCCATTGAAGATAGTTCGGTTCTTTTCCCATTATAAATCCCTCACACTTTAAATTGCTTATCTGAATCATATATAGTCAGTATTACTTCTCAATATCACTGCCGAGAAGTAGAACAATATTTTCATTTGAATAATTACAAAGATTTATGAGTTAATTCTACCATATAAAAGGCATAAATGGTACTACCAATTATATATATTATGATTATTTAACCTCATTTAGCCTTTGCATGTGCTTTCTTGTCTTCTGTTGTTGCAAATCTAAGCATATTTCGAGCAGAAAGCTTTTCGTTGATAGTATCCATGGATATCGCTAATAGAATTATTAAACCTTTAATCCATTTCGTATCCTGATACGGAACGCCGAGAATATTGAGTCCATTTGATATAAGTCCAAATAAAAGAACACCAAATGCCGCACCTACTATTGAACCTTTTCCGCCGAACAGGCTGTTCCCTCCGATTACTGCGGCACTGATAATATCCAAAAACAGATCATTTCCCATAGTCGGATTTGCGACTTTTAGCTTACCTACCAATATAATCGCAGAAACCGCATTGCATATTCCACCGAACAGATAGGCTTTAAAAAGGACCATGCTGGTGGAAATCCCTACGAGTTTTGCTGCTTTTTCATTAGCGCCTGTCGCAAACAGTTTTCTGCCGTAAGTCGTCTTTGACAGCAGAAACTGTCCGACAATAAAAAACCCAAGCATAACAAATATCGAAATCGGTATGCCCAAAATAGTTGTCCTTCCGATCATAACAAATCCTTCAGGCAGACCAGTTACGGAAAGGGAATTCGTAAGCAGGAGAGCAAGCCCCCTGAACAAAAACTGTGTGATAAGCGTCATCATAAATGCATTCACTTTCAAATATGCCACAAAATAGCCGTTGATGGCTGCAAAAAGCATACCCATTAGGAGAATAACTATTATCCCCAAAGGCGTTGACATCTTACTTCCTACATTGATCATAACAAGTCCGGAAATGACAGCACTTGCAGACATCGCTGTGCCGAGACTCAAGTCATTGCCACCACCGATTAAAATAAAAGCCAATCCAGTTGTGCAGATACCGATATAGGAGAGCTGTGCTCCGACTGCCGTCAGATTCGTTGATGTAGCAAATCCCGGCACGAATATACTCATCCCAATCGCTGCCAATATCGCAACGACAGCTACCGGATAACGGCGTATCCAATTTTTTATTACAGTAAACCCTTTCATATGTCCTCCAAATTTCAACCGGCGGCCGAAACCGCCGGTCAGCACTTCTTTTTTTCCTTCAATCAGTCTATTTCTTTTCTAATAGTTGTTTCCCCAGATTGCAGGATCATCACAGTTTTCTGATGTGATTGTTTGAGCGTCGATTATGATAAGTTTGTCGTCGCCTTCATATCTTGTTCCGTTTACGACCATGTCATAAACCTTATCAGCAGTTTCAGCACCAAGAAGCATAACATCAGTGTTAGCTACCATGTAGACATAGCCCGCTCTGATCTTTTCTACTGCGTCCGGAGCTCCATCGATACCAGTGATAATTTTGTAGCCTTCTTCGCCTTTCACAACCCACTCATCTGTCTCTGAAAGAGCTGAGAATATTGGAGTGAATAGGAAGTCTGATGCAGAATAGATACAGTTGTAATCTCCGCCTGTAGCTGTTATAGCATCTTTAAATCTGTTGAGTGCAAGTTCTGCATCCCACTCAGTAAGAACTTTAGCTACGACTTCAATATCATTTTCTGCTGCAAATGCATCGAAGTAATCCTGTCTTTCGATAGCGTTTTGGTCCGTTAGAGATCCAACGAATTCAATACACTTAAGATCTGTGTATCCGACTTCTTTTGCGCCGGCAAGTATTGCTTCACCGCAGATCTCTGCCTGCTGCTTATTATCGAATCCAAGAGCTAGGTCGATATAAGTCAAGTCAGTTGAGATTCTTGATGCTTCAGCGAACAGAACATCGTTTTCGTTACAGTACTGCGCAGAAGCAACGATTGCGTCTGTATCATTTGCGAAGCAGATGATCGCTTGGCATCCTTGTGCTACAAGGTCTTCAATTTGTGTTGCCTGCAAAGTTGCATCACCATCAGAAACAACGACGATTGCTTCTCCTCCGAGTTCTTTGACTTTTGCAGCAGCTCCATCACGCAGACCTTCACAGAATGTGGATTGGATAGCACCCATTGCAATACCTATTTTCACAGGTGCCGCAGGGCTTTCTTCCTCAGCTGATTCGACTTTCTCAGCTGGTTTTTCCTCAGCTGTTTCTGCAGGTGCATCAATCGTTCCGCATCCAGCAGTGAACACGAGCACGAGTACACATAGCAATGAAACAACTAGCATTGTGGTTTTTTTCATAATTTCTTCCTTTCATTTTTTTATTTCACGCAGCTTCTATCGTTCTTCGCTGCGAATCTTAATCGTGTCTAATACAACTACAGAGAATATTACCAACGCATATACAATGTCATATGAATACGGATTTGCTTTTAGCAGTACCAGTACATTGGATATGAAGGTTAGGATGAGTGCACCCACTATAACTCCCGGGGCTACCGTTCCTCTTCCTCCGTTTAGGCTTACTCCGCCTAGAACAGCCGCCGTTATAACCTTAAACTCAAACCCTTCTCCGAGAGTAAACGATGCCTGCATCGTCATTGCCGATGATAATATTGCCGCTACGGCCGCCATCAATCCGCTCATACCATATACAAACAGTTTAATGTTAAATACATTTATGCCTTTTTCCCTGGCCATCTTCTCATTATCACCTGTCGCATAGATATGCCGCCCGAGCTTTGTCTTGCTTAAAAATACTTGCGCAAGTATTGCAAGCAGTATCGTAATGTATACGAATACCGGTATCCCAAACCATTTTGTAGATACGATTACTATCCACTCCATAGGCATCTGGCTTACTGAAGCTCCTGCTATAGAAAGCCCGATACCTCTAAAAGCATATAGAGTTGCAAGTGTCGGCAGCAGCGGATATACTTTCAATACTGCAACAATGAATCCGTTCAGCAGACCTATCAGAAGACCTATCGCCATACCAATCAACATAACCACTACAATCGGCAATCCATCAAAAGCCTTCATAGTCATATACATTCCGACAGCGGCGATATACATTACCGATCCTACCGATAAATCTATACCTTGAGTCAGCATACACATGGTAACTCCGATACCCACTATAATCATCGTGCAGGATTGTCTTACCAGGTTTATCAAATTGGCTTCACTGATAAACATCGGGTTTATAAATGCAAATGCTATGAATGCCAGGATCACCACGATATAGACTATATTGCTAAGCCAGAAACTTTTATTGGTTATTGCACTTCTTAATTTTGAGTTGGTCACAGTTTGTCCTCCATCAGCTCATCGTATATTTGATAATATTTTGATTTGTAATCTCTTTGCCTTCAAGCTCACCGGCAACACTGCCGTTAGCCATGACTATCACTCTGTCGCTTATTCCGAGTATCTCTTCAATCTCGGAGGATATGAGTATTATTGAAACACCTTCATTTGCGATTTTATCTATTAAACGATATATCTCGTCCTTCGCTCCGACGTCAATGCCCTTGGTTGGTTCATCCAAGATGAAAATCCTCGGATTCAAATGCAGCCATTTTGCGATTACAGCCTTTTGCTGGTTTCCTCCGGAAAGCTTCCCGGAAAGCTGATATATGCTGGGTGTCGCGATCTGAAGCTTTTTTACAACATCCTTTACAGTCTCCTCTTCCTTAGGTTTGTTTATCACCTCAAGAGGACCGGACGCAAACTTCTCAAGATCCGTTATCGATACATTGAAATTTATTGGGAGCTCCATAAACAACCCTTCATCCCTGCGGTTTTCGGTAAGCCATGCAAGCCCCATTTTTTTAAGCACTTTCGGATTGGGTTTTTCAAGTTTCTTCCCGTCGATTGAGATTTCTCCTTCGGACATTTTATCAAGACCGTATAAAGCCTTTATAAGCTCTGTCCTTCCTGATCCGATAAGTCCATAAATCCCAAGAACTTCACCTTTTCTAAGGCTTATATCCACTCCGTTTATCTTCGTAGCTGTCCTAATGTTTTTGAACTCCAGAATATTGTCATCCTTGATATCTCTTTTTGTTTTTACGAAGGCTTTTCCCTCTTTTGAGCCGATCATCATCGATACGACTTCGGCTTTTTTAAGCCCCTCACTCTTTCTCTCTCCGGCGTTTTCTCCGTCACGCAGGCATACAACCCGGTCACTCATTTTGATAGCATTCTCAAGCTCATGAGTGATGTATATGATAAGTTTGCCTTCTTTTTTCAGCTTTCTTATTATCTCGTGGAGCTTGATTCTCTCCTTGCTGGCGAGCGAAGTAGTAGGTTCATCGAGTATAATAATCTTTGCATCTTTTAAAACTGCTGATGCTATTTCTACCATTTGCTGCTCTCCCATAGGAAGTTTATCGACTTTGATGTTTGGAGCCACTTTTATATCCAGCTCTTTAAATATCTCCTCGGTTCTTTTTTTCATCTTTTTCTTGCTGATAAAAAACGGAATACCGCCTTTCACGGCTTTGAAATTATCGATAAAAAGATTCTCCTGTGCTGAAAGCTGTTTAAAGAGGGATAGCTCTTGATGAATAAAAGCAATGCCTTCACGCTGAGCGTCTGCAACTGTATGTATATTTACTTCCTTACCCGCAATCCGTATTCTCCCGTCGTCTCTTTTTATAACCCCTCCAAGTATATTCATAAGAGTGGATTTTCCTGCACCGTTCTCACCAACAAGCGCAACAATTTCTCCTTCATCCACGCCAAAATCCACCCCTTTAAGAGCTTTTACTCCCGGATAGTTCTTATATACGTTTTTCATTTCCAAATATCTGTCGGCCATGCTTGCCCCCTTACCAAATGTTAATAGTTGAAATGCTATTTGTTTCAAAGAAATAAAATTGAGTTTATTAGTAGCTGCTTAAAACCTATATAATAATTATATTGAGTTTGAAAATTAATCGAATAAAGAATCTTATATATTTGATTAAATATCTTATTGTTTTTTATGGTGCAAAAAAAGCCGATATCGTTGGATAAAACGATGTCAGCTTATATGAACTCTGTTATTCAATTATGAAATGTGATTCTCTTTACTAAAAAGCTTTATCAAGCTCCTCTTTCGCATTGTTGATATCGATTATATAGTTTTGCATTATAATATTCTCTTCAACAAATTCTCCCTTTATCAGCTTCTCAATTGTGTCGAATACGATAGGTCCGTAGTATGGGCTGCAGGTAACAGTGCACGCCATCTCACCGTCGATAATAGCTTGGACCGCTTCTTTCTGGCCGTCAATACCGATTACCATCACGTCTTTCCCCGGCATAATACCTGCACTTTTAAGTGCCTGGAGAACCCCGATTGCCATATCATCATTGTGCACAAATATGGTGTCGAATTGTCCTGGTTTCGTTTGTATGATTTTCTCCATCGCTTTTTGTGCTTCAGAACGGATGAAATTTCCGTTTTCGGATGCTATGATTTCCATACCCGGTTCAGAGTCAACAACCTGTCCAAAACCCTTTTGTCTATCTATCATCGCAGAAGATCCCAGAGTTCCGGTAATCTCAACGATTTTTGCTTTTCCGCCTTTCGCTCTTTTAAGCCAGTTTGCAACTTGTTCGGCCTCCCAGGAAAAATCGGGAGCAATTAATGTGACATAATCGACACCGGGAGTTCCTCTGACGGCTCTATCCACAACGATTACCGGCACCTTCGCATCTTTAGCTTTTTGAAGTGCGGCTGCAGATGCTTCGTACTCTCTGGGGTCAAATATCAAATAGTCAACACCCTCTTTGAGAATCTCTTCAACATCTGTAATCTGTTTTTCTGTATCTTCCTGAGCATCCGTATAGACTATCTTATAACCTCGGGCTTCACCTTCACCGACAATACTGGTCGTTTGGGCAAGTCTCCATCCTACTTGGTTGCCCGTTTGTGAGAACCCAACCGCTACAGAATGAGTAGCATCTCCGCTCACTTCAGTTTCGTTTTCAATATTGCTTTTAGGAGAAAGATAATCGCATGATGACAGCATAAACAATATCATGGCTAACAACAAAACAGATATCAGTTTATTGAGTTTTCCCATTTAAGCATCTCTCCCATCATCAATCAATATTCAGTACAACTATGTAATTTTACACCATTTTTGAATGTATCGTCAAGGATTGCACCAATCTGAAAAATTAATAGTATACATTTCGACGGTCTTCGCTTTTTCTCATCAGTTTTTCCAAGAAAAACTAAGTCAAAGTGTTTCTAAACTCCGAAGGTGAAAGGTCATAATGTTTTTTAAAAAGTGTGCTGAAATATGTGGAATTATCATAGCCCACCAATTCGGAAATCTCGTATATCTTCCTGTCACTCAAAGTCAAAAGCTCCCTTGCTTTAACCATTCGTACTCTCGTAAGATAGTCTACAAAGGTCTCTCCGGTCTTCTTTTTGAACTCGATACAAAAATGTGCTTGGGATATTGCAACATATTTTATTACATCGTTCAAGCTCAAACTCTTCTTGCTGTAATTCTCGTTTATATACTCTTCAGCTTTTATTATGAAACTCGAAGAAGTATTCAGTCTGCTGGACTCAATAATCGCATACATATCACGCAAAAGATTCTTCAAAGATTCTATCTTCTCTTCAGCGGTCTCTTTTATCAGTATCTCTTCGAACTTTTCGATCGGATTACCGAACATCTTTTCAATATCCACTTCCGCCTTCCTCAACAGCTGTAGAGAATGGATAAATATATTCGTTATGATGAGCTGGACATATATATAGGAATTAGTTCCCTTATTCTTAATATCCTTCATAATGGAATCAAGTGAAGAGATTACATTCTCTTTACTTTCGAAGTTTATTTCTCCGATGATACCGTCAAGATCAAATTCCTCAGATTCTTTCTCATCGAGTTCATGTATAAAGTCTTTGAAGAATATATCCTTATTCTTTCCGACCAAGAACTTTATCGACAATGCCTTTATCGCTTCATCATAGGATCTTTTTATGCTCTGTACGCCTTGGTACGTACCTCCTATCGCAACGGAAAAACTTATATGCTTATCCGAAATACTTTTGCGAATTTTATCTATTACATCGCGCAAGTTTGTTTCCAACGTATCAATGCTTTCCCCCCATGTGATAACTGTGAATGTAAGCCCCTTGTTTTCCATTAGAACTGTTTTTGAAATCTTTTTGCTCTCGTTATTTACTATATCGAAAAGATAAGTTTTAATGGATGTTATCCAGTCCGTATACTCAGATTGCGATAATTTCAAATGGTCATCTATTTCGATCATGAAAGTATTGAAGTACACATCATTTGCATCGTAACCATTTTCTCTTAAGAACAGCTCTATCTCCTCATTCTCCTCCATACCGTATAACAGGTTTTTGAAGTGCTGCTCTGTTTTGAGCTCCTTCGTATATCTTTCTGCGACCGATTTTTTCTCAAAGCTTTCCTTTATGTCCTTTAGTATCTTCTCTATTTCCAAAGGATCTACCGGCTTTAAAAGATATGCGTATGCTCCGCTGTTTACCGCTTCTTGCGCAAACTTAAACTCATCATATCCTGTCAGCAAGACAACATATAACGGCTCATATTTATTCTTAATATTTTTTAATAACTCAAGTCCTGTAACAAAAGGCATCTTGATATCAGTGATAACAACTTCCGGTTTCAGCTCGGATACTAAGGACAAAGCTTCTTCTCCATCCTCCGCTTCTCCGACAACCTCATATCCGAGTTCTTCCCACTTTATCAAGTCGATTATCCCTGTTCGGATTAATTCTTCATCGTCTGCGACAATAACTCTCATTTATTCTCCCACTTTCTTATTTTCGGAATTGTAATATATGCTTTTGTTCCTTCTCCCTTTTCGCTTTCATATCTTAAGCCGTATTGGTTGCCGAAGAATACTTTAATTCTATCGCTTACGTTTTTAATGCCAAAGCTTTCCGTTCCGTCCCAATTCTCACCAAGAGGTTTTTCAAGGTTGATATTTAATGCTTCAACTTTATCCGAGCTCATGCCTATACCTGTATCTTTTATAGTAAATACTAAGCAGTCCTCTTCTTCGTGTCCTTCAACATATATATCGCCGCCCGCTTTCTTTCCTTTAACACCATGGTAGATTGCATTTTCAACTATAGGCTGCAATGTCAGCTTAACAGTGTAATATTCTGATATCCTCTCGTCAATTTCAACTTCATAGGATAGCTTTTTCTTATAGCGAATTTTCTGTATTGTGAGATAATTGCTTATATGTTCCGCTTCTTCCTTGATGGTAATAACGTCTTTGCCCTTGCTCAAAGCAATTCTCAGAAGCCTCGTGAAAGCATTTACCATAACGACTGCTTCATCATTTCTTCCCATACGTGACAGCCAGTTTATCGAGTCCAAAGTATTGTAAAGGAAATGCGGATTTATCTGCTCTTGCAAAATCTTGAACTGTGCTTTTCGAAGCTCTCTTTGTTCTTCGAGCACAGTATCCATAAGGCTCTGAATTTCGTCCAGCATAAGATTATAAGATCTTCCGAGATGTCCTATCTCATCTTCATACTCGACTTCAAACTTGCCGGTAAAATCTCCTGTTTCGACTTTTTTCATCAGCTTTATCAGTTTTTTAACCGGCTTTGCGATACTGGAGGAAAACTGAATCGATAGGAATATTGCAATTATGCACATGAATATAAGGATAATAATCGAAGATGGCACAATACGATTGATATCCCTTTTAAGTTCATTGATCGACATCACGTTTACCATTTTCCATCCCGAGACCAAGTCCACTTTACATATGAAATATTCTTTTCCGTCGATAACTGCTCTGAAATTATCGATATTCATATGTTCTGTCGGCTCATAATCGAAACTGCTGTCCACCTCTTCGTCAGTTCCGCCTATACTTTTACGTTGATCGAGTTCTTTTTCAATTTTTAATGCAAGGGCGTTTTCTTTGTCCCTTAATATGGGTTTGTTGCTCTCATCATAAAAGAACATCTCACTGTTCCCATCGGTGTTTACATAGCTGATACTGTCATAGATTGTATCCTCTCTAAAGTCTACTAGAACCGCACCTATCTTTTCACCGGTGGTTCTGTCAACAACAGGCATCCCCATCGTCACATATTCAAATGTGGTTCTGCTCACCACCATAAATTGATCCATATGCGAATCAAACCACACAGGATTATCCGAAGCAATCACTTCCTTGTACCAATCCGTATATCTGAAATCGATATCTTTGAAGAAGTTATAAGTGGATTTTATCATCAAACCGTTTTCGCCCATAACGTATGTGAAAGGAATCTCGTTTAGAGTAAAGCTCTTTAAAAACATCAGCCTGTCGTTCAACGAGCTTCCTTCATTTTTTTCAGTTTCAGCCGATGGATCTGCTTTTAAATATGTTCTTATAATCGTATCGGACGATATCATGTTCCCTTGCTTAACACATTCTGCAAGCAGCGAGTTTATATTCTGTGCTGCCATGGTTACGGAGGATATATTGGATTTTTCGGCATTTTCTTCGATTACCCTGATCGATATGTTCATCGATATATTCAGCACGATTATCATAGGGATAATCGCCAGAAACAGCATATAGAGAAGCAACCTCGTCCTAATTGCGAGGCTTAGAAAAGCATTGCTTATGCGTTTAAAATATTCTCTGATCTTTTCTATCATAATTCTTAACTATGTTTTCCTATGGACTATTAAAAAATATGTATATTTATGTTTAATGCATAATACCATAATTATCGGTCTCAATCAATAAACTGTCGACCGCTGATTCTCCATCTACGATTATTTTTGGTCTACAATATTATTCTGATCTTGAATCTTTGTATATCGTTTTTTCACTAAAAAATCAATTATTATTGAAAATAGTTCAAAAAAATACAGCAATTTCTTTATTGCATGCCCCACAAAAAAATTATATAATTACCGCAAATGAGTGCATCCAAAAAAACAAATTATCCAATCAAAGTCGGTATCCCTAAAGCACTGTTATATTATAAATATGCACAGCTTTGGGAGAGTTTTTTTCACTTTCTGGACATCGACTATATAGTAAGTCCGGACACGAACAAGGACATTATCGCCAAAGGGATAAATCTTGCTGTGGACGAAACTTGTCTATCTTCAAAGATATATCTGGGTCATGTTGCTTGGCTGATGGATAGATGTGATTATATTTTGGTGCCGCGAATTTCGAACTTTGGGAAAACCGGTACAGTTTGTACAAAGCACCAAGCGATATACGATGTTGTAAAAAACACTTTCCGCGAACAGGATATTAATCTATTGCATTACAATATCGACAGAGATAATTTGGAAGCGGAAGTTATAGCTTTTGTGAAGATGGGAAATCTTATCGGCAAAACGAGATCTCAAAGTCTTTTCGCATATTGGAACGCCAAACAAGCACAAAAGACAGAAAATGCAGTAGCCCTTAAAGCCCAGCAGCAGCTTCTCGAAAAAGACAGGATTAAAATTCTGATCATTGCCCATCGCTATAACATATACGATAAATATATCGGCGAGCCGATTATCCGTACTCTGCATTCGTTGGATACGATTCCTATCAACGGCACCATTGTAGATGAAAAGAGAGCGATACAAAAATCTGTACAGCTGAGCGAAACATTGCCATGGGTTTTTAATAAAGAGTTGTTGGGCTCAATCGCAGAGTATCGGGACAGCGTGGATGGAATCATACTTATGAGCAGTTTCCCATGTGGACCGGATTCAATGGTTAATGAGATTATTATTCGACGAGTTAAGGATAAACCGATTCTAAACCTCGTTTTGGACGGACAGGAAGGCGGAGCCGGACTCGAGACACGGCTCGAAAGCTTTGTAGATATAATCAAATTTAGAAGGAATGATTCTATTGGATAAAACAAGAGTAACCTTTCCGCATTTAGGCAGCTATTTTGTGCCTCTCGAAATCCTATTCACTGCCGGGCTTGGCGTGGAGTATATTATTCCGCCGCCAATCACATCTAAGACTCTTGAAATCGGAAGCAAGTACAGCCCTGATTTTGTTTGTTCCCCCTTCAAGTACAATCTCGGGAACTACATAGAGTCAATCGAAGCCGGGGCGAATACGATGCTGCAAGTAGGTGGTGACTGTCGGCTTCAGTACTACGGTGAACTGCATGAACAGATATTGCGTGATCTGGGTTACGATATCCGATTCATAAATATGTCCGAAGCCGAGTTCATAAAACCTTTGACTTTCTATAACCAGCTAAAAGAAGTCAGCCCGAATATGTCCCTCACTAAAGTTGCTATGATACTACCTGTAATAGTGAAAATGGCAAAATACATCGATGAAGCGGAAGATTATATCAGAAAAAACGTTGGTTTTGAAATAAAGGCGGGAACATTTGAAAGAATGCACAAACGCTTTTTGAACGAACTAAGAAAAGTACGCACTGTCAAAAGCCTCAATTCGACCATGCAAAAGTATATGAGGATATTTAAATCTATTCCGGTTAATAAACCGAAGCGTCCTCTTCGAGTGGGCATAATCGGCGAATACTATACTATCATGGAACCGTTCAGCAATCATTTTATCGAAAAGGAACTGGCAACCATGGGTATAGTAGTCGATAGGTGGATGAATATAACAAACTCGGTTTTTAATAAATCCAAAGAAGACGCTAAAGAGCATATTGCTAAATATGCAAAGTACAACATGGGCGCAACCTGCATGATGACTATCGACGTTGCGCTATCATTTGCAAAGAAAAAATATGACGGCATCATACATGTAAAATCGTTCGGGTGTACACCCGAAACGGATGCAATACCGGTGCTGCAGAACATCAGTGCTGATTATAAGATACCCATATTATTCTTCAGCTTCGATTCGCAGACGAGCGAAACCGGTATAAAAACTAGGCTTGAAGCATTCTATGATATGATCTTGATGAGAAAGGATGTAATATGAGAGCAAAAGCGTATCTCGGTCTGGATATAGGGTCTATATCCACAAAAGGTGTTGTCATCGATGATAACCTAAACATTTTATCGAGTGAATACATTTGGACGAAAGCCGATCCGATAGGTGCAGTGAAACGTCTTCTTCCAGTGATAAAGAAAAATCTCGATACGGATAAATACCGCATTGCAGCTGTCGGAGTTACCGGCAGCGCGAGAAAACTCATCGGAGCCATTACCGAGGCGGCAATCGTAAAAAACGAGATTACAGCTCATGCTGTAGGAACGATGTCGCTTTATCCGGATGTGCGCACTATATTTGAAATCGGCGGTCAAGACTCGAAGATTATAATAGTAGAAAACGGATTTGTCGTGGATTATGCTATGAATACATTATGTGCGGCAGGTACCGGCGCCTTCTTGTCCAGCCAGGCGGACAGACTTGGTGTGGCTGTTGAGGAGTTCGGCGAAATTGCACTTACATCTGACAAACCTACAAGAATAGCCGCAAGGTGCACTGTGTTTGCGGAATCCGATCTAATTCATAAAGCCCAAATCGGGCACAAAAAGAAGGACATCATAGCCGGTTTGTGTCATGCTGTTGTTACAAATTATCTGAATAACGTAGGAAAAGGTAAAAAGATTTCGGCTCCTGTCGTTTTCCAGGGAGGGGTAAGCAAAAACGTTGGTGTAAAAAAAGCTTTCGAGGATGCTGTCGGCTATGAGGTTATCGTTGACCCAAACAGCCATTTAATAGGAGCTTTGGGTGTCGCGATATTGGCGAAAAAATCCAATTCTGATGGTGATTTTGATTTAAATATAGTTGATATCGAGTTTGTCACAAAGGGTGTAGAGTGCGGAAAATGCGCTAATAACTGTGAGATCATCTGTGTATATCAAGATGATGTGCTGATCGATTTTTGGGGTAATAAGTGTGAAAAGGGTGCACTGAAAAAGCTGTAATCGACATATAGGTTTTTTAGCGGATATTTTATCCAAATATTTATTCTCTCTTCACTGGCAGAAAAACATTTATACAGGAAGCAGAAATCAATAATTTTAAGATCCTTCAGAGTTTCTATAAAAAGCACTCCAGCTCAATCCAAGTCCTGCCTTTCGCACTTTGTTTGCCAATGGATTTCAATACTATTCTGCCTCGTTTTCTTATCGAGATAACATCGTTTTCTTTTAATACAAAATTCGCTTTGCTTCTCTGCTTCCAATTCACAAAGACCAAGTCCGATGCTACAAGTTCTGCTGCTTTTCCTCTTGATAAATTGAGTCCGGCAGACAACACAGAATCCAGTCTTAAGCTTGGTACAGTTGCTTTTTTAATCGCCCCCTGCTCATACTCAAAATCTAAATCGGTGGTTTTTAAAACTGTGGTGCTGACATTCGCACCTCCGACCGAGACAAGGCTTTGTCCGACAAACTCCGCTGTCGTATCAAAAAGAAAAACATACGCTGAAAGCTCCTTTATCAGTATATCTCCCACCATCCGTCTGTCATTTCCAAGCCCGAGTATCGCACCCAATATACTCCTGTGGGTGATCCACTTCTTGTTGAATTTGTCGAAATCTATTTTTATGACTTTTATGTTCCCAAACTCCGGCACAATATCCGAAAAAACACTGCTAATACAAAAAACTCGCCTTTCACATCTTTCATGTCCGCCGAACGCAAAGTAGACGACATCTTTTGATTTATCTAGAATATCAATATACAAAGACTGCTGTGCAGGATTTAGAAAATCCGTATATACCGGTCTGTCTGTTTTTAATGCTTTTGAAATATAATCGTCCAGTCGATTTATCAAAATATTGTTTTCATTCACTTTTTTTCGCCACTCCCCAATAGAATACGCCTTTCACTTTGCTTCCTTCCTCCAGAGTTTTAAACCCCATAGCCTCAATTGACGATTTGTATTCTTTATCGATCCTGCAGGAACCGGTGATTCCATGCCAAAGCGGTGCAAGCAAGCGAAAAACCTTCCTCATTCCTTTTGAGCTGGGTAGACCGTGATCGATATGCAGAAAAATGCCTCCAGGTCTTAGAACACGCCTGATTTCTCCGAGAACTCTTTCCACATCCTCAACCGAACACAACATCAGCGTTTCAACGACGGTATCGAAACTCGAATCCGCAAAAGGCATTTCGGCTGCATCGCCCTCTACGAAATTTGTGCTCTTTTCGGCCCTATTTGCCGCATAAGTATTTTTATCGTTATCCAAAATCGTCATAGAGATTATCTTATCTTTATCATAAAAGGAAAAGTTTACACCCGTTCCCGCACCTATTTCCAAAACATCTCCCTTCGATAAAGGTATTATTTTCTTTCGAAGCGAGATTAAAAATCTCTTTTCCAGCGGTGACATAAATGCATCGTACAAATTCATAAGCTACCTCGCTTTTTATACTGCTCTTTTCAGTATACCATCATTCGGATCGTTTATATTCAAAAGTTGAGTCCGACAGGAGTTTCTTGCTGAATATCCGGGTTTTGTTATATCCTTATACATATTCTTTTTTTCATAGCTGTGATAAAGGCATATAAGAAATTATTCCCTGTATATAAAGAAAAAAGCTGGGTTTCAACCAGCTTTATAATATCATCGATGCACTTTTTTTAAGATTTTGTTTTTCATCTATTAACCGGCAACACTTTCCATACCAATGGTTAGTGCCTTTTTGTTTATATCAACAAAAGCTGGCTTGATATTTTTCTCAATGATGGAATTCCAGTCGATATTGTCAAGCTCCATAGACTTAATAAGAGCAC
>Ga0180436_10001419_pt1 | contig 23358 bp, 21 predicted proteins | sample SS_ome_2_FD_132434 | JGI IMG/M metagenome (GOLD analysis project Ga0180436, IMG submission 132434) | Hypersaline lake sediment archaeal communities from the Salton Sea, California, USA - SS_3_S_2 metaG | ecosystem: Environmental > Aquatic > Non-marine Saline and Alkaline > Hypersaline >... | reverse complement strand
CTTGGTAAGGGATATGAGACTAAAGAGCATGTTAGGCGGGTAGAAAAAATGGCTGAAGATATAGCAAAGACAATGCAGCTTCCAAAGAGCCAGGCGGATGAACTTATGCTCCTGGCAAGCCTGCATGACCTGGGTAAGGTTGCAATACCTGATGAGATACTAAAGGAAAAGAAGAATCTAACGGATGAAGATTGGGAGATAATAAAATCGTATCCGGAAATCGGGTACAATATTGCCAAACAATCATTTAAATTTTCACATATTGCTGATTATATATTAAGCCACCATGAAAGATGGGACGGCGGCGGTTATCCCAGACAGCTCAAAGGAGAGGATATTCCTCTTCTTTCAAGAATAATGGCTATCTTAGACGCATATGATGTCATGAGAAGCGGAAGGTTTTATAAAAACACAAAAGGCAAACAGGATGCAATAAAGGAGCTAAGGAATTGCAGTGGTTCACAGTTTGATCCTGAGCTTGTAGAAGTTTTTATAGGCATTATAGGTGAAGATGGAAGATGATTGGGCTCCTATCTAATATAATCCTGGCTTTCTATGTTCCAGTAGGGGAAGTTCCTTTCGTATCCTTGAAAGCTTTTCAAGGTCTATATCTCCGCAGATTATCTCTTCATCATGGGATGCCTCAGCAATGATATTCCCCCAGGGGTCTGCAATAAGTGAATGTCCATAGACTGTATATCCGGAATCATTATCCCTGGCAGGGGAGGCGCAGGCAAAAAATACCTGATTATCAAGTGCCCTGGTCCGGGCAGTTATATGCCAGTGAGCCGGTCCGGTAGTCATATTAAAAGCAGCGGGGATGATTATAATCTTGGCGCCATCAAGTGCCATTTTCCTAATAAGTTCAGGAAAACGCATATCATAGCATATGGCAACTCCCATCCTGCACAGATCAGTATCAAATACTGTTATGTCCTTACCAGGGGATATGTGCCTTGATTCCTGGAATGACAAGCCGCCGGTTATATCAATATCAAAAAGGTGGATCTTTCTGTGTTTGGCCAGGAGCTTGCCATTCCTGTCAAATGAATAACAAGTATTAAAGATCTTATTATTATCAGCTTCAGGCATGGAACCGCCGATTATATATACACCCAGCTCAGCTGCCAATCCGGATAGCATATCTGTAGTAATCCCGGGAAAGCTTTCAGAAAATTTCTTAAAGAATCCATAGCCATAGGGGCAATTAAACATCTCGGGAAGGATTATCACTCCAGGATTAAAAAGGCTGTAAGCCTTTCTTATTAATTTTTCTGTATTTTCCAGATTAGCCTTTTTATTGCCAGTTACTCTTGCCTGGCAAATAGCAATTTTAAAAATTTTTGGATTTTTCCCCATATTGGAGTCATTTAAGGTTAATAGTCTGGCCGTCAGCAGCCTGCTTTAATATCTTTATATCCTTTTTATGTATTATATTTCCTATTACAGTAACGGGACCGGCTGCCCGAGGCTTTTCATCAGTGCTAATGGGTGTGGGACCGAAAAATATGCAAAATGCATTTCCTGGCGGCCAGAAGGCAATTTCGCCGGCTTCCAGGACCTCTGTACTGTCTTCCAGGCTGCCATCTACCGGAATGGAAAAATATATTTCTTCACCCCAGCGGTTAAGAATCCCTTCAATGGGAAGGGCATCAAGTATTTTTTTAGCAGTATCAGTATTATTTAGCTGGGCTTCTATAATGTTTCCAGAAAACTCTATAGTTATTTTTTCCATATTAATACATTAGATGATACAAAATAAATTTGCTTTATATATAAATATTAATTATGCTAATTTTATGTAAATTACCAAATTATCACAAGGAAGAACAATATGACTGCCGAAAAGAGCCATGTATCCGGGACAAAAAAAGGAGATGTAATACTATATGCATTGAGCACATGCCAGTGGTGCAGAAAAACCAAGGAACTCCTGAATGAGCTTAAGATCGATTATTATTTTATTGATGTAGACCTGGTAACCGGAGATGACCAGAAAGAGCTTATTGAGGAAATCAAGAAATATAATCCTGCCTGCAGCTTTCCTACAATGGTAATAAATGAAAGAGATAGCATTATTGGATTTGATGAAGACAAGATAAAGGATAAATTTGAATAACTGATGGAAACTGAAAAAACAGAAAAACTTCTAAAAAAAATCGAGAAAGATGCAGCCTCTTCAGGATATAATCTTAATCCTGACAGGCCTTTTACAAAAAGCCTTATCCAGGGGCTCCTGGTAAATGAGGAAAGATATGGATACCAGGCATGTCCATGCCGCCTGGCATCAGGAGATAAGGAAAATGATCTTGACATCATATGCCCATGCGATTACCGGGATCCGGACCTTGACCAGTACGGTGCCTGCTATTGCGCCCTCTATGTCGATGAAGACATCCTTTCCGGGAAAAAGAAAGTAAAGGCCATACCTGATAGAAGGTATGATGACAGCCAGGAAAAACAGCCCGGCAAGATATCACAGGGATTAAGTTATCCTGTCTGGCGCTGCAAAGTCTGCGGATATCTATGCGCCAGGGATAATCCGCCTGCAGTCTGCCCCGTCTGTAAGGCTAAAAAAGAAAGATTTGAAATATTCTTAAAAAAATAGGGGACGGATGCAGTTTATAGACTTTAGAAGCGATACCGTGACTGAGCCAACTCCGGAAATGCTTGATTCCATGAGGGGTGCAATGGTAGGCGATGATGTCTACGGGGATGACCCAACAGTGAGCAGTCTTCAAAAAACGGCAGCTTCAATTTTAGGGAAAGAAGACTCATTATTTGTCCCTTCAGGGACTTTTGCCAACCAGCTGGCAATACTAACCCATACCAGGAGAGGCGATGAAGTTGTAATCCCTGAGAATAACCACATTGTGCGATATGAGGTAGGTGCATATGCTGTAATATCTGCAGCTGGCCTCAGGACTATAAGCTCAGATAATGGAGCTGTGGATATAGGAGAGCTGCAAGCCAAGATCAGGCCTGATGACATACATTATCCCAGGACTGGCCTGGTTTGTATGGAAAATGCCCATTCTGACGGCAAGACTGTACCCATAAATAATTTGAAGGAAGTCTACAGAGTATCCCATGAAAAAGACATAAGTGTCCATCTTGATGGTGCCCGGGTATTTAATGCAGCAGTTAGCCTGGGTATTGATGTAAAAGAGATATCCAGATACTGCGATTCTGTTATGACCTGTCTTTCCAAGGGCTTATGTTCACCGATAGGCTCAATTCTGGCGGGGAGCAAGAGCTTTATAGCCTCGGCCAGGAAGAACCGGAAATTAATGGGCGGCGGGATGAGGCAGGCAGGCTATTTAGCCGCCCCGGGTATCATATCACTGGAGAAGATGACAAAAAGATTGGATGATGACCATCAGAATGCAAAGTACCTGGCCCGGAAGCTTGAAGAAACGGGATACTTTAAAATAGCCTGAGACCGCCTGGATATCAATATGGTCTTTTGTACTGCCAGAACCGGAATAGAGGATTTTAACCAGCTCATCGAGTACCTTCTTGAGAAAAAGATAAAGATAAATCCGATCCATGGCGATGAGTTCAGGTTTGTGACCCATTACTGGATTGGCAAGAAGGAAATAGACTATTTTATAAAAGAGCTTAAAGAATACCCAAAGCAAGCCCAGGAACCTCTCAGGACAGGCTAGCAGGACCATTATCTTAAAACTGGATTATTAAACAGTTATCACAAAAGACCTTTAATCCATAATATCATCATGCTTGATGATCCTGGCAAGTGTGAGCTTATTTTCACCAAATCTCCTGGATATAGTATCTATGGCTTCAGTGAGACTTTCATCCCTGGACCTGCTGTCTTCTATAAAGTCAGCAAAGCCGAAAGTATTATTAAGCTTGCTTACCGATATGCCTATAAGCCTTATCTTTCTGCGGTTAAGGTCTACTGCCTTCAAAAGCTTCAGGGCTGCCCTGTGTAGATCAAAGATCCCAAAAGTATATTCCTTTAATGTGGTGCGCCTGCTTATAGTAGTAAAATCGGCAAACCTAAGCTTAAGAGTTATGACTTTTCCCCGATACCCCTTATGCCTCATATTCCTGGCTATTTTTTGTGAAAGCAAAAGAAGGGTTGAATTAAGTATAGAGATATCGTCTATATCCCTGCGGTATGTTATCTCCCTGCCTATGGACTTTGCCTCACGGTTGGGCACAACTTTCCTATTATCGATCCCCCTGGACATCTGGTGCATAATAGTGCCCAGTTCGCCAAACCTGGCTTCTATGAGTTCAACCGGGGTATCGGCAAGATCGCCTATTGTCTCAATGCCCATGGATTTAAGCTCCTTATCAGTTACATGTCCTACTCCCCATATATAGGAGACCGGGAGCTTTCTTACCTTGGCCAGCACCCTGTCTGTATTCTCCAGGACAGTAAGCCCATTGGGTTTACCCATATTTGAAGCCAGCTTTGCCAGGAATTTATTGGGGCCCAGGCCGGCAGAAGAAGTAAGATTGGTATTTTCATAGATACTGCCTTTTATTTTGCGGGCTATCTCCAGTGAGCTTCCAAATAGCCTTTCACATCCTGTGACATCAAGAAAACCTTCATCGCAGCCGATTATCTCCACCAGCGGGGTAAATTTATAGAATATGTCCCTTATCTTAGCGGATTCCCTCAAATATTTTTCCATATCTACGGGTATATAGAGTCCCCTGGGACAAAGCCTCTTAGCCCGCGAAAGAGGCATACCGGAATGTATGCCGTATTTTCTGGCCTCATATGAAGCAGTGGATACCACGCCCCGGTTGAGCGGTCCTCCGACTATAAGAGGCTTATTTTTGTATTCAGGATTATCCCTTTGCTCTATCTGGGCAAAAAAGGCATCCATATCTACATGTATTATTTTTCTTGTTCTTTCCATACCTGTCCTGATTCTATAAGTATATCCTGTTTGATAGATTCTTTCCTGTATGACAGGCTTAATCTTTTAAGGGCAGCCGGGTTTATTGCCTCTTTTCCTATAACTGTGATATCGCCGTCCCTGTACTTTAAGGTCCCTTTTATTATAAGGGCTTTGCTTTCAGCCAGGACCTTCTGGTATTTCTGGCAGAAAGCAGGAAAAAAAACTGCTTCAAATATGCCATCTTTGTCTTCTATAGTGCAAAAGAGCATCCTGCTGCCGTCTTTTGTCTTTTCCGTCCTCCGGTTAAGAAGTATGCCGGCGCAGTAGATATTCACATAGCCCTCTTTTTTGCCGGAATTTACAGCATCCGTGAACGAGCCGCTGCCAACGGGATTAAATCTTTTAAGCTCCTGGCCGAAATATTCCAGGGGAGAGCCGGTTATACAAAACCCCAGTATCCTTGACTCATTCTCCAGGATCTTTTCAGTGCTGTCTCCTCCGCAAGGCGGAAGCCTGAACAGGGGGTTTAAGGCCGGGTGGGATAATGTATCAGGACAGTATTTGAGCGTCCTTAAATACTGGAAAGTGGCAAGAAGGCTATTCCTGGCCGATCCGGTATAATCGAATCCGCCTGAACGTATTACATTTTCGACAGCATTCTTATTGATATTACAGCTATTGCGGATGCGTGAGTAAAAATCAAAAAAATCCCTGAAGTGACCGTTTCTCTCTCTTTCTTTTATAATGGAACCAGCTCCAGAAAAGCCAAGACCCCTTATTGAGGTAAGAGGTACCCTTATTGACTTTCCCTGGTCTTCTGCGGCAAATGAAAGTCCGCTTCTGTTTATATCGGGAAGCTTAAGCACCAGTCCCAGCCTGCGTGCTTCCTCAATATACTGAACCCGGCCGTAATAGCCGGAATGATTGGAAAGGATGGCACAGAGAAGTTCGGCCGGATAATAGACTTTTAAATAAGCCAGCTTATAGGATATCACGCTATAGGCAGCGGCATGGGCCTTTACAAAACCATAGCTGGCAAACTTTGATATGAGTTCAAATATATTTTTTGCTGTGCTTAGATCATAGCCCTTTTCCAGGGAGCCCTTAATAAATCTTGTTTTTTGCTTTTCCATCTGTGCCGAAGAGAGCCTGGTCATAGCCTTTCTAAGCACATCGGCCTGGCTTAGCGAATATCCTGCTATCTTGATCGCTATCCTCATAACCTGCTCCTGGTATAGTATCACTCCATAGGTATCTTTTAATATGGGCTCGAGGTCTTTATGGATAAAACAGGTCTTTTCCCTGCCGAATTTCCTCTCTATAAAATTCTTTACCATTCCTGACTGCTGGGGTCCCGGCCGGTAGAGGGATATTAAAAGGGTTATATCATTAAGGCTGGAAGGCTTAAGCTTTTTTGCCAGGGACCTTATGCCTGAGCTTTCAAGCTGAAATACTCCCAGGGTCTTTCCCCGGCTTATGATGTCATATACGCGGCTGTCATCATAGCTGACTGAAGACATATCCAGCCCTATATTCCTGAGCTCCTTAAGGCTACGGGTGACATCGCTTATCAGGCTGAGGCTTACCGACCCTATAAGGTCAGTCTTTATAAGGCCCAGCTCTTCTATGCTGTCCATATCATACTGGGTCATTATCTCTCCAGTTTCAGACATAGTAAGCGGAGCTGTCCCGGCAAGGTCGGTACAGGAGATTATAAAGGCCGAGGGGTGCATGGAAAGATGCCTGACAAAATTTTCTATCTTTGCTGCTGATGATAATACGCTTCCTGACAGGGAATTACTGCTTTTATTCCCTTTAAGGGTTGTGGCTTTTTCCTGATAAGACCTCCTGCGGGGGAGATGCCTCGGAAAAGCTGACTTTTTTGCTATATTGTCCACATCATCCTTCCCCAGGCCCATGATCCTGCCCGTTTCCCTTATGGCTGACCTGGACTTCAGCGTGGAGAAGGAGCAGACCCGGGACACATTCCGGCATCCGTATTTGGAGGAAAGGTATTCCAGTACCTCAATCCTCCTCTTGCTGCAGATATCAATATCAATATCGGGGGGCTCTTTCCGCTCGGGATTCAGAAACCTTTCAAAATATAAGTCCAGCTTTATGGGGTCTACATCCGATATCCCCAGGAGATATGAGACCAGGCTCCCGGCGGCAGAACCCTTGCCGCAGGTAGGTATTTTTTTCTCCCTGGCAAACCTGGCTATATCGGCTATGATAAGGAAATAGCCGCTGAAGCCTGTCTCTTTGATAATAGAAAGCTCCTTTTCCAGGCGTGAGGAATACTCGGGGGAAGGATAATGGCCAAATCTCCACCCCATCCCCATAAGGCACAGCTTTCTCAGGCAGTCCGGCTCAGTCTCTCTGCCAGGTGTCTCAAACCGGGGGAGATAGGTTTTGCCTGTCTCCAGGTAAAGGCTGCACATATCACTGATAAGTGAGGTATTATAAATAGCTTCCGGGATATCCCTGAACATATTTTGCATATCCCGGGCAGTTTTAAAATAATTCTCCCCTCCTGGCAGGGGCCTGGCCAGGGGATCTTTTTTTACGCTCATATTCTTTAGCTTGAAAAGATGCCTGTATACCCCAAAGTCTGCCGGTGCCATATAGTGGACATCATTGGTGGCTACCACCGGGATGCCGCAGGCAGAAGCAAAGCTTGCCAGCACTTCTGAAAGGCTGCCTTCATTTTCAGGGGTCCTTGATATGGGAGATCTCTGGAGCTCAATATAGAAATCACCACCGAATATCTTATTATACTCCCGGACCGCTTCCAGGGCCTTTTTTTTGAGGCCTTTCTGCAGCAAGCGGGAGACTTTGCCGTTTATGCATCCGCTTAATCCTATAAGGCCGCTGCCGGCCTGTTTCAGGAAATCCATGCTGACAGAAGGAAAAGACCTATTGCAGTCAAGATTGGAGCTGCTTACCAGCCGGCACAGGTTTTCATAGCCTTTGCGGTCTTTTGCCAGGAGGATGATGTGAAAAAGGCTGCCGTTTTCTGACAGGCAGAGCTCACAGCCTATTATGGGTTTTATGCCGGCAGATAGGGCAGCATTATAGAATTCTACCGCACCGCCCATCATATATTTATCGGTCAGCGCTACAGCCTTCATATTAAGGCGTTTTACAGTTTTTATAAGACCCTCTATTGTAACAGCTGATTCCAGCAGGCTGTATTCGCTGTGGACATGAAGGTGTGTAAAAGAGACCACTTATTTCCTTTCTTTTATGGTAAAAGGCGGGAAGTCAGTTCACTATCCTTTGGACAGCCACTACCCGGCCCTGTATCCGCAAGTCTTTTCCGGCTATTATGGGTTTGTATGCAGGATTGGAAGACCTGAGCTCGACCATATCCCTGTTTCGGTAAAACCTTTTTACCACAGCCTCATCTTCTATAAGCGCTACTACTATATCTCCATTGACGGCAGTAGGCTGGGACCTTACAGCTATGATATCCCCGTCAAGTATATGATCCCCGATCATGCTGTCCCCCCTTACTTTAAGGGCAAAATCGGCAGGACCTTTAAGGATGCCGGCAGGGAAGGGCATGCGGTCTTCGATATCCCCGGCTGCGAGTACGGGACTTCCTGCAGCTATTCTTCCCAGAAGGGGGAGGTATACTGCCGTATTGCTATTTTCGCGGTCCAGGAGCGGCATAGCTTTTCCTGTAAGCCTTATGGAGCGGGCAGAAGACTTCCTTTTTATATACCCTTTTTTCTCCAGGGAGCCCAGGTGGTCGGAGATGCCCCTGGGAGAATTAATATCAAGCAGCCCGGCCAGCTCCCTTATGGATGGGGGATAGCCGTTTTCTGCAATATAATCATATATCTTCTTGAGTACTGCATATTGTCTTTTTGTAAGCTTGGTCATGGGCATTAAAACTTCCTTAGGATCCGGTTTGACAGCAAATATTATTATATATTATTACTATACAAATGTATAGTAATAATAGCAGAAAAAATATCGCACATACTCTTAATTAGCCTGATTTTGTTATAAAATAATATTGGCAGGCCCTTCCGGGACGCGAGGGTTCTGCCGCTGGAAACACTGTAAAAAATCCTGCATTTTTATCCATGTCTTTTGATAGTGCAATAATAAGCGGGCCAATTTTCTAATTTTTTTCTCATTTTTTAATTGATTTCTGGCTTCAAGTCTGTATAATACCTAGTTTTGGTGAGTGTTTATTTAAAAAAGTATTAAATAAATTCTAATAATTACTGGGTAATTATGAAAGAATTAATAAATTTTTTTGGAGAAGGGACTGATGACGGCAAGATATAATGCAGTTATACATATTATGTTCTGGTGCCTAATTAGCGTACTCATCATCATCGCTGCAGCTATAGTCCATACAGACAGCGGAGGGATGAAGGATTTTTTTGTAAGGACCGAAACTGAGGTAGTGGTAGAAAAAGAACCGGTATATATAACCAGGGTGGAGCAGGTAATAGAGGAAACAGAATGGTTTTATTTTGTAGCAACCGGATATAGCGCTAATGACCCTGAACAGGGGACTAATAATATTACAGCTACCGGCAAGGAAATTAAAAAGGGGATGATAGCGGTAGATCCCAAGATCATACCCCTGGGTACAGAGATAGAGATAAAAGATATGGGGCTCTTTGTTGCTGAAGATACCGGTGGGCGGATAAAGGGAAACCGGATAGATATCTATTTTGAGACAAAAGAGCAAGCCAGGCAGTTTGGGCGGAAGGTCATATGGATAAGGCTTCTGGATAAGGATATAGAATTAGCAGAAATCCTTAAATAGCCATAGTCTGTAATCCGGTTATTTATTGCTTGATATTATTTCGTCCAGCTTCTTTTTAAAGGCAGCAGCTTTAGATCTTTTCATCCTGCTTATGGTGAAGGCCTCCTTTTTACTGCATACAGTAATAGTCGAGGAGAAAGTCCGGCTTTGAATCTCTGCTGAGACAATATATGGATAAGATGCAATGAATTTTTTATCCCTGTTTATATTGGACCAGAAAAAAAAGAATAGTTTCTTTGTAGTAAGCACCAGGTAGCCAGTTATTGTATCGTCAAGGATACCTTTAGCATATAGGACTGTTTCCTCATCGCGTTCCATAAAAATGAAATAACCGATATCCTGGGCAGTACTGTCAAATGATATGGATTTGTTCATCAGATCCTCCGTTAAAAAATAATTCGATTATTTTCCTGGACCAACGGTAATTATATAAGATAATAATTGATAAAAAAAGAAATTTGTCTAAAATGTATTAATCAGTTTGGTGAATTATTACCCTGTCAGGAGAATGATGAGACTAAAAAAATACCTATTATATTTCTTGATCCTAATTGTAGCAGGAGCAATAACAGTAAGCATATTTTTTGCATTAAAGGACAGAAAAGGTGATGAAGCTACCGGAAAAGCAAATGCGCAGAAAGTAGAAGATGAAGAAGGGGAAAACGGTGATGGAGAAGTGGGGCAGGATATTGAGACTGCTGCAGAAGAAGAGAAAGAAGAAACATTGGAAAAAGAGCCAGAGGTCTTTGAAGATCATTATACCAGCAGTTCCAGCGCATTTACGGCATATACTTTCAGGTGTCCTGATGGCTGGACCATTACTGAAGAAGATTCCGGAAAAACGCTTATGGTCTCCAATGCAGAAATGCTATCATCAAGCGTGAACCCTTCTTCTGAATATATAATGATAAAAGTCGAGGGATCCGCATCACTGGATGAAGGGCCCGAAAGTCTTATTGCATCATATACCGAAACCGCCTCTGCCGGCGGCTACGAGCTGATAGAAGGTCTTACAGCAGATACTGCAGCTGAAAATATAGATATAACCGGATATACTTATAATAGCGGACTGGCCGGTAATGAAGACTCTGCTGAAGGTGGAGAGATGCCCGGGGAAGTAGACTTGCTGGCATATATTGAAGAAGGCGATGATATTTATATAGTCAAATATATAGGCAGCGGTATTGAAAAAGATGCTGCCATAAGTACATTCACGGGATTCCTCAAAGATTTCGAGGTCGGGAGCGAGATAAGCGGAGAGCTTGCAGCTGGTGAAGCTGGTTCCATGAATATTCTTATCCTGGGCATTGACAGCGGACTTGGAAGGGACTGGGGAAGGCGAAGTGCCAGGTCGGATATAAATATGATACTCCATATAAATCTGGAGACTTATGGCGCTACCATAGTTACAATACCCAGGGACCTGTGGGTTCCCATACCCGGACATAATGATGGGAAAATAAACGGAGCACATGCCATTGGTGGTCCTGAGCTTGCTGTAGAGACATTTGAGGACTTTTCCGGACTGGAGATTGACAGCTATATAATAACCGACTTTGACGGCTTCATCCCGCTGATAGACTATCTTGGCGGAGTGACCATAGAGGTAAATGAGAACCTGGCTGACGGCTTTTCAAATTGTTATCTTAGCAAGGGCGTCCATCATCTCAATGGTGAACAGGCACTGGCTTTATGCCGCAACCGCCACAGGAGCGGAGACGGCTCTACACAGGGTGGAGCCTGGGCCAGGGAAAGGGAAGCTGCAAAAGTCATAAAAGCCCTTTATGAACAAAAGACTACCCTGGAAAAGATATTGGCTTTGCCGGCATTTGCCGATTTTCTTCTAAGATATACCTGGACTGATATGAGTTTTATGGATATTATGAGGATCCTTCCTGTATTGGGAAGCATAGGTACGCCGGAAATAGAACTCAGGGGGGTACCCTCATACAGCAAGATGATCGGGAAAGCAAGCGCAGTAGTCCATTATGAGGATGAGACATCCCAGATGTTTGAGGAAATAAAAAACCAGTAAAAAGAGTCCATTGAGCTGATTGACTTTTGAATAATAAGTAGTTAATATTTGTTTTGCTAAAAAACATTTATATGATCACTTGATCTTTGGGCGGAAGTAGCTCAGCTGGTAGAGCATCACCTTGCCAAGGTGAGGGTCGCGGGTCCGAGTCCCGTCTTCCGCTCCATTTTTATTTATGGATGATATTAAAAAACTTTTCATGGAAAAAAATACAATAAAGATCACAATCGAGGATCTCGGCAAGATTGAAGTGGGAAAAGGCACTTCCATAAGGAAAGCTGCAGAAAAGCTTGACAAAAATCTTTCCAAAAAGGCAGTAGCAGCAGAGATAATAGATACAAGGCTCGGTGACATGCCTGAAATGCTGGTAGACTTGAATAGTGAACCTGCTTCTGATATAAGAGCAAAGCTATTATATCCCGGGAATGATGAAAAGATGCTGGATATACTAAATCACAGCACTGCCCATATAATGGCTGCTGCCATAAAGAAGATATATCCAGAAGCAAGGTTTGCCATAGGCCCTTCCATAAAAAAAGGTTTTTACTATGATTTTGAAATTGACGGTAATCTATCGCCGGAAGACCTCCCGCGCATAGAGAAGCAGATGAAAAAGCTTATAGGTGGGAATCACACATTCCAGAGGAATATGGTATCAAAAAAAGAAGCAGCAGAGATCTTTGCCGGAAATCCATATAAGCTGGAACTAATAGATGAGATCCCTGAAGATGAGGTCAGCATTTACAAGTCAGGTGACTTTATTGACCTGTGCCGGGGACCGCATATACCTTCTTCAACCCGGATAGGAGCTTTTAAGCTCTTGAGCATTGCCGGAGCCTACTGGAGGGGCAAGGAAGACAATAAGATGCTTATCCGCGTATACGGCACTGCATTCTACAGCAAGGAAGATCTTAAGGCTTATCTTGATATGCTGGAACTGGCAAAACAGAGTGACCACAGGAAACTGGGAAAAGAGCTGGACCTTTTTAGCTTCCATGATGAAGCTCCGGGTTTCCCCTTTTTCCATCCTAAAGGCATGATAATAAGGAATCTAATACTTGACTACTGGCGCCAGGAACACATGAAGGAAGGCTATCTGGAAGTCAGCACTCCTGTTATTTTAAGCAATGACCTCTGGAAGACCTCTGGTCACTGGGATAATTATAAGGAAAATATGTACTTCGTGGAAATAGATGAAAGCGATTATGCGGTCAAACCAATGAATTGTCCCGGAAATATCATAATCTATAAAAATAACCAGCATTCCTACAGGGAACTGCCTTTAAAATATGCAGAGCTGGGATTGGTGCACAGGCATGAGAAATCCGGTGTTCTGCACGGGCTTTTCAGGGTCAGGAATTTTACCCAGGACGATGCCCATATATTCTGTACTGAAGAGCAGCTTCACGACCAGATCGGCAGAGTAATTGACCTGATAGACAGGATGTACCGGGTTTTTGGCTTTGATGATTATTTCGTAGAGTTGTCGACAAGACCGGACAAAAGCATAGGTTCAAAAAAGATGTGGGATAAGGCTGAAGGTATCCTGAAAGATATGATCCAGCAGAAAAACCTCAACTATCATATTAATGAGGGAGATGGGGCATTTTATGGTCCCAAGATAGATTTTCATATAAGGGACTGCCTGGACAGGACCTGGCAGTGCGCTACCATACAGCTTGATTTTGCCATGCCTGAGAAATTCGATATCCAGTATGTCGGGGAAGACAATGAAAGACACAGGCCTGTGATGATACACAGGGTTGTCCTGGGAAGCATTGAGAGGTTTTTAGGCATAATCCTGGAACATTATGCCGGTAATCTGCCCCCATGGCTGGCCCCGGAACAGGCAGCGGTATTGCCCATATCAGATAAATACCTGGACTATGCAAGTGAAGTCCTTGGAAAATTGAAGGATAGTGGCTGCAGGGCATCAATAGACGACAGGGTAGAATCACTTAATAAAAAGATCAGGCAGGCAGAAATGCAGAAGATCCCGTATATGATAGTAGTCGGCGAAAAGGAAAAAGAAAGCAGGACCATAACTGTGCGGAAAAAATCCGGCGGAGAGATGAAGTTGGTAGAGATCCCCGAATTCCTGAAGACATTCAAAGAAGCAGTCATCTCCAGAAGTATCGACTATTAATTTTTTTCACTTTATTTTTTTCCAAAAAATTCTTATAATTTAGTGTATCCTTTTTTTTGAGTTTACTATTTTAGATTATATTTTTGCTATTAAAAATTATCACTCTACAAAGGGGCAATTATATGACACTGAAAGAAAGAGTAAAGCTGTACACCACCAAGACGGCTATCAAAGGAGCACTAAAAGTCCTGCCCAAGATATCTGATGATAGATGGCTATCCCTTGTAAAGGGACGGGTGTACAGGCTAAAAAAAGCCGAAGAAAGGGATTTTCTGGAAAACCTTCTGGTGAACCTGAAGAAGACTGCATCGAAGATGGCGCCCAATGTAAGGGAAAAAGTAGTTATGAACCTGATAAACAATGCCATGGTGCAGGGACAGCCCAAAAGAATGGCCTTTGCCAAAAAATATGGATTCAATGCGCCAAACCTGCTTGTCATGTCGCCTACGATGAGATGCAATCTAAAATGCTTTGGCTGCTATGCATGGCAGTATTCCAAGAAGAAAGACCTTCCTTATGATGTCTGCAATAGGGTAATAAAGGAAGCAAATGACATCGGGATCTATTTCTTTGTCATAACCGGAGGGGAGCCTTTCTGCTGGGAACATCTTTATGATTTCCTGGAAAGGCATAATGATTCTTTCTTCCAGATCTATACCAATGGACAGCTAATCGATGATAAAGTTGCCAAGAAGCTTGCCGAGCTGGGTAATGCCATACCCTGCATAAGCGTAGAAGGCTTTGAGAAGGAGACTGAAGCAAGAAGGGGAAAAGGATCCTGGAAGAACATAATGAACGCTATGGATGCACTAAGGGATAACGGCGTATTATTTGGCTTTTCGGTAACTGCGACCAGGAATAATAATGAGATGGTGGTAAGCGATGAGTTTGTCGACCTGTTTGTAGAAAAAGGCGCCTTCATAGGATGGTATTTCAATTATATCCCTATAGGGAAGGAACCGGATATGGAGCTTATGCCAACACCTGGGCAGCGCGATTATAGAAGGAAAAAAATACTGGAGATAAGGAAGACAAAAGAAATAATCGTGGCTGATTTCTGGAATGACGGACCCCTGGTACATGGCTGTATGGCAGGCGGAAAGAACTATCTCCATATTAATGTAAACGGAGATGTGGAGCCTTGCGTATTCGTTCATTTTGCCGCTGATAATATCAAGGATAAAAGCCTTATCGACATTCTTACATCCAAATTCTTCATGGCATTTAAGAAGAGACAGCCATATACGGAAAACCACCTCAGGCCCTGCAGCATAATCGATAATCCCCAGGTATTGAGAGATATAGTTGCCGAGACCGGCGCTTATGCTACGCACGAAGGAGCTGAGACTATTGCAGGATGCCTGGCAAAACCCCTGGATGAATATGCTGAGGAATACAAAAATATAGCTGATAAGGCCTGGGAAAAGGAATATGCTCCTGAAGAAGAATCGGAAGAAGCAGTGTAGAAAGGTACCGGAAAACCAGAAAAATATGGACAAATTAGGATATTATTAGTATAATCCCATTCATTTGGAAAATAGTGTTAGATAAATAAATTATTTAAAAGTAGAAATCATCTATTTCTCACCAGATAGTGGTCTTTTTGGATTTACTTACCTGGTTATATAAATAATAGGTAGATGATTTGTCTACCTATTTTTTTTTAAATTGAATATGGAGGTGAATAATCCGGAACGATAAGAGAATTCGGGTAAATGAGTACATAAGGGTACCTGAAGTAAGGCTGATAGGCGATGACGGGAACCAGATCGGCATAGTCCCTACAAGGCAGGCACAGGAAATCGCCAATGAGAAGGGATTGGACCTGGTTGAGGTCTCGCCCAATAGCAAACCGCCAGTCTGCAAGATAATGGACTTCGGTAAGTACAAATATCAGCTGGAAATATCGGAGAAGCTGAAAAAGAAAAAGCAGACGCATATTGTGGTAAAAGAGATAAAGCTGAGGCCAAAGATCGATACCAATGACCTTAATACGAAAAAAAGGCAGATAGAAAAATTCTTGAAGCAGGGAAATAAGGTCAAGATAACAGTTATGTTCAGGGGCCGTGAAATAGTTCACAAGCAGCTGGGCATGAACATACTGGAACAACTTATGGAAGAGCTTGAAGATAAGGCAGTTATAGAGCTCAGGCCAAAGCTGGAAGGCTATAATATGATAATGGTCCTGGCTCCAGTCTAAAAAAAGAAAATATAAAATTATAGTTAGAATACCTGTTTAGGAAGGAAAGATAGTATGCCAAAGATGAAGACACATAAAGGTGCTGCAAAAAGGTTCAGGGTTACCGGCAGCGGCAAGATAATGAGGGAAAAAGCTTTTAAAAGCCATATATTGACAAAGAAGGATGCCAAGCGAAAGCGAAGACTGGGCACCGATACAGAAGTATCAGCTGCTGATTATAAAAAAGTTAAAAGGCTTCTGGGAAAATAGGGGAAAGGTGTGATTTAAATGACCAGGGTAAAAAGAGGAACAGTAAAGAACAGACGCCATAAAAAAGTACTGAAGGAAGCCAGGGGATATACTGGATCAAAGAGCAGGACTTTCAAATCAGCCAAGCAGCAGGTTATGAAGTCTATGAGTTATTCATATAGGGACCGCAAGAATAATAAGAGGAATTTCAGGAGGCTCTGGATAACCAGGATAAATGCAGCTGCCAGGCTTAATGGTCTGTCATATAATGAATTTATAAACGGACTAAAGAAAGCAAGCGTAGAAATCAACAGGAAGATGCTTTCAGAGATAGCTATTAGCGATCCTGATGCTTTCAGGGAGCTTACTGAAATAGCCAGAAAACAAATTGCTTAAGAATTCTATGGACCAGACTAATATAACAGTTGAGGACCTGGAAAAAAGGATAAACCAGGAGCTGGAAGAGTTTAAGGTTGGCATTGCTAAAGTAAGCGGCCTTAGCGCACTGGAAGACTTAAGGACAAAATTTTTAGGACGCAAAAGCTTTATTTCTGTGACCCAGAAAAGTATAGGTACTTTAGCTGCTGGACTAAAGCCAGTGGTAGGAAAGAATACCAATATTGTAAGAAAAGAGATGGAGGAGCTTCTTGAAGGCAAGGAAAAGCAGCTTAAAGCTTTAGAATACGAAGCCCGGATGAGAAAAGAAATTATCGACCTGACACTGCCGGGAAGAACGATAGGCGGTGGCAGTGTAAATATAATATCACAGGTAGTTGAAGACATTGAAGATATCTTTATAGGGATGGGCTTCCAGATAGCAGAGGGCCCTGAAGTAGAAACTGACTATTATAATTTTGAGGCTCTAAATACTCCAAAAGATCATCCTGCAAGGTCCCTTCATGATACTATGTTTATCAGCGATAGTGTCCTTTTGAGGACGCAGACCTCCCCGGTGCAGATAAGGTATATGGAGGACAATAAGCCCCCCATAGCCATAATTGCTCCAGGAAGGGTATACAGGAAAGATTATGATGTATCACATACGCCCATGTTTACCCAGGTCGAAGGCCTGGTAGTAGATGAGGGTATTAATTTCGGGAATCTTAAATGGACCCTGGAAGCATTCATCAGCGAGATCTTTGGAAGAGACCGGAAAGTGCGTTTCCGGCCCCACTACTTCCCGTTCACTGAACCAAGTGCAGAGGTAGATGTATCCTGCATGATATGCGGGGGTGACGGGTGCAGGGTATGCTCCGGCACTGGATGGCTGGAGATCTTGGGAGCAGGTATGGTAGATCCTAAATTATATGGTTTTGTCGATTATGATCCCGAAAAAGTAAGCGGTTTTGCTTTTGGCGTAGGTGTGGAGAGGATCTGCATGCTTAAATACGGAATAGACGATCTCAGGATGTTTTTTGAAAATGACCTGAGGTTTATCAAGCAGTTCTAGAGCTGCTTGCCTGATCAAGCGAAGCCGGTGCCAATAAAATAGGGCGGGCTATATTCACAAAGAAAGGAACCATAATAGTTGAAAGTAACTTTAAACTGGATAAAAGAGTTTTTAAATACTGATAAGCTGGATCCTTCAGGAGTAGCAGAGATGCTTACAATGAGCGGCACTGAAGTGGAGAAAGTAGAATCAGTCGGCAAAGGATATGAAAAAATAATTGTCGGACGAATAGAAAGCTTTACCAGGCATCCAAATGCTGACAAACTTTCACTCTGTAAGGTCGATTCCGGAAATGGAATGCTGGAAATAGTTTGCGGAGCTACTAATTTTAAACAGGGCGACAGGGTAGCACTGGCACTGGAAGGCGCCCGTATCGGAGAGATAAAGATAAAGCGGAGCAAGATAAGAGGCCACTACTCCGAAGGCATGATGTGTTCGGAAGCTGAGCTGGGCTTATCAGCGGAATCAGCAGGAATAATGATACTGGATGAAGATTTTATTATAGGGGAAGATTTTGCCCCGCAGGCAGGACTTGATGATGTTGTATTCGACCTGGAGATCACTCCCAACAGGCCTGATTGCTTAAGCATTATCGGCATTGCCAGGGAAATAAGCGCAGTGACAGGATTTGATCTTAATATACCTTCTTTTGACTTGAAAAGTAGGATAAACAGGGATGATAAGCTGGAAATCGATATAGAGGATTATAGCAAGTGCTCTAGGTATTCAGCCATGATGTTTAAAGATGTCCCTGATAATGAGTCACCAATATGGCTCAAAAACAGGCTGGTACTTTGCGGAGTCAGGCCAATAGACTTAATGGTAGACCTGACAAATTATGTGATGCTGGAAACGGGCCAGCCCCTTCATGCTTTTGACGGCGATCTCCTTTATTCTAAAAAGATAATAGTGAGGAATGCTATAAAAAATGAGGAGATAAGGACTATTGATGATGTTTTAAGAAAGCTGGACCAGGAAGACCTGGTTATAGCTGATGAAAAAAAGGCAGTGGCACTGGCTGGCGTAATGGGAGGAAAGGAAACAGAAGTAAATGACAATACTAAAAATATATTGCTGGAATCTGCTAATTTCTCCGGGCCTATTATAATGAAGACATCCCAGAAAACCGGACTCCGCTCAGAAGCTTCAAACAGGTTTGAAAAAAAGATAGATGCCGAGCTGACTGTTTTTGCCCTAGGAAGATTCGAGCAACTATTAAAGGACATAACAGGATATGGGCTAAAAGTCCCGGTATATGACAATAATAATGGAACCCTTAGGCAGAGAAAACTTAAACTGAGAACAGGGAAAGCAGCACAGGTGCTGGGCCAGGAAATAGATAGTGAGACTATTAAAAAAATACTCGGGTCTCTGGGAATAAAAAGCTCTATAGATAATGACCAGCTGCAGGTGGAAGTGCCGTCCTTCAGGTTTGAAGACCTGATAAGAGAGATAGACCTGGTAGAGGAAGTTGCCAGGATATATGGATATAATAATATCAAGTCCAGGCCTACTATCATCGGAAGCGGCAGCAGGGGGAAATATAGCCAGGCTCAATCAAATATAAGGCGCATAAGGAATATGCTGGCAAATGCGGGCTTGGATGAAGTGATAAATTATTCATTTATAGGAATGGATGATTACAGGTCTGCAAGGCTTGACAGAGAAGATAGCTTTAATAAATACATAAATATCGCCAATCCCATAAATGAGGACTTCAGCATGATGAGGACTTCGCTTTTACCCTCGCTTTTGGGAACGGTAAAGAATAATATAAGCAGGAATATAAATGACATATCTGTATTTGAAATAGCAAAGACTTTCCATGATTCTGGAAGAGAGCTGCCTGATGAGACTTTGAGGCTGGGCATACTTTTAAGCGGAAAGATCCAGGCAAAGGAGTGGCTCCGGAAGGAAAGGAATTCAGATTTTTACGATATGAAAGGCATAATAGAAAACCTGGTCTGTAAATTCTATATAAGCCCGGAAATGGATATTGATGAAAAGGAATACAGTTTCTTTCATCCCAGGATGAGTGCAGATATTATAGTGGGCGGGATGAAGACAGGGATCATAGGCAGAGTCCATCCAGGCATCATCGAAGACCTGGAATTAGGCCAGGATATCTTTTATGCCGAGATAGACATGGATGAGGTCAATAAGAATATTGAAGGCTTTAAGCGCTACAGTAAGATATCATCCTATCCCTCAATAAATATCGACCTGGCAATAGTGGTAGAAAAGGATATAAAAAATATGGATATAATAAGATCTATAAAAAGCAATGGCTCAGATCTATTAAAAGAAGTAAGCCTTTTTGATATCTATGAGGGTGAACAGATCGAAAAAGGCAAGAAGAGCATGGCCTATTCGCTTAGCTTCAGGGCAGAAGATAGGACGCTAAAAGATAAAGAAGTCGAGATAATAATTAACAGGGTAGTGAAAGGGCTGGAGAAAGGCTTTAATGCAAGCCTCAGGTCATAAATACCTTCATGCTTTTAAAATAATATATATCTTTCAGCCGGACCTTCATAATAAAATTATCTGGCTTTTCCCCACAATACATTTTATAGGAAAATATTGACATTTAATTCCCGGTATGAGATAGTAATGCATAATTATTATTAATTTAATAGTATTAATAGTAATTATAGTAATTAACTGGAAATTTATATAGAAGGCAGGTAATTATGTCTATAAAAGTAAAGCTAAAAAATGAGTTCGCAAAAGATAATTCAGCCAAGATGTATCTTAGGGATATCGGAAGGATAGACCTTTTGACCCATAGTGAAGAGCAGATACTGGCCAGGCTGGTAAGAAAGGGTAATATTAGGGCCAAAAAGAAATTGGTAGAAGCCAATCTCAGGCTAGTTATAAGCGTTGCAAAGAAATATCTTGATAAGGGTCTGCTATTTCTTGATCTGGTCCAGGAGGGGAATCTGGGGCTTATAAGGGCTGCAGAAAAATTCGATCCCTCAAGGGGGTTTAAATTTTCTACATATGCTACCTGGTGGATAAGGCAGGGAATAACCAGGGCAATTGCAGATAAGGCCAGGACCATAAGAAAACCTGTCCATATGATAACCCAGATATATAAGCTGTATTCTATACAGGGAAAGCTAAGGGATAAGCTGGGAAGGGAACCTGAGAGCAAGGAGATTGCCAGGGAGATGAAAATGAGCGTAAAAAAAATTGAGGAGCTTCTAGAGATCTCCCAGGAGCCTTTATCACTGGATGAGCCTTATGGCGAGGACAAAGACGAGACATTTGGAAGCTTCATAGAGGATGACAGGATGAAAAGCCCTTCTGAATCTGCAGTAGATTCAGGTCTTGAGAGGAATATAGTTGATGCCCTTGAGACACTGGACGACAGGGAAAAAAATATTATAGAGCAAAGATACGGCCTGCAGAACGGACAGCCAAAGACTCTAGAGGAAGTAGGCAGGAATTTTAATCTTACCAGGGAGAGAATAAGGCAGATAGAGAACATTGCCCTTGATAAGTTAAGGCACCCCTCCAGGAGCGAAGGGCTGAAAGATTTCTTAAAATAAAGAAAAACAGCCGTGATTATTATTTAATCTGAGCTGTTAATCCTGTATAATCTCTTAAAATACCATAAGCATTTTTTTACTTTATGATAAAAAAAAGCCCTGGAATAAGAAATTATCAGAGGATCCTGCTGACAATAGCATCTGCAGCTTTTCTCTTTTTAAGCTATAAGGAACTGGGTTTCTTTGCCTGGTTTGGACTATTGCCTTTCCTATTTGCAATAACCGGCTCAAATCTGAGACTATCAATACTTTATAGCTTTATATTTGGAGCAGGATTTTTTGCCGGCATGACCTACTGGCTGGCAGAACTATATATAAAGTATACCTGGCCGATGATAGTAGCTGGACTGAGCCTTTATTTAATAGTATTCGGGATAGCGGCACACTTCATACTAAACCGGGTAAAAAATCCATATATCAGGATACTGCTGATCCCGGGAGCCTGGATGCTAATAGAATTTGCCAGGTCCCAGACATTCCTGGCATTTACTATTGGAATATTGGGATATTCGCAGCATAATTTCCTGCCACTTATGCAACTGACCAGGTTTACAGGAATATATGGGGTCAGCTTCTTGATCTTGTTCTTCAATATGGCATTATATGAGACTATAAAGGCATTCCTTAAGCACAAAAAGGTAGGATTAAGGTATATAGCTGCCAGCATTGGCCTGGTCATACTTATATCAGCCTATGGTATAAACAGTATGAACCAGAACCTTGACCGGAATATAGCAAAAGCAGATTACAGGCAATTGGAGATTGCAGCGGTTCAGCCAAAGATCCTTTTCGGTAAAAAATTCAGGAATAAGGGATATGAAGCAATACCGGAACCATACAGCGATAAAGACTTTTTCAAGCCGGGAACGGAACTGGTAATATTTCCCGAAAGCGTACTCTGGGGAACTAAGGATGAGAACCCAGAATTCTTTACCTGGGCAAAAGAAGCAATAGGGAGCAGGGACATATGGATACTTGTAGGCCAGTATGACCATGATGCATCAGGAGAAGTCTGGACAAATTCCCTTATATTGTATGATGGCGATCTAAATGAGCAGGGAAGATATGATGAGATACACCCGGTGCCTTTCAGCCAGTATATGCCTCACCGCAATATTCTCGGATTCCTAAAATTTTTGGATTTTTCCCTTGTCGACATTAAGCCCGGCACCAGCAGTGATCCTGTACTTCTAAAAAACAGGGATCTATTGGGATTCAGCATATGCTATGAATCCACATTACCATATATCGCAGGAAAATTCAGGAGAAATGGCGCAGAGATAATAATAGTCTCTTCAGATGACTCCAGTCTTAATGAAAGCATAGCGCCCTGGCATCACCTCATATTCTCCAAGACCCGCGCCATAGAGAATGGCTGCTATGTAATCCATTGTGCCAATACAGGCTTTTCTGCAATAATATCTCCAGCAGGCAATTTTGTACGGAAGCTGGACCTTATGGAAAAAGATATAATGTACGGCACTGTCTACCTGATACCTGAAAAGACATTTTATGCTAAATATGGAAATATACTCCTTTATATTTACCTTGCACTGTCTGCATTGATCGCTATAGTATATCCCTTATGGATGCGGAAAAAGAAAAAAAGATAAGGATCATATCCTGGAATGTAAATGGAATAAGGGCTGCTTATAAAAAAGGTATCCTGGATTTTATTAAAAAAACAGATGCAGATATATACTGCTTTCAGGAGACAAAAGCCAATGAAGGACAGCTTCCTGAAGACCTTCTTAATATCAGATCATTTAATGCCTACTATTCTCATCCATTAAAAAAAGGTTATAGTGGAGTGTGCATATATAGCCGATTGAGGCCCCAGGATAAAATCCTTAAAACGGGTATAAAAAGATTTGATATTGAAGGTAGGATTGTGGGGCTCAGGTTTAGAAATACTATGCTTTTAAATGTATATTTTCCCAATGGTGGAGCTTCTCCCCATAGGCTTGAATACAAGCTTGATTTTTATGACTATTTCCTGGAGATGGCTGAAGGTCTCAGGAATTCCGGCCGGAATATAATATTCTGCGGTGATGTAAATACTGCTCATAAGGAGAT
>Ga0180436_10001415_pt1 | contig 23373 bp, 22 predicted proteins | sample SS_ome_2_FD_132434 | JGI IMG/M metagenome (GOLD analysis project Ga0180436, IMG submission 132434) | Hypersaline lake sediment archaeal communities from the Salton Sea, California, USA - SS_3_S_2 metaG | ecosystem: Environmental > Aquatic > Non-marine Saline and Alkaline > Hypersaline >... | reverse complement strand
CAGATATTGGTAAAATTCAAAAAGTTGAAATAACCGAAGAAATGCGTAAAAGCTATCTTGATTACGCTATGTCGGTTATTGTTGCCCGCGCTTTACCTGATGTTAAAGATGGTTTAAAACCGGTCCATCGTCGGATTTTATATAGCATGCATCAAATGGGTATTAGCCATACTTCCCGTTATACCAAAAGTGCTAAGGTAGTCGGGGAGACCATGGGTAAATACCATCCTCATGGTGATATGGCTATCTATGACGCTTTGGTGCGTTTAGCCCAAGATTTCTCTATGCGCTACCCTTTAATTGATGGTCAAGGTAACTTTGGTTCACTTGATGGTGATTCAGCTGCCGCCATGAGGTATACCGAAGTAAGACTGGGCAAAATCACCCAAGAGATATTGACTGACATTGAAAAAGAAACTGTTGATTTTGCTACCAACTTTGATGACACTTTAAAAGAACCTGTCTTCTTACCAGCCAAAATCCCTAATTTACTATTAATGGGTTCCGATGGAATCGCCGTTGGTATGGCCACTAAAATTCCACCTCACAACTTAACAGAAGTTGTTGATGCCACTCTGACTTTAATTGATAAAGGTAATATCGTTTTACCCGAAAAAAAGAGTCAGAGCAAAGATGAAAATGAACAAAAATTCGAGATTAAGAAAATCGATTTAGATGATCAACAAGCTGAGAAAGCTTTAAATGTCAGCTTTGAATCCAGTGCCACTATTGAAGAAGATTTAATGAACTCCATCAAAGGTCCGGATTTTCCTACCGGAGCTACTATCTATAATAGGAATGAAATTGCCCAAGCTTATACCACTGGTAAAGGTAAAATCTTAATTAGAGCAAAAGCTGAAATTGAAGAGGGGAAAGGCGAAAAATTCCGCATTGTAATCTATGAAATCCCTTATCAAGTCAATAAATCAAACCTTGTAGCTAAAATTGCCCAATTAGTTAAAGAAAGAAAAATTGATGGTATTTCTGATTTAAGAGATGAATCTGATCGTCAAGGCTTAAGGGTTGTTTTGGAACTTAAGAAATCAGCCAAACCAAAAACCATTCTTAATAATCTTTATAAACACACCCAAATGCAAGTTAGCTATCCGGTTAACATGGTAGCTTTAGTTGATGGAGTTCCTTCAACTTTAAATCTTAAACAAATTTTAACTGAATTTGTCAAACACCGACAAAAAGTTATCACTAAAAAGACCATCTTCCAGTTAAACGCTGCTAAAAGAGAGGCTCACATCTTAGAGGGCTTAAAAATAGCCATCGATAATTTGGATGAAGTCATTGCCACTATTAAAAAGTCTAAAGATGTTCAAACAGCCAAGGCCAATTTAATGAGGAAATTTAACCTTAGTGAAATTCAAGCTCAGGCAATTTTGGAAATGCAATTAAGAAGATTAGCCGCTTTGGAAAGACAAAAAATCGAAGACGAATACAAGAAAATTATGAAAACAATCGAATATCTCTCAGGCTTATTGGCCGTTCCTAAAAAAATATTAGCGCTTATCAAAAAAGAACTTCAAGAAGTTAAAGAAAAATATGGTGATGCCAGAAGAACTAAAGTCTATGTCCAGGCTTTAGAAAATTTTAATGAAGAAGATTTAATTCCTAAGGAAGATTGTTTAGTTATCCTAACTAAAGGTGGTTATATCAAGAGATTGCCAGTTAATACTTACCGTTCGCAAAGAAGGGGTGGTAAAGGCGTCACCGGTATGAAAACTAAAGCCGAAGATGAAATTTCTCATTTCTTTAAAGCTCAAACACATGACAATATTTTGCTTTTCACTAATCAAGGAAGAGTCTTTTCTATTAGAATTTGGGAGATTCCTGAAGGCTCAAGACAATCAAAAGGTCAAGCTATTATTAATTTAGTTAATATTAGCCAAGATGAAAAGATTCAATCGGTTCTGACTCTAAACCAAGAAGATATTAAAAATAAAGAACAATTTCTCTTAATGGTTACCAAAAGGGGAATCGTTAAGAAAACTTACCTCAAAGCTTTTAGCAATATTCGTTCTTCAGGCATTATTGCCATTAAGCTTAATAAAGACGATGAGTTGTGTTGGATTAAAAATACTAAAAAAGACGACCATGTTCTTTTAGTTTCCCATGAAGGAAAATCAATTAGATTTAAAGAGGCAAATACTAGACCTACTGGCAGAAATACCATGGGAGTAAGAGGTATTAAGATGAAAAACCAGGATGATTATGTTGTTGGTATGGAAGTTTTTCCATCAGCTGAGAAAAAGCCAAGCGATAAAAGAAAAAGTTACTTCAGAGATGTCTTAATTGTTATGGAAAACGGTTTAGGCAAAAGAACCTCTCTTAGGGCGCACCGTTTACAGCAAAGAGGTGGGGTTGGTATCAAAGCTGCTCATGTAAGCCCTAAAACAGGAAAAATTATAGCCTGTAGGTTAATTAATCAAAACGTTAAACAAATTATCCTCACCAGTAAAAAAGCTCAGGTAATAAAGCTCCCTCTTAAAAACGTACCCAGATTAGGTAGAGATACCCAGGGGGTAATCTTCATGAGATTTAACAAGCCTGACGATAAAGTCGCCGCGGTTACTTGCCTCACTAAATAAAATATCCTATAAATTTGATTTATAATATTTATTTTGATATAATTTTACATTGCTAAAACAATTTTTGTTTAAGCAACTTACGTTTAAGAGGTAAGGCACATTAACATCAAACCGAAAGGTGGTTAAAGATGAAAAGGATCAAAGTTATTTTGCCTTTAATTATTGTTACCATCTTTGCTCTTGTTTGTTTTCTTCTGCCTAATTCCATTTTCGCCTGTGACCCAAGTGAACCGGATGGTCTAGTTGAAGTAGAAGTTGAAGCAGAAGTTGAAACAGATGCCGAATGCGAATGGACAGTTACTAAAACGATTGAAGAAGTAACTGAAGGCGAAGAGAAAGATGGTGATTGCGAAGATGAAGTTAAAGAGGAATGTTCAGATTGTAGTGAAAACGACAGTGAAGAAAGTGACGAAGAGGAAATCGTAGAAAATCCGGTTGAAGAAATTTGTGAAGATCCCAATGTTTCTCTTGAAATGGAAGAAGGAGAATCCAAAGATATCGAAACTACTATTGTAGTAGATAAAGAATGTCCTGAAGGAGAAGATGTTAACTATGATTTTTCTGGCACAGTAACAGTTGAAAACAACCACAAATTGCCAGATGATTTTCCAGAACCTATATGGGTAACAGGGGTCATAGTTATTATCGATGGAGAGCTGACAGCTAATCCTGGAATTTGGGACCAGATAGCGGAAGTTGATGTTTATGACAATAGTTCAGGAGATATGATTCTGCCTTGCCAAGAGAAAGACTACGACTTCTATTACAACACCGTGTTGCCTTATGGCCTCTATAGTAACTTTGCTTTTACGGCTGAAGTAGACAGTTATGAATATGATCTTACCTGGAAGGGAATTAATAAGGATCTTCATACTAATGAAAGTGATGAAGAGGTTATTGAAGCCCCAGAAGCTGCCAATCAAGAAGCTACGCTTATTGATGAAGAAATCATTTATCATAACGATGGTGGAATAACAGTAGAAGAAACAGTTGCTGAATCTACAAGCCCAGATCTGGAATATGAAATTGATGATCCTGATCTTGGCAGTACTACCAAAATAAGAGGTTGGGAAACAATCACAGATGATACCGTCATAACTTATACCGAGACCATAACTGCTAATCAAGATGGGCAATACGGTATCAAAAATACTGCTATCATTCTCGAAAAGATTGATCTACCAGACGAACCTCCTGAAGAAATATCAGAGGAACCTCCAGCAATAGAAAATCCCCCTTTGATATTTGATTGGGATACTGAAACTGTTTGCATCAAAGTTGAAACACCAGAACCAGAACCGGAACCAGAGCCTGAACCAGAACCGGAAGTAAAGACAAAAACTTCTGAGCCTGTTGAAGAAGAAGCCACTATTGGAATAACAGAATTACCCTTTACTGGTATGTCACCTGTATTACCGATAGCTGGAACTGGCTTTGTTTCAATAGGAATAGCTTTACTAGGAATATTAGGCATTTCTAGAAAAAAGAAATAAAAAAAATAACCGACCTTACTCTTAAATAGTAAGAATCCCTTGCCAAAGAAATTTATTATTAATTTAACGTTAGTTAAATTTCTAATTATTTCCGAGGCAAGGGTTTTTTATCGGCAAAATAATTATTGACTAATTAATCATAAGTAAGTTATATTACTAGAGCATGGAAAAACAGAAAAAATTTATAAACAACTTTTTAAGGACAGATTACGGAAGATTTATGGGGATTACTATATCTATCCTTATAATTCTCAGCCTTTACTTCCGCTTTATTGGCCCTATCCCTTTCTCAGTAAATCAAACCACAACAGAAAAAAAATCAACTTTTGATGTTGAGGCTACTGGTAAAGCATTAGCCGTACCCAACACCGCTCAAATAAACCTTGGCATCCAAATTAACAAACCTACTGTCAAAGAAGCTCAAAATGAAGCTAATGAAAAAATTAATAGTACCACTCAAGCTATCAAAAAATTAGGTGTTGAAGAAAAAAATATCAAAACTATTAATTATAGCGTTTACCCTAACTATGACTACCGAGCAGGACAAAAAATAAACGGTTATAACATCAACATTACTATCCAAGTAAAAGTGAATGATTTTGATAAAGTTAACCAGGTTATTGATACAGCTACTTCTTTAGGCCTAAACCAAATTGGCAGCTTAGAATTCACCTTAGATGATGAAAAACTAGAAGAGATTGAAATGCAGGCTAGAAAAGAAGCTATCCAGAAAGCCAAAAATAAAGCTTCAGAAATTGCTAAAACAGGCGGTTTAAGATTAGGTAAAATAGTTAACATTTCCGAAAACTTAACCAATACTTATCCAACTCCATTTTTAAAAAGTACTGGTATCGGCGGGGAAGCGGAAGATCAAAGAACAGAAATCCAACCTGGTCAATCAGAAATAACAATTTCTGTTATTGTAAGCTACGAAACTCTCTAGCTATCCTATAACATTGACTTTTATTAATTTTAAGTTTATAATTTGATTATTATCTTTAACATTGTTGTTAAAGATTTTTTTGTTTTTAAGTAGAAATCGCCACAAAGACAAAGCGTCTTTAAAAGCTTTTTTACTTTTAACATAAACATATTCAGTTCTTTAAAAATTAAACTTAAAAGAAAGGAAAGGGATAGTAATGAAAAATTTACATTTCTTTTACATGACTGAAAGAAGAAACCTTTTTGCTTTTTTGGCAGGTAAAATTGATTCTCTAGATCTTTTCTCAATAAATGACAGTGATCTATCTATAGATAGTCGAAAGGATCCAGCTAAAAAAAACTTTGTCGAAACAGAAATTAGAGAAATAGCAAATCCTGATTACCGAAAGTTCAAAAAAAGATTATATCTGGGAAAAAAAATTATTGTTTTTCCAAGGTACCAAATCGAAAAAGAGAATCTGAGCAAAGAAAATTTCCTTTGTAAATCAACTCAAATTAATCCTTGGGAAAGAAGCTCAATTGTCCACCTAAAAGATAAGAGAAAAAATTTTGCAATGGTTGAAATTAATTTTCTTTTACCTCAAGGAGCCATTAGAATTACCCCAAACTGGGAAAACTTTCTAAAAGGCTTTAGAGCAACTACATACAATCAAAATGGAAAAAATAAACAAATAATTGGAGATAAAGTTATAATTGAAAAACTAGGACCACTCTCAAGAATCCTAAACAAAGCAATTACTGACTCCAATTATCTAGAAAGGTTTTTTTCTCCATTAGATTGGAAAAATCTTATAAGTGAAGACGTTGAATTTTGTGAGGTAACCCCTATGAAACCTGAAAATGTAGATAACAATCTCAATCTTAGCGCAACAGCCGTTAGGGCAAAAATACAAAGAATAGGGGAGCAAAGAATCTTAAGAGCTTAAATCAAACTGAATATGTTATAAAGCCATCGAGTAATTGATTATTATTTTTAATAATCAACCAAAGATGGCTTTTTCTTTGCCAAATAAATCACTTGCCTTTACCATGAAAGGCTTGATGAATATCCCTAAGCTTCTTATTGGTTATATGAGTATAGATCTGAGTGGTTGAAATGTTTTTATGACCCAATAATTCTTGGACACTACGAATGTCAGCCCCAGCCATTAATAAATCAGTAGCAAAAGAATGCCTTAAGGTATGAACACTAGCATCTACCGGTATCTTAGCCTTTCTAACATACTTTTTAACTATCCTTTGGATAGTTCTAACAGTTAATCTCATCTTTTTACCATCTTCTGTCACTTCAGGATTTTTAACATAACGTACAAACAATGGCTTCCAAGATTCAGCTCGCTCTTTAAGATAGCTACCAAGCCATTCTGAGGCCTTATCAGACAAAAAGACTATCCTCCCTTTGCCGCCTTTACCTATTACTCCAAACTCGTTACGACTTAAATCAACTTGATCACGATTAAGCTTAACTAGTTCACTAACACGTAAGCCTGTTGAAAATAAAACCTCCAAAATTGCCTTATCCCTTAAGCCTCTAGGAGTAGATATCTTTGGTTGAGATAAAAGTCTTTCTACCTGTTCTGTCGTTAGAAATTTTAAAGATCTGCTTTCGGTTTTTGGGAGGTCAATTTTCTCTGGAGACAATGTCTTATAGTCATTTTTAATCAACCATTTAAGAAATGAGCGTAAAGCTATCACATGATAGCTTTGAGTGATACGTGAGAGAGGGATACCATTTGGGGCTGTAAATCGCGATAAATATACCCTATATTTTTTAATAACGTCCAAATTGATTGAACCTGGATTATTTTTAGAATAATTTCTTTTTAACCAGCTAGAAAAGCGTGTCAGATAATGTTTATAATTGCGGATAGTTAGGGGAGAGGTGTTTTTTTCAATTTCCAGATACTCTAAAAACTCTTCAATTAGTCGATCAATCTCAGTTCTGACTAATTTTTTATTTTCATCGGCCATTAAAAATATTGTACGACTTAAAAAAGAGAGTGTCAAGATTGTGCGACAAAATTAATCAACAAAAAAGCCGGTTTTCAACCGACCTTCTTGAAAAATAAAAGGCAAAAGAATAGGAAAGGTTTTTTTAGTTAATTTAAGGTAGTGGTAAATAAACTAGCCTGGTAAAAGATTACCACTACCTTCATCGCTAGGGGGATTTACTTAGATCTGATTTCCTCTATGGATTTTTCAGCTAATTTCCTTCTCATCTTTCTTCTAAAGTAAAAATAGCTTATCTTTAACGCGACGATAACTAAACCTGCTATCGAGATAACCAATAGCGTTAAGTCCATGTTAATTAAATCAATCATCCAGGGATTCATTTTTGGCCTCCTTTTATCAAAAATTAGCTTTTTTATTATTAATCCTTTTCCCGGGAATATGCTAAATTGATAAGGGCTAACAAACTTTGTTTTTAATGCAAAGTATTATCCTTACTAAAAAACCCATACCTAAAGCACTCGCAATTACCCAAAAGACTGTCCAGCCAATTGGACCCATTTCACTAAAACAAATCTCCCACATAATCAATCCTTTCTTTTGCCTTTTTAATGAACTTTTAAAACCTATATTTCTAATAGGTAAACAAATACTATCATATCCTATAATATAAGTCAAGCTGCGAGCAAAAAACCATCATTTAAATGGCTCTTTTAAAAAAACAAGTTAAGGGAATTTGGGTTTTTTGGGTTTAATGATTTTGATTTAGATTTATTGTTAGATAGCCACCGATGAATAAGAAATTTTAATCTTGCTTTTTAAGATCCGGGGCTATCTAACTAATTAATATAAAATTCTACAGTCTTATCATTTCCACTTTAACTGCTCTTTGAAAAAAGCAATTATAAGGTCAATAAAACGCTCTGCTTTAATAATTAGAAATCTTTCCGATATTTTGCTTGCCATAACCAACACCTTTCCCTTAACTTGTTGTTAATGTGCCAATGCTTTTTATTTAAAGCTATGGAAAAACGATGATAACATAGGCTTAAATCAGCTTCAAGATGCATTAGGGAAGTAATTTGATGCTTTAGGTGTAAATTGAACCTAATTTGTTTATTTTTGTTCGGGTTTTGTTGGGGGAGGCCTAAATTGAGCATAACGGCAAAAAGGGAGAATAATAGTTGAGATAAAAGAAATTTAATACTTATTTATCATTAAAAAAACTTTATTTTTTAAAATTTTAAGATCAATGGTTAATCGCTCTCCTCTGAAGTTTAAGTTTAGAATATGTCGTAAAAGCTACATTGTGCGACTTTTTTAATATTCATTCTCCACTATAATCTATCACTACTACATCCTTCTTTTAAGGGGATAAGAAAAGCGATTAAATTTTTTTAAAAAGATTTCAAAGGCTTCTATTCTTTAATTATCTTCTCTATTAATTAGGGTTTAAAAACACTTCTCCGGAGTTATCCACAAGTTCTCCGATAACTATATCAAAGTATAACAACTGGCAGTTAATAAATTTTTTTGCTATTTCGTGAAAACTAACCTATAATAATCGTGAAAATAATATAAAAATTATAGGATACTTTTCATAAAAGGCCTTTTGGAGCTCCTGCTCCCCTTTTTGGGTCTATCTTAATTTTTTTGAAAATATTTTAGAAGATTAATTTAAAGAAAGATTTTAATTTAACCCCAGCGTGTGGTAGCTAAAACAACAATTAAAACGGCTATTCCTACAGCTAAGTACTCTACCACTGTCCTCTTGAAAAGCCTTTCGGTTAAATAATGCTGGGCCAAACCCAAAGTAATATAAAGACCGGTAATCAACGATAAAGAACCAACCACTACGGTAACCGGCCAAAAGGCAAAAACCAAAGCAATCTCCCCTAACCCCAGAGAAATACCTAAGGAATAAAACCAGATTTTACGGCTAATTTTGGTCGCATCAAGTTCAATACACCAAAGACCCTGCAACACTAAGGGTAAACTTAAAACAACAACAATTAGAAAATTAATCCAAAAGTCTTGGCGAAAAGATAAAACCACATTATAAAGAAAAAAACCGGTAACTAAAGTCAAAAGAAAACTAACAGCATGAGCCGAACGCAATAACTGAATAGTTCTTATTGCGGCTACTGAGAAAATATTTTCCGTTAAAAGCAAACTATAAATACCACCGGCATACAAAATTATTACTGGAATCCTTGTCAGCCAAGAAGTCGGGGTTAAAAAATAAAAAAGACCAACTCCAGCAGTAAAAAGAACCGGCAATATTAAAACTGTAAACCATTCAACTCTATTAATACCTTCTGATAACGACCAAGCGGTTAATAGATAAGTTAAAACTGAGAGAATTCCAATCGCTTGATAACGCCAAGTTATACCAGTTAATTGTATTGCCAAAAGACCAAAAGCAAGAATAACCGTGGTAATAATAAATTTTTTTCTTTTACTTAACTTAAACATCATTTAACCCATCTAAAAGATTGTCGGGGATATTAGCGTTTGAATAAACTTTTTGGACATCATCGTGATCTTCTAAAAGTTCTATGAATTTCAAAACTTTAGCTGCTTTGCTGGCTTCATCGATAGAAACGTCATTAACTGATTTCATTATTAACTCTGCTTCTAAAACTTCAAAATCTTTTTCTTCAAACCGATTCTTAATCTCTTTTAGCTCTTCAGGGTTAGTATAAACTTCAATCATATCAATTCCTTCCTCTACGTCCTGAGCTCCCAAGTCAATCAAAGATAAAATTTGTTCATCAACATTATCTTTTTTAGTCACCGTTAATAATCCTACCTTCTTAAATTGAAAAGAGACTGCTCCTGGGCCAGCCAAGCTCCCCCCTGCTCTTTCAAAAATGTTTTTGATTTCAGCCCCGGTACGATTACGATTATCGGTAGCAGCCTCAACTATGACTGCAATCCCTTCAGGGCCATAACCTTCATAAACCACCTCACTCCAGTCAACTCCCCCTTTAGTACCAGAACCCCTATCAATAGCTCTTTGAATATTTTCTTTAGGCATATTCAATGAACGAGCTTTTTCAATTGAGAGCCTTAACTTAAAGTTTTTTTCAGGGTCAGCAATTCCCCCACCACTTCTAACCGCAATGGTAATTGCCTTAGCCAATTTGGTAAAAATTTGCCCCCGCTTAGCATCATTAGCTTCTTTTTGTCGTTTGATTGTTGACCATTTTGAATGCCCAGACATGGGTTTAATTTTACCTTTTAATTATCTTCTTGACAATATCTCGGGAAAAATATATCTTTAACCCCAATGAGTCAAAACTTAGAAGATCAGGCAATTAAAGCTGCCATTAATCAAAATTGGGGAAAAGCAGTAGAAATTAACAAAAAAATAGTCAAAGAAAATAAAAATAATATTACTGCCTTAAACCGATTAGCTCACGCTTACTGTCAAACAGGTGAAACAAAAAAAGCAAGTGAAACTTACAAACAAGTATTAGAAATTGATGCTTTTAACCCTATCGCTTCCAAAAACCTAAAAAGAGTTAATAAAGCCAAGAAATTCAAACCAAACAACGCTAAAGCAACAAATAATTTTTATAACTCCGGTAATATGTTTCTAGAAGAACCAGGAAAAACCAAATTAGTTAGCTTGGTTAGACTGGCTCAACCTTCGATCTTAGCCCAAATCAATCCGGCTCAACCAGTTCTTTTAGACCCTAAAAAAAGAACTGTTAGCATTATTGCCGAAGACAAAACTTATCTAGGGACTATTCCTGAAGACCTTTCTTTAAGGTTGATCAAGTTTATTAAAGGCGGTAATCAATATCAAGCTTTTATCAAAAATGTCGATCATCAGAAATTGGAAATATTTATTAAGGAAGTTGTTAGGGGTAAAAAATTTATTAATAATCCTTCCTTTTTTTCAAGGTAAGTTTAGTAATCGCCAATAACCTTCTCCAACGATTACCACCAACGAGGACCGTTCATTGATACTTTGGTTTTCTTGCCATTGACAATTAAAAGTATTAATTAATTTCTGTACTGTGTAATAGCTTTTATATTTTTTAGAAGTTTTGACAACACAGTTAAGATTAGTAAAATCATCTGAAAATTCACTAGGGTCAATCTCCCCTACTCGTACCACCTGACCACCTATATTTTTAACAAGAAAAGCTAATTTATTAGCTAAACCGGTATGTTTTGTTCCATTTAAAACGGCAATCGTTAGATCCTCGTCTCTTATCTTGCGATCAGCAAAGTATTGATTAGTAATCAATTCCAACCTCTGTGAATCAATCTTAAAAGCTAAACTGCCATCCGGTAAAGAAATTTCATCAGTAGCTCTGGTTTCTGCCAAATCAATAATTTCTATTTTATCAGGTCTTATCTGACGAGAAAACCAAAAAAGTCGCCATAAATCCCAAGTATTTAAGTTAGTTTCTCTTTCAATTTTCAAACCTAATTTTTTAGTTAAAAATTCCTTAAAACTTAACACTGATTGATAATCATAGTTATCATCAACCTTGGAATTTAAAAGATAAGCTTCAAGCGGCAAACCAAAATAAGATTGCAGGCTTTCTGTTAAAAGATAAGCTCCTTTTTGGTTTAACTCTCCTAACCTATAGATTCCCTCAGCTCGACAAGGTCCATAACCGTGAACCGCTTGGATAAAGGTACCTTCTGGCACTAAAAGAACACTTAAAGATTTATCTTGAGGCTCAAAGGAAGAGATGATTACCGGATCGGCACTGATAACTATATTAAAACGATTTTTGCCATCCCAAAGACTATTTTTCATCGAAATAAATATTTTAAAAATAAAAATAGAACCAACCGCCAAAAGAATTATTGTAAAAAACAACCAAAAAATTCTTTTTTTATTTCTATTTTTTTCTTTAAGTGATTTTTTTACCGTTCTTTTTTTAACCATTCTTCCTTTAAGGCAATAAATTTATTTTTACTGATCGCCTCTTTAATCTTATCAAAAAGATTACTAATAAAACAAAGATTATGGTAAGTAGCAAGCCTGTAGGCTAATAATTCATGAGCTTTGAAAAGATGATGAAGATAAGCCTTAGAATAATTTGAACAAACATAACAATGACATTGAGAATCTAAAGCAGACTTATCCTGAGAGAATTCATTCTTAGTAATATCAATTTTAAAATCTTTCCCTTCCCTAGTTAAAATATAACCCATCCTTCCTAGTCTAGTTGGCATAACACAATCCATCATATCAATACCTTTTTCAACAGCAGCAAAAATATCATCAATTTCTCCTACTCCCAATAGATGCAAAGGCCGGTAATTATATTTTTTGTCATTTTTTAAAATCGGCGTTACCCAATCCAAAACTTGCCTCATTTCTTTTTTATCTTCTCCAACTGCCACTCCACCAATTGCTAGCCCATCAAAAGGCAAATCATTAATAAAACCGGCTGACTCTTCCCTTAAGTCTTTAAAAGTACTCCCCTGAATGACACCAAAAATTAATTGGTCTTTATTTTTTTGTGCCGTTTTAAGGCTTTCTTTGGCCCAACGATGAGTTCTTTGATTAGCCAACCAGGCCTGGTGATAAGAAGAGGGATAATCGGGGCATTGATCAAAAGCTACCATGATATCAGTTTTTAATTTTTGCTGAATTTGGATTGACTTTTCCGGTGTAAAATAATGTTTAGAACCATCCAAGTGGGAAGTAAAAGTCACCCCCTGATAATCAATTTTAACTTTGTTTTCTTTTTTGGCTAAAGAAAAAACTTGAAAACCACCACTATCGGAAATAATTGGTTTTGGCCAATTGGCGAAACGATGAATTCCTCCTAATTTCTCAATTATTTCTTCTCCTGGTCTTAGATATAAAAGATAAGTGTTGACGAAAAAAATATCAATCCCAATCTCATCCAAATCACTACTGGTTAAACCTTTTACTGTAGCTTGGCTGCCAACTGGCACAAAAGTCGGGGTTTTGATCAAACCATGAACTGTTTTTAAAACTCCAAGCCTGGCATCGGTTTGCTTATCTTTCTTAATTAGTTTAAAAGCTTTTTTCATCAAAGAAAAACCCTGATTTAACAGGGCCCATTATTTTAAATAACCTCTAGCACATCCCATGCTCAATCTTTAATCTCTTAATCTTACCGTTTACTTCCTCTTTATCTACGCCTAGAAACTGTAAAACCCGATGAATAATTGATAGGGCTGCTTCAAACTCAGGCTGTATCAAACAAGATACTCCTAAAGTTTTTAAGCGAGAAAGGGCTTCTGCCTGATGAATACGGGAAATTATTTTAATATTAGGATTCAAAGTCTGACAATTTGCTAAAATGATTTCTTGGGTAGCTTGGTCAGGAATCGCCATTACCAACACCTTAGCTCGATCAACTTGAGCATAATTCAAAACATCAATATCAGCCGGATCACCATATAAAGCCATTACTCCCTGCTTTTTTAATTTCATGACTGTCTGATGATTATAGTCAATGACAATATAGGGAACTTCCAAAAGCTGTAAAGCTCTAGCCAGCCAACTGCCTACTCGACCATGACCACAAACAACTACATGTCCGGATAAATCCAATCCTTCATCTTTTCTAAATTTATCAACTTGAGTAAACAAACGTTGATGTAATTTTGGAAATCTTTTAGTCGCTTTTTGCAATCTAAAATAAAGCTTAGGGGCTGAATTAATAAACCATGGCGTAATAAAAATCGTTATTAAAGCTACCGATAAAATAATTGAATAAACATTCTCTTGGATCAAACCTCCTGATAAACCTAATCGGGAAAGAATAAAAGCGAATTCCCCAACTTGTACCAATCCCATGCTAACCAAAATTGAAGTTTTGGCGTGATAACCCAAGTAAAAAACCAAAACCATAATTACTATCATCTTAACTAAAATTACCAAAAGACTAATCCCTAAAATTATTAATAAATGAGAAATCAAAAAATAAGGATTTAAAAACATCCCTAAGGAAACAAAAAAGATAATAGAAAAAAGATCACGTAAAGGTCTAATCTCTGAAAAAATAGCATGATTCTCTGAACTTTTAGAGATAATCAACCCCGCCAAAAAGGCACCTAAAGCTAGTGATAAACCTAAAGCTGAGGTAAAAATAGCAGTCAGCAAACACATCGAAACTACCCCAATCAATAAAAGTTCTCTTGAGCCAAAATTAGCCAATTTACTAATAAATTTAGGGGCTAAAGTACGACCCAAGAAAAGAACTACCACCAAAATAGCCAAAGTCTTTAGAATATTTAAACCAATTAAGGTGAAACTGGCATCAACATTAGCAATTGCCGGCAAAATAGCTACCATTGGCAAAACAGCTAAATCTTGGACCAAAAGCCAGCCAAACATAATTTCTCCTGGCAAAGTGCTAACTTCCCCTTTTTCTGAAAGTAATTTAACTACGATTGCCGTTGATGATAATGAAAAAGCGCAACCCATAAATAAAGAAGAATAAAAATCAAAACCAAAAGCAGGTAAAATGAAAATAGATAAAATAATCAGTAAAAGAATTTGGATGCTGGCTCCCCAAATGGCTACAGTCTTAACTCTTTTAAGATAATCTAATGAGAGCTCTAAACCCAAAGTAAACATTAAAAGAGCCACTCCAATTTCAGCTAAAAAAGATAAAAGACTTTTGACTGGGAAAAACTTAGAAGTTAAAAAGCTGATCAAAACTCCAACAGCTAGATAACCAACTACCGCTGGTTGTCTAATTTTTTTAGCTAAAAAACCACCCACTAAAGCAAGCCCCAAGACAATACCCAACCAACCAACAAAAATAAAGTCACTGTTCATAAATTTTTCTTATCCTTTAATTTAATCATAGCAATTCGTAAATCTAAAGGCAATTTAGAAGAAAAAGAAATCCTTGTATCAGTAGAAGGATGATTAAAAGACAAAAAACAGGCATGTAAAAAATGCCTAGGACACCACAAAAGATCTAATTTAAAAGTTTTACGGCCAGCATATTTTTGATCAGACACCAAAGGATAGCCTAAAAACTTCAAATGAACCCTAATCTGATGAGTTCTTCCAGTTTTAGGAGTTAACTCCAATAAACTAAATTTGCCCAAGTCCTTGCCCTTGACTTTGAATTCTGACTTGATAAATTCCAATCTTGAATACTCGGTTTTGGCTGGTTTACCTGATAAGAAAACTCCAAATTTTTGGCGATTAAAAGGATTACGGGTAATAGCGGCCTGAATCGTCCCCTTCTCCGGTTTAACTTCCCCATGAACCAAAGCCAAATATTTTTTTTCAACCAATCTTTCTTTAAATTGAGACTGTAAATTTTCAAAAGCTTTCAAATTTTTAGCAATTAACAATAAACCGCTGGTTTCCTTATCTAAACGATGAACCAACCCACAACGATTAATAAATTCCTTAGCTTTTGAAAATTTTGCTTCATCTTTAATAACATTCAAATCGGGTAATTCTATTTCTAAATTTTTATCAATCCAATCTTGAACAGTTTGTAAACCGGCTGTTGTTTCGGAACGGTTGGAAACCATTCCAGCCGGCTTATTAATCACTAAAAGGTCTTTGTCTTGGTAAATAATAAAATTATCACTATTGGTTTTCATCTTTTTTATTTTAACTTATTAGACTTAGCTTTGGTATATAAAAGTTTGCAAAAAAAATCTCCTTTATAAACATCAAAGGAGACTCTAAGGACATCTTAAAAAAATTACTTCTCTTTCTTCTTTTCGCACTTTATGCATAAAGTAGCTTCAGGCATGATCATTAACCTATCGGTATCGATAAAGCCACCACATTTCTCACAAGATCCATAACGACCAATCTTAATTCTAGATAAAGCTTTTTTTAACTGAATAATTTTACGATTAAGCTGTTTTTCCAAAGCTTTAGCTCTTTCATGACCAACTTGCTCAGCAATATCGGTATCCGAAGCGGCGTTATCAGAAATCCTTCTAGTATCGTTAAAAGGATCTTCAGTAGCAATGGATTGCTTCCTTCTCTCTAGTCTTTTAACTTCTTGAGACAAAAACCTAGCCACTGGTTTCAAAACTTTAAAAGGTAAAGACATTTTATTATTTTTCTTGGTTTTTTTATTTGTTTTCTTTTTCATTATTATCTTCTTTGCTAGCCATTATTTTTCTTTTAAAACTTCCACCTGAATGCAGATAAAAAAGGATTGAAAGTGAGAGAAAAATAGCTATCGTTACGCCAATCTCTAACCAGTATAAGTATAAACCTGAAGCTCCTATAAATGCAAGCGGGATATAAATCAAAAAAATTAAAACCAAACCTGATAAAACCAAAAAACCGTCTTTATTACTTTTATACCATCGCCAAGTTCGCCAATGCCTTTCGCTTTTAATTAATAAAAACCAAATGATAAAAAGAGCGATGGCAAAAAATAATGAGACAGGATGACGCTTGAGTAAAGTTCCTGGAAAATAAATCCCCCAAGGCATATGTGTTGACCGGCCAAAACCAGAGCCGTCTAAAAAAGCACCTAGTTGCATTAAAGCTAAAAAGGGCAAAAAGCCAAAAGTAATCTCGTCAGCTACCTCCCAAAGATTCCATTTTTCCTTTTTAGCAAACCATTTCAAAGATAAAAAAGCTCCTAGTAACCAACCCCAGAAAGAAAGGCCAGGATAACGTAAGAAAAAAATCCAACGGCTAAAATCAAAACCAAATTTGCTGAAATTAGTAAGAATAAAAAGAAGTCTAGCTAAGATCAAACCCAAAAGAATGGCTACAATGATAAAATCCAAAACTCTTTCTTCTTTAATTCCTAAATCTTTTAAACGACGCCAAATAATAAACGAAGCTAAAAAAATACCAATCGCCATTAAAAAACCGAAAACATAAATAACAATCGGTCCAGCTGAAAAAATAATTGATAACATTAATATTATTCCTTGACCTTATAATTATAACATTTTATAATCCTTCTTACCTGCTTATGTTAGCAACCACACACACATTAGTATCGGCAGTAATCATTACTAAAGTCACCCCACCCTACCTTAGTTTGCCTCTAGTTTTAATTTCTCATTACATCCTTGATTCAATCCCCCACTGGGACACTGGTACCGGCTTAACTAAAGGATTAAAAACTAAAAAAACTGCCTTTTGGGAAACTATCATTGATCTTGCCATTGCCGGATCTTTAGTTTTCTATCTCTTCCAATTGAACAAAGATTTTTCGGTTCTTCTCTGGTTTGCCTTTGTTTTAGGAATTACCCCTGATTTGGTCGAATTCCCGGTTTTATTTTTAAACAAAAAACCTCGTCTACTTGAAAAAATTATAGAATTTCATGATCGATTTCATCAAAGGGCTAAACTTCCTTGGGGTTTAATTCCACAAATCATCATTATTCTAGCTATTATCTTTTTAAACCTCAATTAGCTCTTTCTAAATAGTTACCTGACCTAGTATCAACTTTAATCTTATCCCCAATATTGATAAACAAGGGCACTTTAACCGCCAAACCATTATCTAAAACGGCCGGTTTAAAAGAAGCCACTACCGAATTACCCTTAACTCCTGGAGCTGTCTGAGCCACTTCAAAAATCATTGATAAAGGGAACTCTACCAACAATGGTTTATCATTCCAAAATAAAACTTTAAAATCAAATCCTTCTTTCAGAAATTTTTGCTGGTTATCAAGAATCTTTCCGGAAAGTTCATATTGGCTAAAGTTTTTCTTATCCATAAAATAAAAACTATCTCCATCTGAATAAAGATACTGTAAAACTTTGAATTCGGTATTAATATCTTCTATCTTAACCCCGGAAACGAAAGTTTTGTCAACAATACTGCCAGTCTTTAAATTCTTAGCCTTAATTCTGATATTAGCTGAACCACGGCCAATTTTGGTGTGTTTGTATTCAATCACCTGAAATGGCATGTTATCCATCTGGAAAGTACGTCCGGCTCTTAAATCATTAATAGAAATCATAGGAAAGATTTTAAGCTAATTTGAATTGAATCGCAAGCTTATAAATGCTAAAATAGGATCCATGCCGTGGTGGCGGAATTGGTAGACGCGCAGGTCTCAAAAACCTGTGAAGCTAAAACTTCATGCCGGTTCGACTCCGGCCCGCGGCACTGAAGGTTTATTAGCTAATCATGCTCCGTAAACATCTTGTCAAAAACTTTATCGTTGCTTCTTAACCAATCAACTAACATCGCAGCGTGTTCTTTTTCTTCATCCCTGTTGTGAGATAATAATTTTTTTAACGATTTATTAGTAGTAGCCTGAAGTCTTTCCTCATACCAGTTAATAGCCTCCAATTCTTCAATTAAAGATTGTCTGGCTCTGGCTAAATCCTTAGCTTCTTTATTAAGTTTGTTAATATCACCTAAACTGTAAGTCATAAATTTGCCTCCTTTCATTCATGAGAATTAAAAATAAATACTTATTCTTTTCCTCTTTTACCTTCAACACCATAGAATTTAATTCTGTCACCTCTAAATCTAAGCTTAATTCTTCGTAACGGACCATTACGATGTTTGGAAACTTCCAACTCAACGTTCTCCATATCATCATCCTCTTCACGCCATAAAAACATCACTACATCGGCATCCTGTTCAATCGCGCCTGATTCCCTTAAATCAGCTAATTGAGGCCTTTTCTTGCCTCTTTGTTCAACCGCTCTTGAAAGTTGAGACAAAGCCAAAACTGGGATCTTTAATTCCCTAGCTAAATTTTTCAAACCTTGAGAAATTTCAGAAACTTCCTGAACTCTATTTTCTCTTTCTTTAACGCTCCTCATTAATTGTAAATAGTCGACAATTAGTAATTTTAAATCATGTTCGGCCATTAAACGACGTGCTTTGGTTCTCATTTCTAAGACCGATAAAGCCGGAGTGTCGTCGATATACAAAGGAGCTTCAGCCAATTCCCCCATCGCCTCTGAAAGTCTGGTAAAATCATCTTGTTCTAATTTACCCGTTTTTAAACGCCAAGCATCAATATCAGCCTGAGAGATCAATAAACGATCAACTAATTCCTCTTTACTCATCTCTAAAGAAAAATAACCAACCGGCATATTTTCCTTAACCGCTACATGCTGAGCAATATTCAAAGAAAAAGCTGTTTTTCCGATACCTGGTCTAGCTGCCAAAATCAAAAGGTTGGAGTTTTGCATGCCGGCTAAAGTATCGTCTAGATCCTTAAAACCGGTCGGCACACCTCTTAGGCCACCAACCTGTTTATGTAGTTCATCCAAACGATCAAAGGATTCAGCTAAAGCCTCTTTAACCGGGATAAATCCTTGTCTTAAATGCTGTTGAGATAAATTGAAAATGGCTTGTTCAGCTTTATCCAAAACAATAGCTGATTTACCTTTCTCACTAAAAGCTTCCTCAACAATTCGAGAAGCTGATGAGATTAGCTCTCTTTTAATATAATCGTCTTTAACAATTCTGGCGTATTGTTCGGCGTGGGCTGAAGTTGGAACAGAGTTAACAAATTCGGTCAAATAACTGGATCCCCCTATTTTGGATAAAACACCTAAAGATTTTAATTTTGCTTTTAGAGTGACGATATCAATCGGTTGTCGCTCTTCATAAAGGTCTAAAATCGCTTGATAAATAATGCCGTTATTGGAATTATAAAAATGCTCTGAACGTAAAAACTCAGCCACATTAACGATAGCATCTTTATCAATCATGATAGAGCCCAAAATTGAAATTTCGGCCTCTTCATTATGGGGAGGAATTTTAAGCTTTGGCATTTAAGACAACTATTTCTCTTTCTAAAGGCAGACTTTCTTTAGAAACTAAAAGTTTGTCAACAGCTTGGATATCCTGTGTGCCAGTCTCTCTCAAAAAATTATCTAATGGCTCTAATTCAGCCTTAATCCCTGGCATTTTATATGCCATTGGCAATACAAAACTAGGTTGAATTTTATCGATCAAATAAATCGCTTGCTTATTGTCAATATAAGGTTTACCACCAACTGGTAAAATTAAAACATCAACTCCATCAAGTTCTTCCAATTGCCTATCGGAAAGTTTATCACTTAATCCACCTAAAAAGGCAACCCTTAAATCATCAATTATAACCACATAAACCGTTGCTTTTGTTTTAAAACCAATTCCTAAAACAAACAAACCGCTAACTTCATATTCTCCAGGTCTATCAACCACAAAAGGCTCTTCTCTTTTAACTGGTTTTAATGATTCTTTAATCTTTTTTTCATCTACAGGCATTGAAGAAATTACCAAATCGCAAGTAGTTCCGTTTGGAGCTTTAAAATTTAAAGTTTCATCCAAAGGATCAGTTAAAACAACACTTTGTTTGCCTTTGAAACGAAAACAACAATGGCCAAGATATTTAATTTCCATTACAATAAAAAAATAAACTCAAAGTAAAAGTTGGACAGCTTTTAGAGTTTATCACGTTAGCCAAGTTCTTGACAAGAGTTCATTTTTAAGTTATATTGCTGTGAATTAACAGATGAAAAAAGAAATCCTCATTGCTATCATTATAGGTTTTATCTTGGGACTGATCATTACTTTTGGTATTTGGACAGCCAACAAATCTTTAAAGAACGGGACTCAAAATAAACAGGAAAACGAACAGGCTAGCCCAACTCCAACCCCTTCACAAAACAAAGAAGAAATGTTTTTACAAATTAACTCCCCCGCCAATAATGATATTATTGGACAAGAGGAAGTCACTATTGAAGGCCAAACAAAACCTCAAGCAATTGTGGCAGTTGTTTATCAAGAAGATGATCAACTAATTCAGGCCGATAGTCAGGGAAATTTTAGCGTCGACATTACCTTAGTTGGTGGAGCTAATGAAATTAAAATTTCGGCTTATGATAATCAAAACAATGAAGCTCAGCAAACTTTAGATCTCGTTTATTCAACAGCCAAAATATAATAATGAAAAATAAAATTAATCTATTAATCATTTGTGCTCTTTTTCTAGCCAGTCTTTTTTTAGTACTACCGGTTTTAGCTCAAACAGTTGACAATCAAGAAGATCAAACTGCTACCGATAGTAGTGATCAAGAAAAAATTGAAGCCGTTAGGGAGTTCTTTAAAGAAAAAGTAAAAGGCGAAAATAATACTCAAGTTGGTGAAAAGAAAGGTTTTTTCGGAGAAATTAACTCAATTGATGAACTTAATTTAACCATAACAACCAATAACGGAAAGAAAAAAATTAGCATCGCCTCTGATTCAGCCATAATTGGGCAAAATGGTCAAAAAATTAAAAGCGAAGATTTAGAAAAAGATGATTTTATTGTCGCCATGGGCTACATTGATGAAAATTTAGATTTAGAAGTAAAAAGACTCGTGGTTGACCAACAGCCAGAAAAATCAGAAAAACAAGTCGTTAATGGCCTGATCACCGATATTTCAGCTGAAGAAGAAATCTTCACTGTTAAAAATGAAAAAAACAACATTATTTACACCATTATGATTGATAATAATACCGATTTACAGAGACAAGATTCTCAAAAAGTTAAATTTGAAGATTTCCAAATTGGCGAATATTTAGTAGCTATTGGTACCACCTCTAAAAACGAAGAAAAAATTATCAATGCTACCTCTGTCTTTACTGCTCAAGTTGTTGAATCAACCGAAGTTGACGAACAATAACTCCAACCAAAATCGAACTTCACGATAAATCTTTAAAATCTCTTTTTAAGTGTAATTTAAACCTTTTTATGTTATGATATTCTCATGAATCAAAGCCAAAACCGGCTTTTAAAGGGTTTTAGGGATTTATTGCCGGTAGATATTAGAAAAAGAGATTCTGTGTTAAACACCATTAAAAAGGTGTTTGTTTCTTATGGTTTTGAGCCGGTAGAAACCCCAGCCCTGGAATATGCTTCTACCCTATTGGGTAAATATGGGCAAGATGCCACTAAATTAATTTATAAATTCAGAGACCAAGGAGATAGAGAAATCGGTTTACGTTATGATTTAACTGTCCCTTTGTCAAGATTAATCTCATCATCAACTAATCTGCAACTGCCCTTTAAAAGATATCAGATACAACCTGTTTGGCGGGCTGATAAACCACAGGCTGGCAGGCTTAGAGAGTTTCTACAATGTGACGCCGATATTATCGGGGTAAAATCAGTTAAAGCTGATATAGAAGTTATTAAAATAGCAATTACCGGTTTAGAGGAATTAGGTCTTAAAGATTTTAAAATAATTATGAATGACAGACAAATTCTTTTTGAAACAATCAAAGATCAAGGTTTCAAAAAAGAAGAAATTTTTTCTATTATTAGGAGCTTAGATAAATTAGATAAAATTGGCGAAAAAGGAGTTGAAGAAGAATTAATTAAAAATGGTTTTAGTAAAAAAGCTAAAGATTTACTTCAAATCATAAAAAACAACCAACCAAGTGAAAATCTTAATGAAATTTTTAATTACTTCAAGCAAGTTGATCTTGAAAACAAAATTGAATTTTCCCCTACTCTAGCTAGAGGCTTAGACTATTACACCGGAATGATTTTTGAAATGGTTAGCAAAGATTATTCAAGCGGATCTATTGGCAGTGGCGGTAGATATGATAATTTAGTAAAAAACAATCGAGGCGAATATTTACCAGCCGTTGGCTTTTCTTTCGGTATTGACCGTCTTCTTGAAGCTTTAGAAAAACAAAATGTAAAAATAAACAGTAATGATCAAACTCAAGTTTTAGTCACTGTTTTTGATAAAGATTATGAAATGCAATCGGAATCAATTGCTGATAAGTTAAGAGAGAAAAATATTAACGTTGAAGTTTATCTTGAAAACGAAAAACTTAATAAACAATTGAAGTATGCGGATAAAAAAAATATTCCTTACGTAATAATTATTGGTCCAGATGAAGTTAAAAACAACACCTTAACAATTAAAGAACTTTCTTCAGGAAGACAAACTAGCGTAGCGACCGATAAAATCGACCAACTCTTGTCTTTTCTTAATCATTAGTTCCTCGCTTTTAGCCTCTAAATTTAATCTTAATAAGGGTTCCGTATTGGAAGAACGAATATTAGCCCGCCAATCACTATATTCAATTGAAAGACCGTCAAATTCAAAAATCTCTCCATCTTTATATTTACTTTTAAGATCTTCTAGAACCTTTTGGGCATCGTCAACCTTATTATTAATTTCTCCGGAGATAAAATATTTATTAAACAAAGGCTTCAGTAGCTGCCCTAAAGTTTTTTCTTTTTGACTAACCATCACCATCGTTAGAAAAGCCGGAATCATTCCACAATCAGCATACCAAAAATCTTTAAAATAAGTATGTCCTGAAGATTCTCCGCAAAAGAGAGCATCTTCTTTTTTCATCCTAGCCTTAATAAAAGAGTGACCCACTCTTTCTAAAATTGCCTCCCCGCCCTTTTCTTTAGCCGCATCAATCAAAGCCCAAGTATAACGAGGATCATAAATAATCTT
>Ga0180436_10001413_pt1 | contig 23393 bp, 22 predicted proteins | sample SS_ome_2_FD_132434 | JGI IMG/M metagenome (GOLD analysis project Ga0180436, IMG submission 132434) | Hypersaline lake sediment archaeal communities from the Salton Sea, California, USA - SS_3_S_2 metaG | ecosystem: Environmental > Aquatic > Non-marine Saline and Alkaline > Hypersaline >... | reverse complement strand
CGGGGGATGAAATTCACAGGGGCTTCGGAAACTCCATTAAAATACTGAACCGTTTCCTTTGGAATGCAGATCAGCGCTTTAAGATAAGGCTTGCCTCCATTCATGGTGGAAAGGCCAGGAATGCCATTCCCCGGGAGGCCGAAGCAGTGATTATGGCACCTGAATCAAGTCTTGAGTTGATCAAGGTTTACTTCGAATCATTTGTTCAGATCATGAAGGGGGAGCTGGATATGATAGAGCCCGATTTTACTATGACCATGGTGCATGAGAAGGCTCCTGAGTCTGCCATGCGCAGAAAGTTCCAGCGAAGGCTTTTTAATGCCCTCTATGCCTGTCCCCACGGGGTTATTGCAATGAGTCAGGCCATACCCGGACTGGTGGAGACCTCCACAAACCTGGCATCCATCAGACACACGGAGGAAGACAATCTGGAGATAGTAACGAGCCAGCGTAGCAGTGTGGAATCGGCCAAGCAGGATATTGCCGATCGAATGGGATCCCTCTTCACGCTGATGGGAGCAAGCATCAGGCATTCGGGAGCTTATCCCGGGTGGAAACCTGATACTTCCTCAGAAGTACTGAAAATATCAGAACAGGTATATATAGAACTCTTCCAACAGAACCCTGAAATTAAAGCCATTCATGCCGGTCTGGAGTGCGGACTCTTTCTGCAGAAATATCCCGATCTTGATATGATCTCTTTTGGCCCGACCATCAAAGGCGCCCATACCCCTGAAGAACGTATCCGGATCGATACGGTGGACAAATTCTGGGTGTTTCTGCTGGAGATGCTGAGGCAAGCGCCGAAATCTGCTGAATAGATAGCTCCGGAAGGCTACTCTACCGGCTCAAAATCATTTTTGTACACACCACAAACCGGGCAGTACCAATCCTCAGGAATATCCTCAAAAGAAGTGCCGGGAGCTATGCCGCTGTCAGGGTCACCTTCTTCCGGGTCGTACACATATCCACAGACTTTACACTGGTATTTTTGCATTGTTGGGCTGCAATTATCGGTTTAACAATTCCGTTTTATCCTCCTTCTCCCTGCCAGTAATACCAAGGCACCTGTAACGACTTCACCTGTCTCATGATCCAACTCGGAACCGCCCATGCTATGGGGGATCAGGTAGACGGCGAGCATGACCAGGGCGGCACCGACGGCCAGCCATCTCCCATAGGATTTCTTCCTGAGGAACCAGGCCACAAGAAAGGCGATCAGTGCAAACAGGGTCTTGTTATCCGTTAAGTCCTCTCCGAGGGGCCATCCGGTCCAGAACTGCCCAAAGGAGTATTTCTGAACAATGGGGCCAAGGATAAATCCACCAATCAGCAGGAAAATAATGGTGAGTCCCATATGCTTCTGGTAGGAGGGAATGTTTGCCAGGGCAAAAATGATGGTGGCCATGGACCAGATAACGGTCAGCACCATCATCAGTACATGGGGAATCAGGGCCCACGCGGGTACATCCCCCCGGAATCTGATCACTACATTCTCTTTTTCATGAAGATCGATTAATTCCCCATGGGCCATTAATTCCAGATGGTATTCAATTTTACCGGCCGGAGGCTGATGGGGCAGATTTGTGAGCAGAATATCTCCCTGTCTTTCCATTTTCAGGGTATCCCAGGGATTATTAGTCGGGTATAGTCGCCAGATCAGATTCGCTGAAAAAGCCTCCGGAAGCTCAATCTCCACCGGGTAATCTCCCGGTCTTCCATTATTGGACCGGGGAAGATTGAAACTATACTCCTGATTTTGAACACTTATTTCATACTTCTTTGGATAGGTGGGGCCGGTCATTCGCTGGTAGAACATGGCAGCCAATGAGATAACAACGGCCAAAACCCAGAATAATACTTTTTTAAGCTTCATAAGGCAAGATAGTTATAGAATTAGATACGGATAACAAGGTCAACGAGATCTTGTTCACGTTTCACCTGAACCACGATGGACATGCCCTCTTTCAAGCCATCCAGGCGCGCCATATAGTCGTATACATTCCCCACACTTTTTCCTTCAATGGCCACGATTACATCACCTTTCTGGATGCCACCCACGGCAGCCGGTCTTCCTTCTGTGACAAACATCACCGGCATTCCTTCATTGCCATCATAGGTCATATCGGGCATGAGGCCCAGGGTAATTCCTCCGCGTCTCCCGCGTGATGAACCCTTCACCTTGGGGCCCGCTTCGGTAAATGCTATGCGCTCATGTTGGTTTGCCAGTGCAGCTGCCACTTCCGAAACAAAAGCGATAACCTCCTGCGCCCCTTCCAGGTTTAAGGCAGAAAGCTGGTCTTCCGGGGTATGGTAATCCGTATGGGCCCCGGTGGAAATAAAGAGCACGGGAACATCCTTGGCATAGAAGGCGGCATGATCGGACGGACCATAGCCTTCATTGGCGAATTTCAGATTGAATCCATAGTTGCTGTTGATTGATTCCAGCAATGGTTTAAAACCAGGCGAGGTTCCTACACCCCCCACCTGGAGGATTCGCTCTTCATTTAGCCTTCCGATCATATCCAGATTGATCATTACCTGTACATTTTCCATGTCAATGGGTGCATATTCAACCAGGTACTTGGATCCGATCAGTCCCATTTCTTCCGCACCAAAGGTGGCAAAGAGAACAGATCTGGCCGGTGTATGAGCGCTTAACCATTCCGAAGCTTCCAATACGCCGGCAACACCCGAGGCATTATCATCTGCTCCATAATGAACCGCAACGGTATCCGGTACACGGGAGCCTGTTTCCGGTCCGCCCATGCCCAGGTGATCGTGATGTGCTCCAATGACCACATATTCATTTTCCAGTTCCGGATGGGATCCTTTCAGGGTGGCAATCATATTGAAGGTTTTCATTTTCCTGGGCTGGAGGTCCACCTGAATGTCCACCTCGGCACCTGTGGCAAAAGAGCTTGCCTGTAACTCCGTACTTAAAAGGCTTTCCAGGGTGGACAGGCTGTCCGTTCCGGTCGAAAGCAGGATTTGGTTTGCAGCCTTCCGACTCATTTGGATGACCGGTATGCCAAGAGGATGCTGTTTTCCCTTAAGAGTTACCAGCGCATCCTTTGGGTCAAAGGAATTTCCCGACACAAAGATCACTCCTGCGGCACCCTGGTCTGAAGCCAGCAGGGCCTTTCCCCTGTCCTCGGAGTAATTCACATAGGGGGAGGATGCTTCCTGTGCGCCTGGTACTCCGCGTAAAATCATCACCCAAAGGCCTTCCACATCTACCTGCGCATAATCGTCCCATTGAATTTCCCCGTCATCGATCTGAAATCCATAACCGGCGAAAACCACTTCAGCGCTGACGCTCGCGGAATTGCTGAATGGGAAAAGGGAAAAATCCGTATCCAGAGAAAGCTCTGTTTCCTCCCAGCGAACACGGTTTTCCGGTCCGGCTTCGATCTCCTGAACGATCTCGACCTCCTGGATACCTGTCTTTTCATAGAGCTGCAAGCCCGCATTTTTAAACTCAGAAGCAAGGTAGGAGGCAAGTTGCTCATCTTCCGGAGTTCCAGGGTAACGGCCCTTCAATTCATCCGAAGCCATATAGGCAATATGTGCCTCGATTTCAGGTATGGTGATCTCCATCTCATATTTTGGCTGACATGAAATCAGCAGGGAGAGGGGGAGCAGATAAAATATTTTTTTCATAATTAAATTATTGTATGATAGTATTTTAATGTACTTGAACATTCAGATTTTAAAGGGTCGAAAGATACGATTATATTTTTTTTTTCAATAAAAACTTGACATGAATAGAAAAAGGAATTAGTTTTACGAAGTAGTTTGACATGATTGTTAAACATTATTGTTAAATTCCGGATTAAGTTATGGCACTGCAAACTGAAACAGAAGAAAAGATCATTGAATCTGCAGAAAAACTGTTCTTCCAGAAGGGTAAGGCCGGATGTTCCATGCAGGACATTGCCAATGATGCAGGGATCAACAGAACTCTGCTAAACTATTACTTCAGGAGCAAGGATCAACTGTTTGAGGCTGTTTTTCGGAAGGCTCTTGGGAGCTTTGTTCCGAATCTGGCAGCCTTATTGCGTGCCGATATGCCTTTCCATGAGTATGTTCCTGCTATGGTAGAGAAGATCATTGACACCATGCTTGAAAATCCGCAGATTCCCATTTTCGTTTTGCAGGAACTATCTTCCAATCCGGAGCGAATGCCCCAGATGATTAAAGAAATGGGAATTGATCCGGCAAAGGCAGTGGCCAAAATGGAGGAGGATGCTCCTGTTCCCGCCATTGGAGGCATGGACCCACGTCAGATTATCCTGAACCTGATCAGTCTCTGCATCTTTCCTTTTGCTGCCAAGCCGGTGGTGCTGGATATTCTCTATAATGGCGATGAGGAAGCCTATATTGCTGCTATGACAGAGAGGAAGGATCTTCTCCCAAAGATTATTAAACAAATTATGAGTCAAAATCAAGCCGGATGAGAACACTGTTTATATTTACGGCCCTGTTGTTTTCAGGGCCTGCCATGTCGCAGGGAAGCTTTACGCTATTTGATTGCCAGCAGATGGCAAGGGAAAATGCCCCTCGTCTGGGAGACCTGGATGTGATACAAAAAATGGGGGAGGCAAAAATTGATCAGGCAGGTACTTCCTGGTATCCATCCCTGGATCTGAATGGCAAGCTCAGCTACCAGAGTGATGTGGTAGAGGTCACGCTTACCGATCCCAACATCCCGGTGGAGTTCCCCCAGGTTCCTCATGACCAGTATGGACTCAACCTGGATATCTCACAGAACATCTATGACGGAGGCCTCTCCAGGGAAAAGAAAAGTTATGAGGAAGCACTTATGGAGGCGGATTTACAGGAGGTGGAAGTGGACCTTTATTCCCTGAAGGGCAAGGTGAACCAATATTATTTCGCCATACTGGCCCTGCAGGAAAACATGCGTAACCTGGAGATTCACATGGAGAATCTGAATACGCGCAGGGAGGCGGTTCAGACAGCAGTCACCCATGGAACGCTACTGGAAACTGAATTGCACATCATAGACGTGGAACGACTGAAGGTGAAGAAGTCCATGCTGGAGCTGGAATCCCGGAGAAAATCTTACATGCAGGCCCTGAAAGTCATCTGCGGTGAGGAATTTGATGCTCAGGCCAAGCTGGAAATGCCTCATTTTGAAGGCATCGGGAAGGGAAGCCTGGCACGCCCCGAATACAGGTTGTTTGATCTGAAGCACGCCTCCATGGAAGCAGGGAAGGACCTTATGAGCAAGAAGCGAATGCCAGTGCTCTATGCCTTTGGACAGACCGGCTATGGCAAACCCGGATACAATATGATGAGCGAGGACTGGGATGCCTACTATATGGTAGGAGCAGGTCTCAGGTGGAAAATATGGGACTGGAACAGTACTTCCAGGGAGAAGGAGATTATCGGATACCAGCAGGAAATGCTGCAGACCCAGCGGGCATCTTTTGATAAGGAGCTCGAGTCTTTACTGGTCCAGGAAGAAGCTAAAATTGAACAGTACCAGCAAACGCTGGAAATGGATCAGCAGGTGCTGGACCTTCAGAAGAAGATTTCCGAACAGGCGGCCGTGCAACTGGACAACGGGACCATGACAGCTACAGATTATATAACAGAATTAAATAAAGAAAACCTGGCAAGGATCACACTGGCCACCCATCAGGTGATGTTAATGCAGTCCATGGCCAGCTATTTAACCATTCAGGGCAACCTTTAAAATCCATACCCATGAACTATACAAGATATTTTCTACCAATCCTGCTTCTTTCACTGGTGGCCTGCAAGCAACAAAGCGCCCCTGCGGATGCTTACGGAAATTTTGAAGCAATCGAAGTCATGGTTTCCTCTGAATTCGGCGGGCGAATCATCTCCTTTCTCCCGGAGGAAGGTGAGGAACTGGTGAAGGACCAGATGTCGGTGACCATCGATACCACACAGCTATACCTGAAAAAAATACAGCTGGAGTCCGGTAAGGCCTCCCTGAGCAGCAGGATTAAGACCCTGGATGCACAGATCCGGGCTAATCGCGTGCAGATGGACAACCTGGAGCGAGAAAAACTGCGCATCGACAATCTTGTGGAGGGAGGGGCAGCCACCACCAAGCAACAGGACGATATCAATGGCCAGATGGCCCTGCTGGAAGCCCAGATCCAGGCTACCGAATCTCAAAAAGCATCGGTTTATGCCGAGAGGAAGACCCTGGAAGTTCAAATCAAACAGGCGGAGGATCAGCTCATGAAATGTGCCATCAGGAACCCGATTACAGGTATTCTGCTTACCAAGTATAAGGAGGCGGGTGAGATGACTGCACCCGGACAGGCCCTCTACAAGGTGGCCAATCTGGATGAATTGATTCTCAGGGCCTACGTTTCCGGAAATCAATTAAGTTCCGTGGCCATCGGGAAGGAAGTCAGGGTACGTTTTGATGTGGAGGAAGGTCTTGAGGAGATCGCTGGGAAGGTGAGCTGGGTCTCACCCCGTGCCGAGTTTACTCCTAAAATCATCCAGACAAAGGAAGAGCGGGTGAACCTGGTTTATGCACTCAAAATACAAGTGGTCAATCCGGGTAGCCTGAAGATAGGCATGCCAGGCGAGGTCTTATTCTAAGCAAAAGAGAATGAATTCATAGCATGTCGTTGATCCTGGACCATATCGATAAGTCTTTCGAGAGCGTAAAAGCCCTGAATCAGGTAAGTTTTGAAGTGAAGGAGGGAGAACTCTTTGGACTGATAGGCCCAGATGGAGCAGGCAAATCCACCTTATTCCGAATCATGGCTTCTCTCCTGGTTCCCGATTCGGGCCGCTGCAGCATGCTTGCTTACGATGTGAATAAGGACTACCGGGAGGTGAGGAAGATCATCGGTTATATGCCAGGTCGCTTTTCACTCTATATGGATCTGTCCGTGGAGGAAAACCTGGCTTTTTATGCCAGAGTGTTTGGCACCACGATAAATGAAAACTACGACCTGATTAAGGATGTCTATGAACAAATAGCCCCTTATAAGAAGCGCCTGGCGGGTAAGCTATCAGGTGGCATGAAGCAAAAACTGGCACTTTCCTGTGCCCTGATCCACCGTCCCCGGATCCTGATCCTGGATGAACCCACAACCGGAGTGGATGCAGTGAGCAGGCGTGAGTTCTGGGAGATGCTGAAACAAATTCAGGGGGAAGGGATCACCACGGTGGTTTCCACCCCCTATATGGACGAAGCTGAGTTATGCGACCGGGTGGCCCTGCTTCAAAAGGGAGAGCTCCTGGCTGTCTCAGATCCGTCTGCACTGGGAGATGAAGGGGAGAAGCTGCTTTATTCTCTCCGCTCGGCTAAAGGTGTCTATGCCTACCTGGAACAGCTCAGACAACTTGAGGAGTGCAGGCATGCCTGGCTCTTTGGAGATGAATTGCATGTGACCCTGCGTTCCGAAGCGGACGCCCCGGGTGTAAATAAGGTCCTGGAAAGCTGGCAGGATGAAAGCCTGAGGTGGCAATCCATTGTACCGGGTATTGAGGACCGTTTTATGGGCCTCCTGGCGCAGGAACCGGAACGCTTATCAGATCAGGGGGAGGAACTATGACTGGGGCGAATGGGCATATCATAGAAGTAAAAGACCTGGTCAAGAAGTTTGGCTCCTTCGTGGCCAACGACCGGCTTACTTTTCATGTGGAGAAGGGAGAGATATTTGGCTTCCTGGGAGCCAATGGTGCCGGCAAAACCACCGCCATGCGGATTCTTTGCGGACTTTCCTACCCAAGTTCCGGGGATATCATGGTAGCCGGTCACGATGTGTACAATGAGCGGGAAAAGATCAAGCGGAAGATCGGCTACATGTCCCAGAAGTTTTCGCTTTATGATGATCTGAGCGTTTCAGAGAACATCAGGCTTTACGCGGGTATTTATGGTTTGGGAAGAAAGCAGATAGCCAGCCGGGAGGATCAATTGCTGGAGAGACTGGGCTTGACTAATATCAGGAAGCGCCTGATACGCGAGATCCCCCTGGGCTGGAAGCAAAAGCTGGCATTTTCAGTGGCCATTTTCCATAAGCCTGCCATTGTATTCCTGGACGAACCCACCGGGGGTGTCGACCCCATTACCAGGCGGCAGTTCTGGGAGATGATCCATGATGCCACCCTGGAGGGGATCACGGTGTTTGTTACAACTCACTACATGGATGAAGCGGAGTACTGCGATCGTGTGTCCATCATGGTGGAAGGGCGTATTGAAGCCCTGGATACACCGGCAGGGCTCAAGCAAAGCTATGAATCGAAAAACATGAATGAAGTGTTTTTAAAACTGGCCAGAACGTGAACAGATTTTTCGGATTTGTTAAGAAAGAGTTTCAGCACATCTTCCGGGACAAGCGGACCCTGTTGATCCTGTTTGGACTTCCCATTGTCATGATCGTCCTGTTCGGCTACGTGGTGACCACCGAAATCAGCGATGTGGAAGTTGGAATCTGGGACCGCTCCATGGATCAGACTTCCATTCAGGCCACACAGAAAATATTTTCCTCGGGATACTTTGTACCTGCTGGGTACCTGGAGCGGGAGGAAGAGATCGGGGAGCTGTTTCATAGTGGAAACGCAAAAGTCGTGGTCGTCTTTGAAGCCGGTTTCGAAAAGAATTTAAAGCGGGATAACAGGGCTTCCATCCGGCTGATCACAGATGCCTCTGATGCCAACTCGGCCCAGCTGGCACAGACCTACCTTCAGGGAGTACTGATGAGTTATTTTCAATCCATCAACCAGGATGTCCGGCTACCATGGACGGTGAATGTGGAATCGAGGATGTACTATAACGAAGAGCTGAAAGGGGTTTATATGTTTGTACCGGGACTGATGGCTTTGATCCTGATGCTGATCTCAGCCCTGATGACATCGGTAACCATCACCAGGGAGAAGGAGTTCGGAACCATGGAACTGCTATTGGCATCTCCACTGAAACCCAGGGAGATTATCCTGGGCAAGGTGACCCCTTATGTGTTTTTATCCTTTGTCAATGCCCTGACCATCATTTTGCTGGGATTCCTGGTTTTCAAGGTTCCTGTGGTGGGAAGCATCTGGTTGCTCTTGCTGGTGTGCATGCTTTACATCACCCTGGCGCTTTCTCTGGGAGTGCTGATCTCCACCAGCGCAAAGACCCAGCAGGTTGCCATGTTTATGAGCTTGTTGGGACTGATGTTGCCCACCATCCTGCTTTCGGGATTTATTTTTCCCATCGACAACATGCCTAGGATTCTTCAATGGCTGACCCACATTATGCCCCCACGCTGGTTTATTGTGATCGTGAAAAACATCATGCTGAAGGGAACAGGTCTTGCGCATATCTGGAAAGAGAGCCTGATCCTGCTGGGCATGACCCTGTTTTTTATCCTGGCTGCCGTGAAACGATTTAACATACGTTTGAAATAGAAAGAAAGGGATGAGGATACTGCTTACATTGCTGACTAAGGAATTCAAACAGATCTTTCGGAACAAGGTCATGATTCCCATCATATTTGTGGTGCCGGTGGTTCAGATGATCCTGCTTACCTATGCCGCCAGCCTGGAAATGAAAGGTATTCAAATGGTGGTTGTGGACCAGGACCTGAGTCAGGCTTCCCGTCTGCTGGTCTCCGGTTTCAGTGGCTCACCCTTCTTTGATCTTGTCCATTCCACCACTTCTTACCCCGAGGCGGAAAGCATGCTGACAAGCGACCGGGCCGATGTGATCCTTCACATTCAAAATGATTTTGAGAAGCGGCTTTACGTGGAGCAACAGACAGATCTTCAATTCATTATCAATGCGATAAATGCCACGGAAGCAGGTCTGATCAATGCATACAGTACCCAGATTGTACAGGAGTATAACTCGCAAATCAGAGCCGAATGGTTTGGTCTGAATGACTCCGGCGGGATGAAGCTGGAAATCAAACCCAGCTACTGGTATAATCCCCTGCTCGACTATAAGATCTATATGTTCACGGGAATACTGGTGATCCTGGTCACCCTGATCGGGATGATATTAACCGCCCTGAATCTGGTCAGGGAGAAAGAAATGGGTACCACCGAGCAGATCAATGTAACTCCCATCCGGAAGTACCAGTTCATTGTGGCCAAGCTGCTTCCTTTCTGGATCATAGCCCTTTTTGAGCTAGCATTCGGTTTGCTGGTGGGGAAGCTGCTCTACGATCTGCCCATGGTGGGCAGCCTGGGCCTGCTTTTCCTGTTTACCTGCGTTTACATCCTGGTGGTCCTGGGCATTGGCTTGTTCCTGTCCACCATATCCAACACCCAGCAGCAACTGATGTTTGTGGTCTTTTTCTTCATGCTGACCTTTATTCTGATGAGCGGTGTATTCACACCCGCTGAAAGCATGCCCAACTGGGCCCAGAAGATCAATCTCGTGAATCCGGCCGCTTATTTTATGAGGGTGATCCGCATGATACTTTTAAAAGGCTCGGAATTCAGGGACATTAGCCGGGAGTTTTTCAGTCTCCTCGTCTATGCGATACTGATCCTGAGCCTGGCGGTGACCAACTATCGGAAAACTACTTAAGCAATTCGTCCAGGATCTTCGCTGTGGCCCTGGAATCCCAGTTGGCGGCCCCGGTTTTTTTACTGACCACACGTCCCTCTTTTGAGATAATGAAGGTCGTAGGGAATGCACTGAATGACAGAGGTCCGGGAGGCGTCTCTGTGAGGTACAATACGGGCATCTGGTATTGATTCTTCTCCATAAAGGCCTCTACCACCTCGGGTTTTTCGTTGGTAGCCAGCACAAAGGCAACTCTGTCCCCGTACTTCCTGTAAAGTGCCTCGATCTCAGGCATCTCTGCCACGCAGGGTGGACACCAGGTGGCCCAGAAATTCACAAATATAACCTTGTGCCTCAGATTGCTGAAATAGAAAGGTTCGTTCTGACCCCAGGCCAGGATCCAGTTGTACTCCAGGTCAGCAAGAACTGCCTGCTTCTCTTCATCTATAAGCCTGGGAGCTTTCACATGCAAGACGGCACGGTTCAGTGTGGTCAGGATCGCTTTTCTCGGTCCGGGGATCAGAAAGAGAATAATTAAAACCCAAAACAGGATGTCTCCGGCTTTCTGCCATACGGACCTGTTTTCTTTCCATTTCGCAATACGATCTTTCAGTGAGGCCATATATTTTCAATTTTCATGCAAAGATAGTTTTTCCCTGTTCCTTTGTGCAAGTTTATTATATTTGTTTGGCAAAGCAAATCCATGCTAGAAAAGTTAAAGGTTTTCTTCAAAGAGGAGATCTGGTCGCACGACCTCACCTCAAAATCCCGGCGCCGTACCTTTCTGATCAGGCAGTCGCGGATCTACATTCTGGCATTCAAAGGTTTTTTTGAGGACAGGGCAGCTGTGAGAGCAGCCGCACTCACCTATTTCACCATGCTTTCCATCGTACCCATTTTTGCAATTGCCTTTGCCATTGCGCGCAACTTTGGATTCGAGGATATGCTGCACCGCTTTATCAATAATAACATGTCGGATCAGGAGGCTGTGATGAACTGGGTAACCGGCATGGTTGATAATCTTTTGCTGGAAACCAAGGAAGGATTGGTAGCCGGTATTGGTGGCGTGATCCTTTTCTGGTCGGTGATTCAGGTGCTGAATAATATGGAAGCTTCCTTCAACGACATCTGGCAGATCCGTAAGGCCCGGAGCCCCATGCGGAAGTTTAGCGACTACCTGGCCATTATGATCATCACGCCCTTTGCCATCGGACTCTCCGGAAGTTTCCTGGTCAAAATGCAATCCACCGCGGAAGGCTTAGAGTACCTGAAGCCCCTGGCCATAACCCTGATGAAAGCAATTCCCTACCTTTCCATGTGGCTGCTATTCACCCTGGTGTATGTGGTCATGCCCAATACCAAGGTGAAATTTCGGCATGCCCTTATTGCCGGAATTATAGCCGGTACCGTGGCCATGTTGTTCCAGACCCTGTATAGGGATCTGCAAATCGGAGTCATGCGCTGGGGTACCCTGTACGGCACCATTGCCTTTATTCCGCTATTTCTTATGTGGCTGCAGATTACCTGGCTTATTGTTCTGATGGGGGCGGAGCTTTCCTTTGCCTATCAGAATATTGAGAATTACGAGTTTGAGGAAAATGCCCTGAATCTGAGCCATAACAACAAGCGGATCTTAACCCTGCTGATCTCGTACCAGATCATCCGAAATTTTGAAGAGGGAGTGGATCCATGGAATACGGAGGCGCTCAGTCACGAACTGGGCATCCCCATTCGACTGGTGAATGAACTGGTCTATGAACTGGTACAGGCAGGTATCCTGGCCGAACTGGCCGCAGACAATCCCAAGGAACGCTCCTATCAGCCTGCGGTGGATATTAACAAGATCACCGTTGAGTACATTTACAACCAGATGGAGCTGGTGGGAGGGGATCATATGATAGTGACCGAGTCTGACGAGCTGAATAAGATCACCCGGATCCATGAGCACATCCTGCATTCCATCAAGGAATCCCCGTCCAATATTCTCCTGAAGAATCTTTAATCCGAGCTTTCGATTCGACAGGTATGTAGTTGATTTAACATTAAATTAATCGTACAAAGGGTTTGAGATTTACATATTATTAGCTAATATTGCACAACGAAATAAGAGAATGAAGATTTACAGGCAGCATAGCGTTCATCATTACCATCATCACGTGATTGGTTAGAACCCTGTGTAGTACATTGTAATCCGGAAGATAAATTGAGAGGTTTGCAGATACTGCAGACCTTTTTTAGTTTAAAAAAATAATAATGGAAAAACTTAGAATTGCCATACAGAAGTCGGGCCGACTCAGCGAGAAGTCACTGCTACTTCTGAAGGAAGCGGGGATCAATTTAAATAACGGATCCCGCAAATTGAGGTCCGTGGCCCAGACCTTCCCCCTGGAGGTCATCTACCTGCGGGATGACGATATCCCGCAATACGTAGAGGATGGCGTGGCGGACATCGGGATTGTGGGAGAGAACGAGTATGCGGAGAAACAATGTGAGGTGGATCTGATCGAGCGCCTGGGTTATTCCCGCTGCAGACTTTCCATAGCTGTTCCCAAAGCGGATTGTTATGAAAACCTGGCGGAACTGAATGGCAAACGAATTGCCACATCCTACCCGGTCATCCTGGAGACCTACCTCAGGGAGCACGGCGTGAAGGCGGATATCCACGTATTAAGCGGTTCGGTGGAGCTGGCTCCTTCCATTGGGATGGCCGATGCCATTTTTGATATTGTTAGCTCCGGAAGCACCCTGATCAGCAATGGATTGAAGGAAGTGGAAGTGGTTATGAAATCGGAAGCGGTAGTGATCGCCAACCGCAAGCTGGATGTACCTATTCAGAAAATCCTGGATGACCTGCTCTTCCGAATCCGCAGCGTGATGGCTGCCTCAAACAACAAGTATATCCTGCTGAATGCTCCCAATGAGAACCTGCAGAAGATTATCGATCTCCTGCCGGGGATGAAGAGTCCAACGGTGATGCCTCTTGCCGAGGAGGGTTGGAGTTCAGTGCATTCGGTGCTCAGCGAGAAGGAATTCTGGGGGCAGATTGACCGACTCAAAGAACTCGGGGCTCAGGGCATCCTGGTGATTCCCATAGAAAAAATGATTGTATAATACCTAATTTTAAGCGTAATGAATATTGTTCGTAATCCCGTAAAAAGCGAGTGGCCGCTACTTCTTGAACGGCCCCGGCTGAATTACCATGCCCTGGAAGATCAGATACAGAAGATCATCGATGATGTGGCCGCCAATGGCGATGCAGCGGTAAAGGCCTATACCAAAGAGTTTGACAAATACGATGCTGCCACTCTGAAAGTAAGCCCGGAGGAGATCAAAACGGCTTCCAATCAGGTGAGCAGTGAGCTGAAAAAGGCCATTGATGAGGCCCATTGGAACATCCAGACCTTCCACAAGAAGCAGATGCACCATACAGAAACCATTGTAACCACGGCCGGAGTGCGCTGCTGGCAAAAACCGGTTCCCATGAGCAAGGTGGGACTTTATATCCCGGGGGGATCGGCTCCCCTGCTATCCACTGCGCTGATGCTGGGAATTCCGGCCAAAATCGCCGGATGCCGGGAGGTGATCCTCTGTACGCCCCCTGACAGCGAAGGAAAGGTCAGTTCCTCCATCCTCTACATTGCCGGTCTTCTTGGCATAGAAAAGGTTTTTAAAGTTGGCGGTGCCCAGGCCATAGCTGCCATGGCCCATGGCACGGAGAGCATCCCTGCAGTCAATAAGATATTCGGACCCGGAAACCAGTATGTCACCATGGCCAAACAGATTGTCAGCCGGGATACAGTGGCCATCGACATGCCTGCCGGTCCGTCCGAACTGGCGGTAATAGCCGATGGTCATGCCAATCCTGCATTTATTGCTTCTGACCTGCTCTCCCAGGCAGAACATGGCATTGACAGTCAGGTCATACTGCTTACCGATTCCAGTGATATGATCCGGTATGTGGAAAAGGAACTGGAGGCACAGCTAAAAGACCTTCCCAGGAGAGAAATTGCATCAAAGGCCCTGGAAAACAGCAAGATGATTCTCTTGAAGGATCAAGGCGAGATTATGAAGATGGTGAATATTTACGCCCCCGAGCACCTGATCATTGTCACCCAGAACTATTCGGAGCTGGCCGAACAGGTGGTCAATGCCGGATCGGTCTTCCTGGGAGACTATACTCCCGAGAGTGCAGGTGACTATGCCTCCGGGACCAACCATACTCTGCCCACCAATGGCTGGGCACACTCCTACAGCGGGGTCAACATGGATAGTTTTTATAAAAAGATTACTTTTCAGGAGATCAGCAAGTACGGACTCGTGAACATTGGGGATGCCATTATGACCATGGCAGAAGCAGAAGAACTTCAGGCCCACAGCAATGCCGTCTCCATTCGTTTAAGTAGTTAAATAAATGAGCGAGGCTTTTGAGATAAGGACACTGGTCAGGAAAAACATCCTGGAAATGAAGCCCTATTCATCGGCAAGAGATGAGTATTCAGGGTCTGCTTCCGTGTTTCTGGACGCCAACGAGAATCCCTTCAATGCCCCCCTGAACCGCTACCCCGATCCGCGTCAGCTTGATTTGAAAACGCGGATTGCTCAATTAAAGGGTATCTCCAGGGATCAGATTTTCCTTGGAAATGGAAGTGATGAGGGCATCGATGTGATATTCAGGGTCCTGTGCGAGCCGGGGAGGGACAATGTAATCACCGTCGATCCCACCTACGGCATGTATGGGGTCTGTGCATCTATCAATGGAGTGGATCGGCACAGTGTATTGTTAAACAAGGACTTCAGTCTGGACCCTGATGCAGTTCTGACGGCCGTGGACGAACATACCAAACTCATTTTTTTGTGTTCACCCAATAATCCCACCTCCAATTCCCTGGACCGGGAGGCCATCTTAAAGATCATCGACCAGGTAAACTGCATGGTGGTGGTGGATGAAGCCTACATCGATTTTAGTCAGGATGCAGGATTACTATCCTTATTAGACGGGAAAAAGAACCTGGTTGTCCTGCAGACCCTATCCAAAGCCTGGGGATTTGCCGGGATCCGGCTGGGAATGCTCTTTGCACATCCGGAACTGGTGGAATTCCTTTCCCGGGTGAAGTATCCCTACAACATCAACAGCCTGACGCTCGACGCAGCTCTTAAGGGACTCAAAAATACGGAGCAAAGCAGCAAGTGGATCAGGGAGATCCTGGAGGAGAGAGGCAGCTTGGTAAAGCAGCTGGAATCGCTTCCTTTTATTAAGAAGGTCCATCCTTCCGATGCCAATTTCCTCCTGATACAGGTGGAGGATCCTTCAGCTGTTTACGATTTTCTAATGGCTAAGGGCATCATCATTCGTGATCGCTCCACTGTTCCACTCTGTGAAGGCTGTTTGCGCATTACCATTGGAACCAGTGAGGAGAACCGAGCGCTGATAACAGCTCTTAAAACCTTTCAGTCATGAAGAAAGTACTATTCATCGACAGGGATGGAACCCTGATCAAGGAACCTCCGGTGGACTACCAGGTGGATTCCCTGGAAAAGCTGGAATTCATGCCAGGCGTATTCAGGAATCTCTACAAGCTGCGATGCTATACCGATTATGAGCTGGTGGTTGTAAGCAACCAGGATGGGATGGGAACTGATTCCTTTCCGGAAGCAGATTTCAGGGCACCCCACGAAAAATTCCTGGAAGCCTTCCGGAACGAGGGAGTGGAATTTGATGCCGTACATATTGATCCCTCCCTTCCGGAGGAAAATTCCCCCAACAGGAAACCCCGGACCGGAATGCTCACCAGCTATATGCAGGGAGACTACGACCTGGAGAACTCCTATGTCATTGGAGATCGCCTTACGGATCTGGAGCTTGCAAAGAACCTGGGTGCACGGGGAATACTATTGGGAGACAATGCTGATCTGGCAGCTGATAAGCAGACTGTTTGCAGCGACTGGGACAAGATCTACCGCTACATCCGGGGCCAGCAAAGAAGCGCCACTGTAATAAGAACAAGCAATGAAACAGACATCCGGGTCAGTATAGCCCTGGATGGCGAAGGGCAGACGGAGATTTCCACCGGACTGGGATTTTTTGATCACATGCTGGACCAGATCGGAAGACACGGAGGAATGGACCTTGAAATTAAGGTAAAAGGGGATCTGCAGGTGGATGAGCATCACACCATCGAAGATACGGCCCTGGCCCTGGGGGAAGCCTTCCTGAAGGCGTTGGGAGATAAGCGGGGCATTGAGCGCTATGCCTTTGTCTTGCCCATGGACGACTCACTGGCCAGTGTTGCAATTGATTTTGGGGGAAGGCCCTGGATCCGGTGGGATGCAGATTTCAGGCGGGAAAGAATCGGGGACATGCCCACGGAGATGTTTTTTCATTTCTTCAAGAGCTTTTCAGATGCTGCCAAATGCAATCTGAGCATGGAAGTGAAAGGAGAAAATGAGCACCATATGATCGAAGGGCTCTTCAAGGCCTTTGCCAGGGTCCTTGGGAAAGCTGTAAAATTGGATCCGGATAACATGCAGTTGCCCACCACAAAAGGATTGCTTTAAGAACGAAGGAGAATGAAGGTAGCTATTGTCAAATACAATGCCGGCAACATCCGCTCGGTGGACCATGCCCTGAAAAGGCTGGGAGTGGAAGCTGTTATTACAGATGATCACGATGTCCTGAAAAACGCAGAGCGGGTCATCTTTCCCGGCGTAGGTGAGGCTTCTTCTACCATGGCCTACCTTAAGGAAAGAGAATTGGATACTTTACTGAAAAGCCTGAGCAATCCCGTGCTTGGGATTTGCCTTGGACAGCAGCTGATGTGCAGCTGGTCGGAGGAGGGCGATACCTCCTGCATAGGCATTTTCGATCAGCCGGTCAGGCATTTTCCCATAAATGAGCTGAAAGTGCCTCATATGGGCTGGAACAGCCTGGAGAAACTGAATGGGAAGCTTATTCCCCAGGAGCTGGAAGGATCTTACGTATATTTTGTCCATTCCTATTATGTACCTGTGGGACCGGAAACAGCTGCAGAGGCCACCTACATGTTGCCCTTTAGCGCGGCCATGCAGAAAGATAATTTCTTCGCCACCCAGTTTCACCCGGAGAAGAGCGGCGATCCCGGCGAGTTGATCCTTAAACAATTTTTAAGTCTATGATTGAGCTGATTCCAGCCATTGATATTATTGACGGGAAGTGTGTCCGCCTAACAAAGGGCGATTACGACCGGAAAAAGGAGTATGGGGATCCCCTGGAGATGGCAAAGCTATTTGAAGGGCATGGGATCAACCGCCTGCACCTGGTGGACCTGGATGGGGCCAGGGAGCAAAAAGTAATAAACTACCGTATCCTCGAAAAGATAGCATCCCGAACCTCTCTGGTTATCGATGCGGGGGGTGGTTTAAGATCTGATGAGGATCTGCGCATCATTTTTGAATCTGGGGCCAGCATGGTCACAGGAGGAAGTATCGCGGTCAAGGACCGGGAGCTCTTCCTTGAATGGCTCAAGAAGTATGGTGCTGAGCGAATCATCCTGGGAGCTGATTTCAGGGACGGCAAGGTGGCCGTATCGGGCTGGCAGGAAGAAACAGCCCTTGATCTGAAAGAGTTTATATCAGCATACAGGACAGAAGGAATAGAAAAGGTGATCTGTACGGATGTAGACAAAGATGGGATGCTGGAGGGGCCCTCGATGGAAATGTATAAGCAACTAAAAGCCGAAGACAGTGAGCTGTTCCTGATCGCCAGCGGAGGAATCAGCAAGATGGAAGATATAGAAATTCTGGATGAAGAGGGAATGGATGGGGTGATCATCGGAAAGGCGATCTATGAAGGGAAGATCCCTCTCCAGACCCTGGAAAACTACATATTAAAGCATAAGTAAGATGTTGGCCAAGAGGATAATACCCTGCCTGGATATCCGTGACGGAAAGACCGTGAAGGGGATCAATTTTGAAAATGTGATTGATGTGGGCGATCCGGTAGAACTGGGTGCCAAATATGCACGGGATGGAGCCGATGAGCTGGTCTACCTGGATATTACCGCTACCCACGAAGGCCGGAAACTCTTTGCCGATCTGGTCCGGCGCATCTCCGAACACCTGAACATTCCTTTCACCGTCGGTGGAGGCATCAACCGGGTGGAAGATGCTGAGGTGCTGCTTTCTGCCGGAGCCGACAAGGTCAGCATCAACTCCTCAGCGGTAAAGGATCCGGACCTGGTGAACCGAATTGCGGGAAGCTTCGGGAATCAGTTTGTGGTGGTAGCCATTGATGCCCAGTGGAAGGACGATCGCTGGACCGTATTTGTAAATGGGGGGCGGATTCCCACGGAAAAGGAACTTTTCAGCTGGGCCAAGGAAGTGCAGGAGCGGGGAGCCGGGGAGATCCTCTTTACATCCATGAATCACGATGGCACTAAGAATGGCTTTGCATGCGATGCTTTGAGGGAGCTATCGCAGCAGCTTAGCATACCGGTGATCGCCTCCGGTGGAGCTGGGAAGAAGGAGCATTTTGTGGAGGTATTTGAACAGGGATGTGCCGATGCCGCCCTGGCAGCTTCCATTTTTCATTACAACGAAATCCCGGTTCCTGAGCTGAAGGAATACTTAAAGAAGAACAGTATAACAATTAGATAATATGAACTTTAAGAAACTTGATGGATTGGTCCCGGCCATTATCCAGGACGCCACGACAGATACAGTTCTGATGCTTGGATTTATGAATGACGAAGCCCTGGAAAAGACCCGGCAGGAGGGAAAGGTCACCTTTTTCAGCCGCACCAAAAACAGGCTGTGGACCAAGGGGGAGGAGAGTGGAAACTTTCTGCATGTGGTGGAGATCCTGGAAGACTGTGATCAGGATACCGTGCTGATTAAAGCCAATCCTGCCGGCCCCACCTGCCACACCGGCAGCGACACCTGTTTTAATGAAACAAATACCCCATCCGGGAATGCCTCGAAAATAGAATTTCTCACAGACCTGCAGCAGCTCATCCATACCCGCAAGGCAGAAATGCCGGAGGGTTCCTATACCACCTCTCTCTTTAAGGAGGGGATCAACAAGATCGCCCAGAAAGTGGGCGAGGAGGCCGTGGAACTTGTAATCGAATCCAAGGACAACAACGACCAGCTCTTCCTCAATGAGGCAGCCGACCTGCTCTATCACCTCCTGGTCCTCCTGACTGCCAAGGGAAAGGATATCTCAGAAGTGGTCTCCGTTCTTGAACAGCGACATAGGTAGGGAATCATGAATCCACAGGAAAAGAAATTAGAGCTGGTGCAACTTATCCTGAACACTAATAAACCCGCAGTACTGGCCAAGGTAGAAGCCGTCTTCAAGAAAGAGAAGGGAACAGACTGGTGGGATGAAATTAGTGAGGCTGAAAGAAAAACTATTGAAGAGGGTCTTTCAGAAGCGGATCGTGGAGAATTACTATCACATGAGGAGGTGCTGAAGGAAGTCAAATATACTACCGAGTATAACCAAGAAAAAGGAACTCCAACAGCCTGTTCTCTGGGACAACCGGCAGGACCTCAGGAAACGCCATTAATAGGAAATCCAGTCCCCATAAAACACCCCAGTCACTAGCTTCTAAAAGTCCATCCGGAGATTCTTCTCTGCTGCTGAGGTACTTGTTATCATTGAGCTAAGTTCTCGGCAGTATATCAGTATGTTACAAATTTATCCTTTATAACCTTAAATTGTCAATAAACCATTGATTGGTCTTTAATTACCAATGAACTTAGAGCAGATCTCTCATATGATCTGGAACAGGGAAGTAGCTATCATCTTCAAATAAAACTTCTAAAAATCTTTGATATTCTTCGTTTGCTTCTTTACTACCTAATGATGAAAGTAGAATAATACTGTCCCATTCATATGCATAATGCGCGATAAATCCAAACTTATCACTGTAGTATACAATTCCTACATTGTCTCCTATTCTACAAAAGGATTTCAAAATAATACTTTTGTCATCAGTAGTATACGACCTCTCGCCACAAAAGTAATAGAGGTTGTCTTCTAGATTTTGCGATTCCTTAGTCAGAAATGTAGTGCTAAGTACATAGCCAACTCGTGACGTATCTATACTTCCACTACTATCTACAGTGATTTCAGATCCATTCTCATTGAATACGGAATAATCCGATGTGTCGATACTTAAATAGTACACGGAGAATGTTGAATCATTTAAGTGTTCAGTATCCATTTTCCAAAAATGTTCAGAAACAATAGTTGAGTCACCACGATGAAATCCCTTGATTTTTACATAAGTAGATCGAGTTGATTCATTTGAGTTTTTACATGAAAATGCGATGAGCAATAAGCTAATTGACAATATTAGCGCTATCCCTTGAGATTCTCTTATTATGTTAGATATTTTCATTTTACAAGATTCTTTTAGGCTATTTCATTTCATCAATCTCGTCCTCAATTTCTTTAACGGTCTGATAAGCTGGAGTGTTTTTATATTTAGGATCGGTTTTTATTTCTTTCGTTGTTGGTGAGCCCCATGTTTTTTCACCAAAATACTCTTCGTGTACTTCTTCATTATTCTTTCGAGTTCCACGAAGATATTCCTTTGCATGTTGCTCTTCATGAACAATCCCCTCTCCTGTTTCCAGAAGACTCTCGTTGCTAGTCTCAGAGCCATCTATGTCAACTCCAATTAGAAGCAATTGTTTATCAGGATTCTCATTGAAATACGTTTTAAAAAAGCCAAGGTCTTTAAACTCATCCTTAAAGGTTGGATCTTTATATCCTGATGGATACAATGTATTCTTTGCATCTTCTAATGAGCTGATTTCAGTATGTGCTCCTGAATATGAACCCGATTTTATCTCGAAGTAGACAGCATCGTATTTTTGCTGGTTTGTAAGAGTAGCGGAGAATCCTTTTCCAAGTGTGGTATTTCGTGCAAGATTATGAGCTTTTCTGAATGTAGGATTATTGTTTGCTTTATTCATGAAATAGACTTTCTGCAAGCCCCATAAATCAATATTAGCTATCGGACTATTCTCTGCATAATTATATGGAGTAACATGATAGAAGTCTTCAGCAATTGGATCAAGGCAAGTGAATCTCCCTAAAGCTGGGTCGTACATGCGGAAATTGAAATCATACCAGTCCAAATTGACCCCACCCAGTTGCTCGTCTTGTAGCTCTTTGCCATTAAAGAGGTACTTGTTCTCACTACCAAGACTATTGCTAAATGTCATCCCAAAGGGGTAATAGTTGACCTGTTGGTTGATCCCATTTTCATCGAACTCTACTCTGGTATTACCCAGATGGTCCTTCAATTGGTAGTGATATTCAACCGAAGTACCTAGATTATCGATCTTACCTTCTGGAGTAAGTATGTAATCAAGCGTGAAAGTTCCAGTGGCACCAGCATCTTCATACACAAAGCTTCCACAATAAGCAATATCTTTCAAAGAACCATTATCTATCTTTTTCAGCCACTTAACTCCTGCAGCATCATAAATATAAGAAATCTCATCATCGATCCCACCCACTTCATATACTTTCTCCGGAAGATTGAGATAATTATAGTCAACCTCTAAGTTCTTGTTTAAATCTTTGACCATGTTTCCGTTATCGTCGTAATAGTAATCTTGTCCCGAAACATCATCATCGATAATACCAAGTGAACTGCTTTCATTATCAACCACCTCTTTGAGCATATTGCCATTGTAGGTATATATTACATCATCAATTAGAGTCCCGAGATTATTTCTGCGCGATAAACTATTGATGTTGCCGTTTAGCTCATAGGAGTAACTTGTCGTAAAATTGTTTGAGCTTATCCAACTGGAGCCAGAGTTGGTATGATAATTACCTGCCTTCAATCTGTTAAGCTCATCATAAGAAAAGCCATACCCAACCAGGGATCCCCCATCCTGTTTCCAGGAAATCCCGGAGATATTGCCATTGTAATTTGCCTCGCTACCCGGACTGTCGGTAGTACTCTGGTAAAATAACTCCATGCCAAACTTGTCATCTCCAAGATTGCCTGGATCGTTAATGGTAGTCAACCATCCACGGATGTTATACCCATAATCCACCGTCTCGATGAATTCAGCGTTGTTTTCGGAATGCAGATTCTTGTTCATTAGCTGTCCAAGTTCATTGTAGCGGTTCTGAGAAAGGTTCAATGCATCCTCACTGTTGTAATACACGTATGTGTCGATTAGACGATTGCCCTGATCATAAGTGTGTAGGTATTTAATTTTGTTGGTCACGCTATTTACAGTTTGTGACTCAAGGCTTTGAATAACATTCCCCAAAAAGTCATATTCGTTGCTGACCATGCCCTTTCCGCTCGGGAACAAATCGTTTTGGGTCTGGATCATACGATACTTGTCATCGTAGTATGTGGCCGACTGTATCCAGGTGTCATCATCCCCATCCAGGATCAAGGTGGATGTTCCGGTCACCTGTCCCGCAACACGATCAAAATATCCGTTGGAAGTGCCATCCCCATCTTCGTATACATCTATGTTGTTGGTATTATCAAAGCCCAAACCGGAAAACTGAGACAAAGACAAGAAATCATAATTGTCATAGAAGGTGACGGCCAATATATCACTGGAATATGCAGATGAAAGATCGGGATAACTTTGATCGGTATATCCAATACCACTGCCGCTGTATTCCTCAAACTCTTCATTGGAAGAATTATCATAAAAAGTAGAAATATATCCCTGAACGGCGGTGCGATTAACATTTGATGAAAATCCAACACGAGCAGTGATCACCGGACGATTCAACTCATCGTACTTGGTCATGATGTATTCGTAGGTATTTCGAAGCACGCCATCTTGGGTACCCACTAAGCGGTCGCGATGATCGTATACCATATAGACCATTTCTGCTCCAGGT
>Ga0180436_10001412_pt1 | contig 23400 bp, 18 predicted proteins | sample SS_ome_2_FD_132434 | JGI IMG/M metagenome (GOLD analysis project Ga0180436, IMG submission 132434) | Hypersaline lake sediment archaeal communities from the Salton Sea, California, USA - SS_3_S_2 metaG | ecosystem: Environmental > Aquatic > Non-marine Saline and Alkaline > Hypersaline >... | reverse complement strand
CCGGTTCCGATTGAGCGGGATCTTCGATTCGGGCATGTATGAGTACGATGCCAACATGGCCTACATCGACATCGCCGAGGCGCGCTCGTTCTTTGGCCTCGATGCGGGGCGCGTGACCGGTCTCGAAGTGCGTCTGGCCGATATGAACGCCGCCCCACGCGTCGGCCGGGAGCTGGTCGCGCAGCTCGGCGGCTTCCCCTACCGCGCCAACAACTGGATCGAACTCAACGAGAACCTCTTCGCCTGGATGCGCACGGAGAAGCGGGCGATGTTCGTCATCCTGATCATGATCATCCTCGTAGCCGGCTTCAACATTGCCAGCTCGTTGATCATGCTCGTGACCGAAAAGCAGCGCGAGATCGGGATCCTGATGTCGATGGGGGCGACCCGCATCGCGATCTTGCGGATCTTCATTCTCGAAGGGTGGGTGATGGCGTTCGCCGGCACGGCACTTGGCGTCGGCCTCGGTCTCGGGCTGTGCCACATTCTGGAGCGTTACCGGATCATCCGGCTGCCGGCCGACATCTACTTCATCGACACGCTGCCGGTGCGCGTGGAATGGGGCGACATCTGGGGGATCGTGCTTTCGGTGCTGGTCATCGCGGCGCTTTCGACGCTCTACCCCGCCTGGCGGGCGTCGCGGCTCGATCCGGTCGAGGCGATTCGCGACGCCTGAGCCGCGCGCGGCGGGCCGGGGACCCCGCGCCGCCGCGCGACTTGCAAAGGAGTTGGAAACTTGGAGGCGGTACTGCGCGTTCAAGGCTTGCGGAAGGGATTCCGCTCGGGGCGGCGCTGGCTCGAAGTGCTGCGCGGCGTCGACCTTGAACTGCGCCCGGGTCAGATCGCAGCGGTGCTGGGTGCCTCCGGATCGGGCAAGTCTACGTTGCTGCACCAACTCGGAGCACTCGACCGGCCGGACGGGGGGACGATTCACTACGGAGATCTCGAAATCACGCAGCTTTCGGAAGAACGGCGCGCCGAACTCCGCAACCACCGCATCGGGTTCGTCTTCCAGTATCACCATCTGCTGAGCGAGTTCTCCGCGCTCGAGAACGTCGCCCTGCCGCGCCTGATCGCCGGCGACAGCGAGTCGGCCGCCTGGGCGCGCGCCCGCGACCTGCTCGCCCAGGTCGGGCTCGCAGAGCGCGGTGAACACCGCCCCGGCCAGCTTTCGGGCGGCGAGCAGCAGCGTGTGGCGGTGGCGCGGGCGCTCGCGAACCGACCCGACTGGGTACTGGCCGACGAGCCGACCGGCAACCTCGACCGGGCGACTGGCGAGGCGCTGTATGAACTGCTATATTCCGTCGCCCGAAGCGGCCAGCAGAGCTGGCTGGTGGCGACGCACAATGAATACTTGGCGAAAATGGCCGATACTAGATGGAGACTGGTCGACGGCCGACTGGTGCCGGCGGACGGAACGAGCGCCGCCAAGGACCGGGAACCAAGAAGCGGAGGATAGGCCGATGAAATGCCAGCAATGCAGCGCGGCCGAGGCCACCGTCCATATCAAGACGATCAAGAACGATAAAGTGACGGAGTTGCATTTGTGTGAGGGGTGTGCCAAGGAGCGGGGCTTCCACTCCATGGTCACGCAGGGTAAGAGCAGCCTTGCCAATCAGATCATCTGGATGGCCGAGAAGCTCTATCCGGCTGGGAGCGAAGCCATTTCCGGTGTGCAGTGCAGCCACTGCGGTCTCACCTACAGCGACTTCCTGAGTACCGGACGACTTGGATGTGAAGTCTGCTATAGGGATTTCGAGAAACAGCTCAAGCAGATTCTGAGGAAGATCCACGGTTCCGTTCGTCACACCGGCAAGGCCCCCGGCAAGGAAGGGGACCAGTTCGAGCGGCGCCGGATGATCCAGAAACTGCACGAGGATTTGGAGCGGGCGATCGAGCGCGAGGAGTACGAGCTCGCGGCCGAGATTCGCGACCGGATCCGCAACATCGAGACGCCCGAGGCGGCCCCGAACGGGGCCGGCGCGGGCGGGAGGGACCAGGGATGACATTGCCGGTGGCGGATATGCTCCAGGGTGGGGCGAAGTGGTTCGCCGAGCGCGGTCCCCTGCAGGATCGAATCCTGAGCACGCGCATCCGTCTGGCGCGCAATCTGCGCCAGTTGCGCTTCCCGCCCCGGGCGTTGCCCGAGGAGCTCAACGCGGTCCTCCACCGGGTCGAGAACACGCTGACCCATCTCGACGAATGGGGCCCGGATCGGCTCTTCCCGATGGAGCGGCTCTCGCCGCTCGAACGCCAGTTCCTGCTCGAGCGTCACCTGGCGAGCCACGACCTGACCGGGGATGGCGGACAACGGGGGCTCGCCTTCTCGCCCGACGAGGGGCTCGGGCTGCTAGTCAACGAAGAAGACCATCTGCGCGTGCAGGCGCTGCGGCCGGGGCTGCAACTGGACGAGTGCTACTCCATCGCCAACCACTTCGACGATCAGCTCGAAGCCGAGCTGGAGTATGCATTCTCCGAAGACTTTGGCTACCTGACCGCCTGCCCGACCAATGTCGGCACCGGCATGCGCGCCTCGGTGCTGATCCATCTGCCGGCGCTCGTCTTGACCAAGCGCATCAAGAAAGTGCTGGCCAGCGTGCAGCAAGTCGGCCTCGCGGTGCGCGGTTTCTATGGTGAAGGCTCCGACGTGCATGGCAACTTCTTCCAGATTTCGAACCAGATGACCCTCGGGGAGCGCGAGTCGCAGACGCTGCTCAATCTCGAGCGCGTCATCCACCAGGTGCTCGAGCATGAGGATCAAGCGCGAGACCTCTTGCTGCGTGATGCCCGCATGCAGATCGAGGACAAGATCCAACGCGCTCTCGGCACCCTGTACCACGCGCGGCTCCTGACGGCCGAGGAGACGATCGCGCTCGTTTCCGCCGTGCGCCTCGGCATTACGCTCGAGCTCGAGGAAATGCCGCCGATCCAGGCAATCAACGAGATTCTGCTCGAGGCCCAGCCGGCGCACGTGCAGCTCCGGGAAGGTCGCGAGTTGGACGCCCAAGAACGCAATGTGGCTCGTGCCCGGTACGTTCGCCGTCAATTGGCGAGCGCCGGCGCGGTCCGCTAGACGGCCCGCGCGCGCCGCCGACGGCGCGCGTGTGGCGGAAAGGTTGATGCTTCGCCATGCATGACAAATTCACGGAGCGCGTGCGGCGCGTGATCTTCCGGGCTCGCGAAGAGGCGAGCCGCCTGCAGCACGATTCGATCGGCACGGAGCATCTCTTGCTCGGGCTGCTGCGCGAGGGAGAGGGTATCGCCGCCACGGTCCTGACCAACCTCGGTCTCGACCTCGATGCGATCCGCCAGTCGGTCGAGAACATGGTCGCCCACACCGGCGGCACGCTCACGATCGGCGAGATCCCCTTTACGTCGAATGCGAAGCGCGTACTGGAACTCGCCGTCGACGAGGCGCGCCAGATGGGGCACAACTACGTCGGCACCGAGCACCTCCTGTTGGGGCTGATTCGGGAAGGCGAGGGCGTGGCGGCCAAGGTTCTGGTCGACATGGGCGTCGAGCGCAAGAAAGTGCGTGAAGAAACGCTCAAACTGCTGGGCGGGCATCCTGCCGCCCCGCAGCAGGAGGCGGAGGAACGCCCCGAAACGCCGAGCCTGAACCAGTTCGGCCGCGATCTGACCCAATACGCGCGCGAGGGGAAGCTCGATCCGATCTTCGGCCGCGATCTGGAGATCGAGCGCGTGGTGCAGATCCTCTGCCGGCGCAAGAAGAACAACCCGGTCATGATCGGGGAGCCAGGCGTGGGCAAGACCGCGATTGTCGAGGGTCTCGCACAACGCATCGTCGACGGCAAGGTACCGGAGCTGCTGCGCAATCGACGCCTCGTGACGCTCGACCTTGCCAGTGTCGTCGCCGGCACGAAGTACCGGGGGCAGTTCGAAGAACGTTTGAAGAGCATCATGAACGAGCTGCGCGAGTCGCAGGATGCGATCATCTTCATCGACGAGCTGCACACGATCGTCGGCGCCGGCGGGGCGGAGGGGGCGATCGACGCCTCGAACATGCTCAAGCCGGCGCTTTCGCGCGGTGAGCTGCAGTGCATCGGCGCCACGACGCTCGACGAGTATCGCAAGTACATCGAGAAGGACGGCGCCCTAGACCGCCGCTTTCAGCCGGTCGTCGTTGATCCGCCGACGCTGGAGGAGACGATCCAGATCTTGCGCGGCCTGCGCGACAAGTACGAAGCCCACCATCGCGTCCAGTACGAGGATGAGGCGCTCGTCGCCGCCGCACGCTTGAGTGACCGCTACATCACAGATCGCTACTTGCCGGACAAGGCAATCGACGTGATCGACGAGGCGGGCGCTCGTGCACGCCTGTCGCAGAGCACCTTCCCGCACGAACTGCGCGACCTTGACAAGCGTATCGAGCAGATCGCGCTCGAGAAGGAAGCGGCGATCCGCGCCCAGGAGTTCGAGAAGGCGGCCAGCTTGCGGGACAAGGAGAAGGAGCTGCGCCAGGAATACTACCGTATCAAGAAGGAGTGGAGCGAGGAGAAGAGCACGCAGCGCACCTGGGTCAGCGAAGACGACATCGCGTATGTGATCTCACGGATGACCAAGATTCCGGTCGCCAAGATCGGGGAGGAGGAGACGAGCAAGCTGCTGCAAATGGAGGAGCAGCTCGAGGAGGAGATCGTCGGGCAGCACGAGGCGGTGCACGCGATCGCCAAGGCGATCCGCCGCAACCGCGCCGGCCTGCGCGATCCACGCCGCCCGATCGGCACCTTCATGTTCCTCGGGCCGACGGGCGTCGGCAAGACGGAGCTGGCGCGGGTGCTCGCGCGCTTCCTGTTCGACGACCCCGACGCGCTCGTGCGTATCGACATGAGCGAATACATGGAGAAGTTCGCCGTCAGCCGCCTGGTAGGGGCGCCGCCCGGATATGTCGGCTACGAAGAGGGGGGCCAGTTGACCGAGAAGGTTCGGCGCAAGCCGTACTCGGTCGTGTTGCTCGACGAGATCGAGAAGGCGCATCCCGACGTCTTCAACATCCTGCTCCAGGTGCTCGAAGATGGGACCCTGACCGACAGTCTGAAGCGTCGGGTCAGCTTCAAGAACTGCGTTCTGATCATGACGAGCAATATCGGCGCGCGTCGCCTGCGGGGCCGGGGCGGGCTCGGTTTCACGCGCGATGACGCCACGGCGACCTACGAGAAGATGCGCCAGACGGTGATGGAAGAGGTGCGCAAGATCTTCAATCCCGAGTTTCTCAATCGTCTCGACGAGATCCTCGTCTTTCGCTCGCTCGAGCGCACTCACATGGAGGCGATTGTCAACATCCTGCTCGGCCAGGTGGGCCAGCGGTTGGAGGAAGCCGGGCTGGACATCCATCTGACCCGAGGCGCACTCGACGTCCTGCTCGACAAGGGCTACGATCCGGATCTGGGCGCACGGCCGATGCGGCGTGCGATTCAGCGCTACATCGAGGACCCGCTTTCTGAGCTCGTGCTCAAGGGGCGCTTCAAACGGGGCGATTCGATTCGCATCACCAAGCGCGGTGAGGAGCTCGGCTTCGAGCCGGCGCGCGGCAGTCAGCGACGCGAGGCGGACGAGGCGGAGAGCGGCGCGGAGGCGGATGTGCCGGACGCGGAGGGCTCCGAGCGCGGCCCGGGCGATGAGCCGCAGGACTCGCTCGTCTCACGCCCCGGACGCTGATCAGGCCCGCGGAGGCGGGCGACGAGAGGACAGGATGTCCCCGACAACGATCCGACGCATCACTGCGCCGCGGCTGGCTGTCTGCCCCGCGGCGTGGCGCGGTGTCCCACGCTGCGCCGCGGCTGTGGCGACCCTAATTGCCTTGGCCTGCGTGGCGCTGGCGTGCGGCGCTCAGGCTCAGCAGACGGCCAATACCGTAGCGCCCCCGACGGTGCCCGCCGCGCCGGAGACGCGCATCTCCGCGATCGAGTTTCAAGGCCTGGCGCGGGTTGACTCGGCACTCGTGCGCGACGCGATTCGCCTGTCCGTCGGAGACCCCCTCTTTCCCTCGCGCGTCACCGAATCGGTGCAATCGCTCTATGCCCTCGGGCTGTTCGACCGCGTCGACGTCGAGGTCGCCGAGCGCGGCGTCGGGGAGGCGGCGATCGTCTTTCAGCTGCTCGAGCGCCCGACGATCCGCGAGGTCACTTACAGTGGTCACGAATTCTACAGCGCGGAGGACTTGAAGGCGCAGACGGATGTCGAGCCGGGCGATCTGCTCGTGCCGGCCAAGGTTCATGCCGCCGGTCAGGCGATCAAGGCGGCCTACCGGGAGGAGGGATTCCCCCAGGCCGATGTGCTGCCCGAGGTCGTCCCGGACTCGGTCGGGCGCACCGTGACGGTCCGTTTCCACATCGACGAGCAGAGCCGCGTCAAGGTCCGGCGCGTCTTCTTCGAGGGCAACGACCAGATCGAGGACGATCGGCTGCGGGGCGAGATCAAGACGAACACGAGCGGCTTCCTGCGCCGGGGGCGCTACAAGCCGGAGCAGCTGGCCGAGGACGTCACGCGGCTCGAGGACTTCTATCATAACCATGGGTTCAAGGATGCCCGCGTGGACCTGCTCGAGCCGCGCTACCGGCCCGACGGGGCCGGGGTGGAGATCGGGTTCGAGGTCGCAGAGGGCGACCAGTACCGTTTCGCCGCTCCCGCCTGGAACGGGCAGACGGTGTTCGACGGTCAGGAGCTACTCGAGGCAACGGCCTTCGTGGGTGGTGACCCCTACAACGAGAGCCAGATCGACGAGACGATCGCCGCCGTGGCGAGCCTTTACACGGAGCGTGGGTACCTGACCCAGCTGCGCATCGACCCTCTGATGACGGTCCGCGGGGACAGCGTGCAAGTCACCTTTCGCGTACTCGAGGGCCAGCCTTCGCGCGTGGGGGAGATCCGCATCGTCGGCAACACGGCGACGAAGGAGAAGGTGATCCGCCGGGAACTCAAGATGTTCCCCGGCAGCCTGCTGCGCCGCAGTCTCCTGTTGCGCTCGCAGCGCGATGTCTTTGCATTGGGACACTTCGAAGACGTGCAGGTGGAGTTTGAGCCGAGCGAGCGCGAGGACCATGTCGACGTCATCTTTCGGGTCAAGGAGAAGAGCTCCGTGCTGGCGACCGCCGGGGCCGGATACTCGAGCCAGGCGGGGCTGACCGGTTTCATCGAGTTTGGGCATACGAATCTCTTCGGCAATGGGCAGAGCATCTCGCTCAAGCTCGAGCACGGCGGGCGCCGCGACTTCTACGACCTCTCCTTCACCGAGCCCTGGGTCTTTGGTCGGCCGGTCTCGGCCGGTATCGATCTCTATCGCACCGAGCTCTTCCGCGAGATCTACTCGACCAGCAGTGCCGACGACGGGTACTGGCAGAAGCGCGGTGGCGCCGGGTTCCGCATCGGTCATCCCTGGTTTTTCGAGTTCCCCGACTACTCCCGCTTCTCCTGGGGCTATTCCTACACCGACACTCGCTATACCGACATCGGCGGTCTATCCCTGGAGACACAAGACCTGCTGCGTGCCAGCGAGGGATCGATCTCGCGCGTCTTCCTCTCCTTCTATCGCAATTCGACTGACAACCCATTCCATCCGCGGCTCGGTGCCCGCACGACACTGCGCACTGAGCTAAACGGGGGTCCGTTCGGTGGTGACATGGACTACTACCGGATTACGCTCGACCACCGTCAGTACTACGTACCCTTCTGGAAGCCGGTGCTGATGCTGCGCTGGCGCTTCGGACTGATCGACACGTACAGCACCAACGACCGGATGCCGGAGGGGGATCGCTTCCGCCTCGGCGGCACGACTGGGTTCGACTTCTTGCGAGGCTACAAGGACTACTACTTGGTGCCCGAGGAGAACGTCTATCTTAGCAGCGCGACCGGCAATGACGTGCGCTTCCCCGGCGGACGCGTGATGTTCGGCTTCACCAGCGAGATCCAGTTCCCAATCGTGGATCCGCTCCACGGTGTGCTGTTCCTCGATGCCGCCGACACCTGGAACTCGCCCTACGACGCCACGCTCTCCGCGCTGAAGTTCGGCGTCGGCGCCGGCGTGACGCTCGAGATCCCGATGCTTGGTCCACTCGGCTTCTACTACGGGTACGGCAACGAGACGCGTAAGTGGATCACTCACTTCGCCTTCGGAACACAGCTCTAGCTGAGAAAGCGGTGGCGTCGACCCTGCATCTCGGCTAGGATCGGTCCAATGTATTCTGGGGTTCCGGCAGGAACCGGGAGGCCGGAGATGCAGAGATGGGGCATGCCCCTGCTGGCGCTGCTGCTGATCGCCGCTTGGCCGGCTGAGGCCGAGCTGCGCATTGGCTTCATCAATAGCGAGATCATTCTCCAGCAGTACGTTGCCGTAGAGCGGGCGATGGAGACGTTCAACCGCGACGTCGAAGGCTGGCAACAAGAGCTGGAGCAGATGAGCGATGACCTCGAATCGCTGCAGCAGGAACTCGACCATCAGAGCTTGATGCTCAGTGACGAGCGGCGCCAGGAAAAGGAGCTGGAGTATCAGCGCCAGCTGACCGAGTACGAGAAGCTCAAGGAGAGCATCTGGGCCTCGGACGGCCTGGTAGAGCAGCGCAACGAGGAGCTGCTGCGCCCGATCATCAACAGCATTCAGGCGGTGCTCGAGCAGATCGCAACCGAGGAAGGCTACGACTTCATCTTCGATGCCGCGGACAACAACATTCTGTACGGCGATCCGGGCTACGACTTGACTGACCGGGTAGTGGAGACCTTGAACGCCGAGGCCGGAGAGCAGTAGGCGCCGCCGGTCCCCGGGCAGGTGATGTGGGATGGAACTGAAGCTCGAGGAGTTGGCCACGCGCCTCGCAGGCAGCGTGCAGGGTGACGGCCGTGTCGTTCTGCACGGTGTCGCCGGGATCAAGGAGGCGGCCGCCGGCCAAATCGCCTTCTACGCCGACTCGCGCTTCGAGGAATGGCTCGCCCGCACCGAGGCCTCGGCTCTGATCCTCCCGCCGGACATCGACTTCGATCGCTTGCCTTCGATCCGCGTCGCCGACCCGCGTTCCGCGTTCCGGCAGGCGATGGAGATCTTCCACGTCGATGGGCGTCCTCTTCCGCCCGGCATCCATCCGAGCGCTCATGTGAGCGCCGACGCACAGCTGGGCGCAGAGGTGGCGATTGGCCCGCATGTGACAGTTGGTGCGCGCTGCCGCCTGGGCGACCGCGTCACGATCCTGCCCGGCAGCGTGATCGGCAATGACGTCATCATCGGCGACGACGTGCTGATCTATCCTAATGTCGTCGTCTGGAAGGAGACGCAGATCGGCAACCGCGTCATCCTCCACTCCGGAGCGGTGATCGGGGACGATGGTTTCGGATTCCTGACGCGCGACGGTCGCCACGCCAAGGTACCTCAGCTCGGCCATGTCGTGATCGAGGATGATGTCGACATCGGGGCCAACACTTGCGTCGACCGCGCCACGACTGGCGTGACCCGGATTCAACGCGGAACGCGCATCGACAATCTGGTGCAGGTGGCACACAACGTCACGATCGGAGAAGACTCGATCCTCTGCGCCCAGGTTGGCATCGCCGGCAGCACGGTCGTCGGCAAGCGCGTCACGCTCGCCGGCCAGGTCGGGATCGTCGGTCACATCGAAGTCGGCGATGGTGCCATCGTCGGCGCGCAGGGGGGCGTGACCAAGAGCGTCCCCGCCGAATCGCGCGTCTCCGGTTACCCCGCAACCCCACACGGCCTGGCCCGCCGGATGTACGCCGCGCTGCGCAATCTGCCTGATCTGGTGCGCGAAGTGCGCCGACTGGCGGAGCGCGTCCGCAACCTGGAAGACAAGCAGGAGCGATCGGAGTGAAACAACGCACACTCGCCCGCGGCGCGAGCTTCTCGGGCGTCGGGTTGCACAGCGGCGTCGCGGCGACGGTCCAGTTTGAGCCGGGCCCGCCCGACAGCGGGCTCGTCTTCGTGCGCCGTGATCTGGATGGATCGCCGGAGATCCCCGTGCAGCCGGCGTTCGCGATGGACGACGAGCGCCAGACCGCCCTGCGTCATGGCGCCGCCGAAGTCCAAACCGTCGAGCACACGCTGGCCGCGATCCGCGGTTTGGGAATCGACAACTTGCGCATCATCGTCACCGCGGGCGAGCTGCCTGAGCCGGACGAGGGGGGCGTTGGCCCGATCGTGGCCGCGCTCGAGGCGGCCGGCATCGTCGAGCAGGAAGCTTCGCGCAAGACCTTTGTCATCCGCGAGCCGGTCGTCTACCGCGCGGGCGAGGTCGAGATCCTCGCCCTGCCGGGCGAAGGGCTCGAGCTCAGTTTCACGATCCAGTTCGACAACGCGGTTCTTGGAACGCAGTACCGCACGCTGCGGGTAACTCCGGAAAACTTCAAGCGCGAGATCGCTCGCGCGCGCACCTTCGTTCTTGAGCGGGACATCGAGTGCCTGCGTGCGGCGGGGCTGATCAAGGGCGGCTCTCTGGAGAACGCAATTGTCGTTCAAGAGCAGGGGATCCTCAACGAGGACCCACTGCGGTACCCGGACGAGTTCGTCCGCCACAAGTTGCTCGACCTGCTCGGCGACCTGAGTGTCCTCGGGGCGCCGCTGCAAGGCCGTGTGCATGCCGTGCGCAGCGGCCATATGCACAACGTGCGTTTCGTGCGCGCCCTGGTCGACGCGCACAGCGGCGCGCACGAGCTCGCCGCACTGCTCGACCAGGTACACTTCGACATCCTCGACATCGAACGGATCATGCCGCACCGCTACCCGTTCCTGCTCGTCGACCGGATCCTCTACCTCAAGGAGCGCGAGCGGGTCGTCGGCCTGAAGAACGTGACCGTCAATGAGCCATTCTTTAGCGGACACTTCCCGGGCCATCCGATCATGCCGGCCGTACTGATCATCGAGGCGATGGCCCAGGTCGGCGGCGTCCTGCTGCTGAACACGGTCGACAACCCCGAGTCGAAGCTCGTCTACTTCATGGGCATCGACAACGCCAAGTTCCGCCGCCCGGTGCGGCCCGGCGACCAGCTCGTCTTTGACTTGCAGCTGGTCCGGCTGAAGGCCCGTACGTGCAAGATGACCGGGCGGGCGTTTGTCCGCGGGCAACTCGTGGCGCAGGCGGACCTGCTTTCGAGCATTGTCGACAGGGAGACTCCTACGCGATGACGAAGATCCACCCGACGGCGATCGTCGATCCGCAGGCCGACCTGGGTGAAGGCGTCGAAGTCGGTCCGTACTGCCTGATCGGGCCCGCGGTGCGCCTCGGCGCCGGTTGCCGGCTTGCCTCGATGGTGCGCATCGATGGCCCGAGCGAGTTCGGCGCGGAGTGCCGCTTCTATCATGGGGCGGCGATCGGGGGCGACCCGCAGGATCTGAAATACACGGGGGCCCCGTCGAAGCTCGTCGTCGGTGAGCGCTCGATCTTCCGCGAGTTCTGCACCGTCCACCGCGCGACCGAGGCAGACGCCGCCACGCGCGTGGGGAGCGACTGTCTGATCATGGCCTATGCCCACATCGCGCACAATTGCCTGGTCGGCGACCATGTCATTCTGGCCAACTCCGCCAACCTGGCGGGCCATGTGGAACTCGCCGACTTCGTCATCATCGGCGGCGTCACGCCCGTCCACCAGTTCGTGCGCATCGGCGCCCACGCAATCATCGGCGGTGGCTGTCGGGTGCCCAAGGACGTGCCCCCGTTCGTCCTGGCGGCGGGACACCCACTCGAAGTCCACGGGCTCAACTCGGTCGGCCTGCGCCGCCGCGGCTTTTCCGCCGAGACCCTGCGCGAATTGCAGAAGCTGTATCGCATCTTCTTCCGGTCCGGGTTGGTCAAGGAAGAGGCGCTGGAACGCATCAGCCAGGAATGCGCCGCGTTGCCGGAGATCGAGGCCTTCGTGCGCTTCGTCGCCCATTCCGAGCGCGGCCTGACGCGCTAGGAAAGGAGGCGCAACGATGGAGCCGCTTCGCGTCGCTCTACTCGGCGCCGGCCACCTGGGGACCTTCCATGCCCGCGCGCTGCGCCGGCTCGCCGGCGAGCACCGGCTCTGGATCCACGATCCGGACGCCGCCCGCGCCCGGCGCCTGGCGCAGGAGGTCGCGGCCGTCGCCTGCGACCTCGCCGAAGCCTTGGCCGCCGCCGACGCCGTCGTGATCGCGGCGCCGACGGCGGCGCACGCCGAGCTCGCCCTGCAGGCCTTTGACGCCGGATGCGATGTCTTCGTCGAGAAACCGATCACGCGCACCCTGGCCGAAGGAGAGCAGCTCGTCCAGCGGGCCGCCGCCGACGAGCGGATTCTGCAGGTCGGGCACATCGAGCGTTTCAACCCGATTTTTCGCGCCGTCGCGGCTGACATCGGGGTGCCCGCATATGTCGAAGCCGAGCGTCTAGCGCCCTTCGTGCCGCGCAGCCTCGACGTCGACGTCGTCCTCGACCTGATGATCCACGATCTCGATCTCGTCCTGGCCCAGGTGCCGGCCGACGTGGCGGCACTCGATGCCGCGGGGGCAGCGGTCTTGACGCCGCGCGAGGACATCGCCTCCGCGCGCCTTCGTTTCGCCAACGGCACGGTCGCCAACTTGACCGCGAGTCGCGTGTCGCAGGAGAAATCGCGCAAGATCCGTTTCTTCAGCCGTCATGCCTATCTCTCGCTCGATCTGGCGCAGCGCACGGCCCGCCGGGTCGCGATTCGCTCCGACGCCGCGGGCGACGTGGAAGTGCCTGGAATGGGGCGTTTCACGGTCGCCGAAGAGCAACTCGAGCAGAAGACGCCTGACCCCCTCGAGCAGGAGCTGCACGCCTTTCTGACCGCCGTGCAGACGCGCACGCCACCGCCGGTCAGCGGCGCGCAGGCGCTGCGCGTGCTGCGGGTTGCGGACGCGATCCGCGACGACGTGCAGCGCAGCTTGCGCCGCTTCGATGAGGCGCAGCCATGTCCGATCCCCGGATCCTAGTCACGGCCGGTGAGGCGAGCAGCGATCAGCATGCCGCTGGGCTGCTGCGCGCGCTGCGCGCCACGGGCTGCCGTTTCCAGGCCTATGGCGTCGGTGGCCCGGAGCTCGCCGCGGCCGGGGTCGAGTTGCTGGCCGACTACCGCGAGCTCGCGGTCGTCGGTCTGGTCGAGGTACTCGGGCGCCTGCCGCGCATCCTCGCGCTGCTGCAGCGGCTGAAACAGACGATCCGCCGCGCCCCGCCGGCGCTCTTCCTGCCCGTCGATTCGCCCGACTTCAACTTCCGTCTCTTGCCGGCGGCGGCCGCGTCCGGCGTCCCGACCGTCTACTTCATTGCGCCGCAACTGTGGGCCTGGCGGCCAGGGCGCGTCGAGCGGCTGCGCCGCACGGTACGCCGGCTGCTGGTGCTCTTCCCGTTCGAGGAGGCCTGGTTTCGCGCGCGTGGCGTTGCGACCGAGTACGTCGGTCATCCCCTGGTCGATGCGGCGCGGGAACTGCCGTCGCGCGCCGCGGTGCGCGCGCAACTCGGCCTCGACGCCGCTGAACGCGTCGGCCTGTTGCTTCCCGGCAGCCGGACGGGCGAGGTCGCCCGCCACGGGCCGCCGATGGGAGCGGCGCTCGCGCGCCTGGAGGCCGCGGGGCAGCGGATGCGGTGGCTCGTCCGGCGCGCCTCCGGCCTTGAGGAGGCCGCCTTGACGGCCGCCGGCTTGACGCCGGCGGCGGAGTTGCGCGCGGAGCCGGTGTTGGCGCTCGCGCGCGCGGCGGACGTGACGATCGCCGCCTCGGGCACCGCCTCCTTCGAGGCGGCGCTGGCCGGGACCCCGCTGATCGTCCTCTATCGCATGCACGCCGCCAGCTGGTGGCTTGCTCGCCGCCTGGTGCGCGTGCCGCATGTCGCCATGGCAAATCTCACGCTCGGGGAACGCTTGCTGCCGGAGTTGCTCCAAGGGGCCTGCACCGGCGAACGCATCGCGGCCGAGGTTGGCGCGCTGCTTGACGATCCGCGGCAGCATGAGAGGATCCGGCGCGGACTGCAGGCCCTCGACGCGCGCTTCGGCCCGAGCGGCGCCTATCGACGCGCCGCCGCGGCCGTGCGCCTCGAGTTGGAGCGGAGGATCTGAGCGGAAGCCTATGAGCCGACCGACGCCGACGCCATACGACACGCCGCGCGCGCGCTGGATCGGACGCCTGGGGGCTGGACTGCTCAGCCTGCTCGGTGCGACGTGGCGCGTGCGGTGGTTGGGACGGGAGCACTGGCGCGCGTGTCAGCAAGCCCCAGGCGGCTTCATCTATGCTTTTTGGCACGGCCAGCTACTGCCGCTCGCCTATGCCCACCGCGGGCTCGGAGTGACCGTACTCGTCAGCTTGAATCGCGACGGCGAGTACATCACCCAGGTGATCGAGCGCCTCGGGTATACCACGATTCGCGGTTCGACGTCGCGCGGCGGTTCCCGCGCCCTCTTGGCGATGGTGCGTCACGCCGAGACGGGCGCCGCGGTTGCCTTCACCCCGGATGGCCCGCGCGGGCCGCGCCATCGGGTGCAAGCGGGTGTCTTGCTCTGCGCCCAGCGGGCGCAGGTTCCGATTCTGCCGCTCACCATGGCGTGCCGCCCCGCCAAGCAGCTCGATTCCTGGGACCGCTTCCAGATCCCCCTGCCGGGCGCCCGCCAGGTGATCGTCTACGGCGAACCGCTGACGATTCCGGCACAGCTTGCGACGAGTGAAATGTTGCGGGAATGGACGCCCCGGCTCGAAGCGGCGCTGTCGGGGTCAACCGAGCGCGCCGAGCGTGCGTTGGACGCCTGGGCCACCACCGTCGGGGAGGCGCGCCCGTGAGCGCCGCCGGCACGATCTTGCCCCGTCTCTATGCCGCTGCCTGGACCGTCGGGCTCTGCGCCGGGAGCCCGTACGTCTTGGTGCGTGCGCTGCGCGACCCGCGCGAAATGCGCGAGCGCGCCGGGCGCTGGTCTCCGCTGCCGGCGCGCGTCGAGGGCGACCTGTGGATCCATGCCGCCAGTGTGGGCGAGGGCCGGGCCGCGGCGCGCCTGCTGGGAGCACTTGCCCGTCGCGGGCACGCGCCGCTGCTGACGGTGATGACGCCGGCCGCCCGCCGCTTGGCGCCGCAATGGCGCGCGGCCGGGGCAGGCGCCGTGCGCCACATACCGTTCGACTGGCCACCGGCCTTGGCAGCGGCGTTCGCTGCCCAGCGGCCCGCCGCGCTGCTCTGCGTGGAAACCGAGATCTGGCCGGCCCTGCTGCGCGCGACGAGTAGCCGTCGGCTTCCCGCCGCCTTCATCAGCGCCCGCTTGGGCGAGCGGTCGCTGCGCCGGCTGTGGCGCTGGCGCGCGGCGCTGGCGCCGGGCCTCGCCCGCTGGCATGTGGCGGCCCAGAGCGCGACGGACGCCGAGCGCTGGGCCGCCCTGGGCGTGCCGCGCGAGCGGATCGCAATCACCGGCAACATCAAGTATGCGCGTCCCGCCGGCGCGCTGGCAGCGGGTGTGCGGCATGCCGCTCGCGGTGGCTGGCGCCAGATCGTCACCTTTGGCAGCGTGCGCCGCGGCGAGCTGGCGGCGGTGCGCGAAGCGATCGCGCGGCTGCACGCCACGGATCGCGAGATGCTCTGCATCGTTGCACCCCGCCACCCGCAACAACTCGGCCCGGCGCTGCGCCACGGCTGGCCATCCGGGTACCGGATCGTCGTACGCAGCAAGCGTAGCGACCCACTGCTGCCGCCGGCGGCCGCGGTGCCGACCGTGCTCCTCTTGGAGACGATCGGAGAACTGGCGGATGTCTATGCGGTGAGCGATGCGGCTTTTGTCGGCGGGACGCTGGTCCCGATCGGCGGTCACAACCTGCTTGAACCCGCGGAGCGCGGTGTGCCGGTCTGCTACGGTCCGTCCACCGAAAACGTGCGCGAGGTCGCGGCCGCCCTTGAGGAGCATGGCGGGGGAGAGTGCGTGGCCGATGGCGCCGCTTTGGGGGCGTACCTGTGCCGCCTGGCGGTCAACGCACCCGAACGCGCTCGCCGCGGTGCGGCTGCGCTCGCGGCCGCGGCGGCGCTCGAGGGTGCGCTCGAGGCAACGCTCGCGCAACTCGCCGCTTGGGACTTCCCCCTGCGTGCGGAGGAAGGATGATCGCCCTCCATCGCCGGCTCGCGCGCGATCACGCCTCGCCCCTCGAGCGGCTCCTCATTCTCGGGCTCGCCCCGGCGAGCTGGGTCTATCACGCGGGCTTCGCCCTGCGCCAGCGGATGCACGCGGCCGGCTGGCTACGCGTCGAATGCGTGGATCTGCCCGTCATCGCGATCGGCGGACTGGCCGCCGGCGGCAGTGGCAAGACGCCCTTGGCCGCCGCGCTCGCCACCCTGCTCGCGCAGCGGGGTCGCCAGCCGCTGCTCGTCGCGCATGGCTACCGATCCCGCCTTGGACCCGACCAGGCGCGACTCGTCAGCCGCGGCCGCGAGCCCCACGCGCTGCCCTCCGTGGCGGAGGTCGGCGACGAGGCCCTCTTGCTCGCCCGCCTGGCGCCCACCGTGCCCGTCGCCGCCGCACGCCGGCGTTCGCGCGCGCTGGAGGTGGCGCGCGCCCAGGGCGTGCGCCCCGACGTACTCATCCTCGACGGCGGCGTCCTTCAGCCGCGCCTCAAGCTCGACGTCGGCTGCATCGCGCTCGACGCCTCGCGTCCCCCCGGCTCTGGGCATCTGCTGCCATGGGGGGACCTGCGCGCTCCCTGGTCGGCGCTGCAGCGGGTCGCGGCGGTCCTCCTGCATCGGCGGGAGCTCTGTCCCGATCCGCCAGCATGGCTCGCCGCGCTTCAGCGCTGCGCCCCACAGGCGACCGTCGCCTGGAGCGAAAACCGCCTGTTGGCGCCACGGCCACTGACCGGGGACGAAACGGGCACGATCCCATGGCAGACCCTGCGGTCACGTCGCGTCGGCCTGTGGAGCGCACTGGGGCACCCCGCCGCGTTCGCGGCCAATCTGGCTCGAGAAGGGATCGAGCCCGTCTATCATGTCGCGCGTCGCGATCATGCCGCAGTTGGCCCACGCGAGCGCCAGCGCCTCGGGACGATCGCTCGGCGCGAGCGCATCGAGGCGTGGTTGATGACGGAGAAGGACGCGGTCAAGTGGCGCGCCGCACACACCGCTGGCGCGGGTGGGGTAGGCGAGATGTGGGTGGTGCCGGCACGGGTGGAGCTGACCTCGGGACGCGCGGCTCTCCTGGAGCGGTTGTGGGACGGCATCCTGCGCACATAGGCTGTATCTCTTTGTGTGGATTGGGATTTGGGGAGATTGGCCCGTGAGCGCCAGCTGCCTGCATGCGCACGGGAACGAGACTGCCGGCGCAACGGCACCAAGCTCAGGCAGACGTGGGGCTTCGAGGAGCTGAACCCGTTGCCGGCAAACAGGTTAGATCGCCAAGGCGCAGGACCTCATTCCACAACCCGGGCGATCGTACGTGCGGCGCCGCACCACCGACCGCCCCCGACCCGCTCCAGCTCCCCAGCGCAGGAAGAGGCGGCGATCAGTCGTCGCCGTCCGCCCAGTTGGCGAAATGGACCCGGATTGCAGCGCTCACCGTTACCGACTCATCCGAGGTCTCTTCCGTCCCGTAGACGGTCAAGGTCGCATTGCCCTGCAGCTCCTGCCCGGTCGTCAAGAGCGTGTAGAGCGGGGGCTCGACCTTGGCTTGGGCGGTGACGAGCACGAGGCTCAGGGTCACGCTCTCACCGGTCGGCACGACCGCGTGCACAGCGCCGACCAACGGTTCGAGTTGCTCGTCGGGCAGATCGTAGTCGACACGATAGGAGGTCAGTGTGACCGAGCCGAAGGGACCGCTCGGATCGAGCGCCAGCTGCCCTGAACGCGCCTGGTTCTCAAGGGTGAGTACGACGAGGTCTTCGTAGACTGCGTCGTCGGCGGTCAACAACTCACCGTCCTCGCCGGCGTCGCGAATGTCGGACTGATAGGGAGCGGTGACGAGGTTGCTCGTGCCCTCGGCCGGCACGAGGGCCGAGACGACGAGTCGCGAACGGGCCGCGTCACGATCCTCGCACCCGAACGCCAGAACGACCGTCAGGGCGAGCAGCGCGATGAGCGCCGGGCGGAACATCAGCTTCTTCTGCATTGCAGCATCCCTCCTGGGAACGGCAGCCTGCAGGGCGGCCAGACGCGCCGGGGCCGCGCGCCCCGGAGCCCAATCGCCCTTTGCCCTCTATATCGGCGCTGCGTATACTGCCCTGAAGTGCAAATGGGGTAGGCGCTTCCCTCCGGGGCGCCTCCGGGAGCGACCGCATGTCGAAGCAAACGTGTGACTTCTTGGTGATCGGCTCCGGACTGGCCGGCCTGCTCTTCGCGCTCGAAGCGGCCCGCGCCGGCCGGGTCGTGCTGGTCACCAAGCGCCGCGCCCAGGATTCGAGCACCCGCCTCGCGCAGGGGGGGATCGCCAGCGTCTCGGCACCCGACGACTCTTTCGCGCGCCACCAGGCCGATACGGTGGCAGCCGGCCACGGCCTCAGCCGGCCCGAAGTCGTCGCCGGCGTGATCGCCGAGGCGCCGGCCGCGATCGAGCGCCTCGAATCCTACGGCGTCTCCTTCTGCCGCGCCGACGCCGGGCCCGGCTACGACCTCGGCCGCGAGGGGGGGCATTCGCGACGACGGATTCTACATGCCGTCGACGCCACCGGCCGCGCGATCGAGGACGCCTTGCTCGAGCGTGTCCGCCAGACGCCCGAGATCGAGCTGCGCGAGCAGTGCTGCGCGGTCGACCTGATCACGTCGAGCAAGCTCGACGAGCGTCCGGTTCAGCGGGGGCAGACCCGCGTGCTCGGCGCGTACCTGCTCGATGTCGCGAGCGGCCGGATCGAGACGCTCGCGGCCGGACGTACGCTGCTTGCGACCGGCGGCTGCGGGAAGGTCTACCGCTACACGAGCAATCCCGACATCGCCAGCGGCGACGGCATGGCCATGGCCTATCGCGCCGGCGCCCGACTCGCCAACCTCGAGTTCGTCCAGTTCCACCCGACCTGCCTCTATCACCCGCAGCGCACGCGCTTCTTGATCACCGAAGCCATGCGCGGCGAGGGAGGATGGTTGCGCGCGATCGGGGGCGAGCGCTTCATGCCCGCCTACCACTCAGACGCCGAGCTTGCCCCGCGCGACGTCGTTGCCCGGGCGATCGACCGCGAGATGAAGCTGCGCGGCGATCGCCACGTCTTGCTCGACGCCAGCCGCATTGGCCCCGAGCGGCTCCGTCGGCGCTTTCCTACCGTGTATGAGACCTGCCTCGCGCTCGGCATCGATATCACGCGCGAGCCGATCCCGGTCGTACCGGCTGCACACTACATGTGCGGCGGCATCGTGACCGACGCCCACGGGCGAACCGATCTCGTCGGTCTTTACGCCGCCGGCGAAGCCGCTTGCACGGGTTTGCATGGCGCCAACCGCCTGGCGAGCAACTCGCTGCTCGAATCGGCCGTCTTCGCCCTGCGCGCGGCGCGCAACGCGGCCGGCGGGGCCGCCGACCGCCGAAGCGCAGTCGGACGTTGGGCCGCGGAGGTCCCGCCCTGGGATCCGGGCACTGCCTCGGTCGCCAAGGAATCGGTGCTCGTCAACGCCCACTGGGAGATGGTCCGCGCCCTGATGTGGGACTTCGTCGGCATCGTGCGCAGCGACCACCGCCTCTTCCTCGCCAAGCGCTACATTCGCCAGTTCCGCCGCAGCGTCGAGAGCTACTACTGGGATTTCATCCTCGACAGCGATTTGATCGAGCTGCGCAACATCGCCTTGCTGGCCGATCTCATCATGCGCTCGGCGGCCCACCGCCGCGAATCGCGCGGGCTGCATTGCAACGTCGACCATCCCGAGCGTGACGATCGCCGCTGGCAGCGCGAGACGGTGGCCGATCCTCGCCGCGGGCGCGTCGGTTCCGTCGCCCGCGGCGCCTCGCTCTTCGCGGCGGGCAAGACGACATGGCACGAGGCGTGAAGGCGGCGGCGCCCGGTGCCTGGCCGGCGGATGCCTGGACGGGAACCCTGCTCGTCGTGCGCCTGAGCAGCCTGGGCGACGTCGTGCTGACCACGGGGCCCCTGCGATGCCTCAAGCAACGCCGCCCGCAGGTGCGCGTCGAGCTGCTCACGCGCCCCGCCTACGCCCCGCTGCTCGCGGCCGCGCCGGCCATCGATCGCGTGCGCACGACGGCCGAGCCGGCGCCGCTCGTGCCGGGCAGCGGCGAGGAAGCGCGCTACGCCCGCGTGCTCGACTGGCAAGGCAGTGGCCGCGGACGCCGCGCCGCACAGCGCTTCGCCCCAGGCGTTGCGCGGTTGGGCGCGCGCCGCGCCGCCTTGCGCCGCCGCTTGCTCGTCTGGCTCGGACCGCGCATCGTCCCGCCCGCGAGTTACGTCGAGCGCCTGGCGGAGAGCTTCGCCGGACGTCGGCTCGAGCGCCGCGATCTGGCACCCGAACTCGTCGCGCCGGCCGCCGGGCGTGCCGCCTGGTCGGCCGCCTGGCCGGCCGAGCTCGCCGGGGAGCCGGTCCAGGTGCTCGCGCCCGGGGCCTCGAAACCGCTCAAGGCCATCCCGCGCGAGTTGCGCGCCGCCCTGCGGTCCCGATTGGCGCGCCGTGGACCGGTGGTCGAGATCGTCTCGCCGCGCGCAGGCGGCAGCGGCACGCCCGCAGCTGGCCGCTCCCCGGCGGCCGGCGCGGAGCTGCAGCTCACCCGGGTCGGTTCCGCGCACTGGCGCGTGGAGGGCGGACTGCTCGCCATCGCCGGACTGCTCGAGCGGGCGGCGGGCTTCATCGGCAGCGACTCGGGGCTGCTGCACATGGCCTACGCACTCGGCTGCCCGGCGGTTGGGCTCTACGGGGCAACCGCGCCTGAGCTCGGGTTCGCTCCGCTAGGCACAGCGGTCTCGGTCGGTGTAAGGTTGCCCTGCCGGCCATGCCATGTGCACGGGCCGCGCGTCTGCTGGTTGGGACACCGACGCTGCTGGCGTGAGATCGATCCGGACCGGGTGATGGAGGAACTCACCGCCCTGCAGCAAAGGACGGATGGCGCATGAAGGAGAGCGCGGAAACAGACCTGCGAACCGGGATCCAACGCTTGCCGGCCGAGGTGGTTGCGCGGATCGCGGCGGGGGAGATGATCGCCCGTCCCTCGGCCGCCGTGAAGGAACTCGTCGAGAATGCCCTCGACGCCGGGGCGACGCGCATCACGATTCGGATTGAAGAGGCGATCGATCGCTACATCGAGATCGCCGACGACGGGTGCGGAATCCCGCGCGAGGAGCTGCCCTTGGCGCTCGAGCGCTTCACGACGAACAAGATTCGCCACGAGGAGGACTTGCTCGCCGTCGAGTCGCTCGGCTTCCGCGGTGAAGCGCTTGCGTCGATGGCCGAGATCGCACGGGTAACCGTGACGAGTCGCGCGCGCGGCGCCGAGCACGCCTGGACGCTGAAGGTGGAGGCGGGTCGCCCCGGTGAGCTCGAGCTGGCGGCGCGCGCCGCGGGTACGACCGTCGTTGTCGAGGACCTCTTCTTCAACACCCCGGTGCGCAAGCGCTTCCTCAAGAAGGGACCGGGCGAGATCCGCCTGGCGCGCGAGGCGGTGCACGCGTACGCGCTCGCAACTCCCGGCGTCGCCTGGTCCTTGAACCAGGATGGTCGGACGCTGCTCGACTTCCCGCCGGCGGAGACGCTCCTGGCGCGCATCGGGCAGATCCACGGCCCACGCCTGGCCGAAGGCCTGCTCGAGGTGCGCCACCAGGCAGAGGGGTTCGGCCTGCGGGGCTACGTCGGGGTGCCCGAGCTCGCGCGCGCGGGCAGCCGGCATCAGACCTTCTTCGTCAATGGTCGTTGGGTTGCCGCCCCGTGGCTCGGTCAGGCGGTGCGTCAGGCGTACGGCGATCTCATCCCACACCACCAGTCGCCTTGGGCGGTCCTCTTTCTGACCGCCCCGCCCGACCAGGTCGACGTCAATCTGCACCCGACCAAACGCGAGATTCGCTTCCTCGACGAACGGGCCCTGTTCGGATTCGTGCAGCGCGCTGTGCGACCGGCCGTGGCGCGCCTCCTGCCGCGCCTCTTCCTCGGGCATCCCGACGAAGATGCGGGCGCGGGCGGATCCGCTCCGGCTGCTGCGGCCGCGCCGGGCGGCGCGCAGGGCCCGGCGGCCGCGCAGCGTCACGCCTCCGAGCCGGCAGGCGCGCGCGGATTGGCCGCCGACGGATTGGCCACCGCCCGCCAGCTTTACGGGGGAGCGACCGCGACGAGCAGCGCAGCGCGCGCCGGCGGCGGGGCAACCGCCCACGGCGCCGCGGTCGGTGGCGTCGCCGACCAGCAGGCGCTCGAGGAGGAGGAGTCGCGCGATCTCGTCTCGCTCTGGCAGCTTCACAACCGCTACGTTCTGGCGCAGACCCGCAAGGGACTGCTGATCATCGATCAGCACGCCGCGCACGAGCGCATTCTCTACGAACGGATCTTGACGCGCATGCGCTGTGAAGAGAGCGGCGCCCAGCAGTTGCTCTTCCCGGTGATTCTGGAACTGAGCGAAGAGGAGGCGGCGCTCTTCGGCGACCTCGCCCCCGGCCTGGCGCGGATGGGATTCGATTGCGATGCCTTCGAAGAACGCAGCGTCGTCGTGCGCGGCATCCCGCCGCTGTGGCGCGCGCGCGGCGAGGGGGAACTGCTGCGCGATCTGCTCGACGAGGCACAGGGCATGGGGCTGCGCGAGGGGGAGACCTTCGAGGGTCTCGCCCGCGCTTTCGCCTGCCGGGCGGCGATCAAATCGGGCGAGCCGCTCACGGTGGAAGAGATGAACCGGCTCGTCGACGAGCTGTTCGCAACCGAGACGCCGCACGGCGATCCGCACGGGCGCCCCACGTTCGTTTTCCTCTCGCTGGCAGACCTCGACCGCCGCTTCGGTCGCGGAGGCGGCTCCGCGTGAGCGCGGCTGCGGCGCCAGCCGGCGGAGATCCCCACGGCGCGCGTGAACGCCGCGGGGCAGGGCGGCTGCCGCGCCTGCTGTTTCTCGTCGGCCCGACCGCGGTCGGCAAGACGGCCGTTGCAATCGAGCTCGCCGAACGGCTCGAAACCGAGATCCTCTCGATCGATTCGCGTCAGGCCTACCGCCGCCTGACGATCGGCACCGCCAAACCGAGCGCCGCCGAGCAGGCGCGCGTGCGCCATCACCTGCTCGATCTCTTCGCGCCCGACGAGGTCGCTTCGGCCGCGGTCTTTGCCGCGCACTACGAGCGGGCGCGCGCCACGCTGGCGGTGCGGGCGGCGACGGTGCTCGCCGTCGGCGGCTCCGGGCTCTATGTCGACGCCTGTCTCGGCCGGCTCGACCGGCTGCCGCCGGCCGACCCGGCGGTCCGCGAGGAACATGCCGCCCGGCGCGCGCGCGAGGGCTGCCTCGGGCTGCACCGCGAGCTGGCGGCGATCGATCCGCCGACGGCGGCGCGCCTCGCGCCGGGCGACT
>Ga0180436_10001410_pt1 | contig 23406 bp, 17 predicted proteins | sample SS_ome_2_FD_132434 | JGI IMG/M metagenome (GOLD analysis project Ga0180436, IMG submission 132434) | Hypersaline lake sediment archaeal communities from the Salton Sea, California, USA - SS_3_S_2 metaG | ecosystem: Environmental > Aquatic > Non-marine Saline and Alkaline > Hypersaline >... | reverse complement strand
GTGTTACTCACCCGTCTGCCGCTGATGTACCCCCGAAGGGGCCTCATCGCTCGACTTGCATGCATTAAGCGCGCCGCTAGCGTTCATCCTGAGCCACGATCAAACTCTCCGTTGTTGGCTCTCTCTCCACTTTCGTGGAGCTTTTCTCTCTCTCAAACGAAACCTCTCGGCTCCGCTTTCGCTGCTAGCTTCTGTTCCTGCTACTATTCAGTTGTTAAGGTTCGCGCCAATGCTTCGCATTCGTTACGCCAACGCTCTGCATTGGTTACGCCTGCGGACGGCACACGTCAACCGACTTGAATCGGCCTTCGCACCGTTCCCCAGGCGCAAGAAGGGATCATACCATATGGCATTCTGCTGTCAAGGGTGAACAGCAGCTTTCCGGGAAATTGTCTGACAACTGACAACCAGACGGGCTCGCCTATACCACCCGGCGGTAGATCCCTCCTTCGCGCACCATCAATCCTAGGTCGACGAGCTCACGACGCAGTGTGGCGACGTCCTCGTTGCACTCCAGCAAGGTCTGGTTGACCTCGTGCTCCGTGTAGGCACGATCCGGCTCGAACTCCTCCACGATGTGCTCCAGGATCACCACACGCTTCTTCAGCTGGGCGGGAAACTGCACCAGCTGTCCATGTTGGAAGAAGGTCTGCAGCACCTTGTGCCGGTATGCATCCATCTCGACGTGGGTAGCCAGCCCGTCCTGGGGCAGTCGGACCACCTCATCGATCGTCCGAGGCAGTAGCCCGCCCGACAGCGAGTAGACCTGGTAGTACTGCTCCTTGCGCGACACCAACAGCCCAACACCCGACAGCTTCGACAGATGGTGGGAGACCGTCGCCGGGTTGAGGTTGAGGATCATCGCCAGCTCCTCTCCGTGCCGCGGCTTCATCCGGATGAGGTTGAGAATCAGAAGACGCGCCGGGTGGCCCAGGGCCTTGAACAGGTCGGCACGCGCAGCGAGATTCTCAGCTGGGGAGAGGCCAGTCCGTCCCGTCGCTACGTCGTCATGCTGCATCATCTCACGCCTCCCACAGCCTTCTCCGCTCCCCAGTAACCCGGAGATAGCAATCCTGAAACATCTCTCTCACCAGTCGCAGCGTGTTCGCCTTGATCTGGTGTTTCACCACTGCCGATCGATCCTGCAGCGCACGAGAAAGGTCGATTTCGTTCTGAGCCACCTGGATCATGCGGCGCGTCGACCATTCAAAGGTCTGTGCCAGTTTGGTCATCTCAGGCTCGTCCGAGGCCAGGATGCGATCGAACCCCGCCATCGTCTCGCGGTTGAAGTTCTCCATATCTATCCTTCCTATTGGTGATCTCACAAATCAGAACTGCACATCTTATAAGACAATCATCTAATCATATGATACCGTATACTTAGATACTTGTCAAACCATACCAACAATGACAGGTGGGCAACGTCAGAACGGGCCAGGCCGGGGCCATTGCCCCGGCCTGGCCCGTTCTGACGTCAACAGCCGATCTAGGTCTTCAACACGCCGCGCATCCGCTGGATGATCGTGTCGAAAAGCGCGTTCCAGTCGTCATCGACGGTGCGACGAGACGGGTCGCCGTCGAACCACGCAATGATCTCCGCCGCGCCCTGCGCAAAGGGGATGGTGGCAACGTAGTCTGGCACAAGCCGCTTGATCTTTGTGTTGTCGAAAGCCACGCTGAACGCCTTGTCACCTAGCAGGCCGGCGCCCCACGACGCGTCGTAGGCTTGGATGACCTCAGACGGCGCGTGTACGATCTCGATCTCGGGCACACCGGCCGCCTGACCAATCATGCGGAAGACCTGGTTCCAGGTGAGCGCCTCGTCCGACGTGATGTGGTAGGCCTCGCCCAGCGCCAGAGGGTTGCCCAGCAGGCCCACGAAGCCCTTGGCGAAGTCCCGGTGATGTGTCATCACCCATCGCGTGGTGCCATCGCCGTGCACCACGACAGGCAGCCCTCGGCGCATGCGATCGACCACCGTGTAGCCCCCGCGGAAGGGCAGCGTCATCTTGTCATACGTGTGCGAGGGGCGGACGATAGTGATGGGGAAGCCGTCCTGGCGGTAGGCTCGCATCAGACGTTCCTCGCACGCGATCTTGTCACGCGAGTACTGCCAATGGGGATTACTCAAGGGCGTCGACTCGGTGATGGGAAGCGTGCGCACAGGCTTGTGGTACGCCGAGGCCGAGCTGACAAAGATGTACTGTCCCGTGCGTCCGGCGAAGAGCGTCAGGTCAGTCTCCACGTGCTCTTCAGTGAAAGCGACCCAGTCCACGACCGCGTCGAAGACGAGATCACCGATGGCCGCGCTCACCGTCTCCGGCCGACGGATATCACCAACCAGCATCTTGGCGCCGTCCGGGACGGGGCGCGCAGCTGTCCGACCACGGTTCAGCATGTACAGCTCGATGCCGCGATCCAAGGCCAGCCGCGAACACGCGGAACTGATGATGCCGGTGCCTCCAATGAAAAGTACGCGCATGTGTGATCCCTCCCTATCGCTAGTCAACCATCACCAGTTTCATCGCCCAGTCGTCCGACGAGGGCAGCTCGGGCAGCGCAATGCGTCCCCAGGCGTCGGCAGTCAGCACCCCCGCGTCGGTCCACGTACCCGTTCGGGGGTCGAACCACTGTGCCGCGTAGCGTCCATCCACCTTGGCCCCGCGGAGGCGAGGCTGCGCAGCATCGATCTCGCAGTAGAGCATGAAGAGATCCCGCTCCGGCGTCCGAGCACAGTAGGCCCACCCCTCGTTCCCGCTGGTTCGCGATGTCTTGTTGGGCACAATCAGCTCGGCGTTGGGCACCAGGTTCTGGTAGCGTGCGCCCTCGGAGAGCGCGAAGTCGCGCAGGTGCTGCATCTGGGCCGCCGACGACCACGGGAGCACATCCCACATCGTCAGCGGGGACGCCGCCTCTATGTCGCCACCCCACAGGTAATTCGCACCGTAGATATGCCCGGCAAAGCCACCGGAGAGGAAGCTACCGTACATGCCGCTTCGACAGAGCGCGTCGTCGAAAGGCGTCCCACCAATCGGCTGGTCCTCGGGCCAGCCCTCGTACTTGGGGAAGCCGGGGTTGTCCGCCAGACCCGCATAGTACGGCTCACCGTTGAGCGCGGGGCGCGGCGGATTGGTCTCCTGGAAGATCTCGGTAAGGAGCCAGTGCGCGTCGTGGTCACGCCAATTGCCGATTTGATGCAGTGATAGCCACTCGACCTGACCAAAGTTGATGAGCGTCGAGCCGCTGCAGTTCGCCGAGAGCAAGGTTCCGAACGGCGGCCGACCGTAGCGGCCCAGGGCCTGGCGGATGGGCTCATTGAAGTCCCGAGGCGACGGTGCCATACCGGCCCAGTCGTAGTGGATGGGGCTGAGTATGCAGTTGTTCGCCTGGTAGCGGCTGAAGACGTACTGGATGTAGCGCGCGTATGACTCGGGCCAGTCGTAGAAGGCTCGCCACGCACCGGTGACGTCACGACGGGCGACCTCGATGAAGGCGGTGATACCCTGCTCGTTCAGGTAGTCAATCTTCCTGTCGAGGTACCGGAAGTAGTTGGGGTTGAGGCGGTCGAAGTCCGGCACAACGTCCTCATGCCCAGGCACCTTCCCAGGGAAGAGGAAGGGTCGCCCACCCTCGTTGTGCATATCCTTGCCGGACTCCGTTCCCGCCTGAGGCCAGGCCTCACGCAGACCGAAGTTGGCCGCCTGGTCCAGCCAGATGCGCGGAGGCTTGCCGTCATTGGCCCAGTTGGGGAAGCCCGCGATCAGCGCGAGAAGATTGTAGCCCTGAGCCTTGCGATACTGGACCATATCCTTGAAACCCAAGCCGAGACCAGGCGCCCGGCCCTCGGGTTCATCGGTCCAGCGGAACCTGAAGGTGGGGATAGACCACCAAGTGTCACCCAGCAGGAAGACCGGCGTCCCGTCGGCATAGGTCAGCGCCCGACCATTGGCCGAGGCCCGCAGCATGCCGCGACGGCAGGGGTTCTCCGAGAGCTCCTCCTCGGTCCATTCGACCGCTTCGATGCACCCACGTTCCCCGCATAGACCAGCGTCAGAACTGCCGGCGCCGCTGCGCCACGACCAGGCTCCTGCGTGAGGTAGCGCCAACCGCACCCGATAGGTGTCGCCGCCATCCCAGAAGCCGTAGACGCGCTTCGCGAAGCCTGGTCCCTCCAGATCAACCCACACGGACACATCCGTGTACGGATTGTCGTAGCTCTCACGAGCCTCGAGCTCGATCTCGATCTTCTCCCAGACGTGGATGCTATGACAGACCATCGACTCTCCCTCCCTGGGTTGGTCTACAGACCCTGCGAGCTCACGAGGTCGGCCATCCGAGCGTAGGCCGCTGCGGCGTCGTGTTCGAAGTCAGACCAGTCGGCCTCAATGGAGATGGGCCCTGAATAGCCGCCGGCTTTGAGTGCGCCGAAAAAGGCCTCGCAACCATCGGGCTCGAAGCCCAGCGGAAGGCGATTGGCCACGGTGGCGACGTGGACATGATGGAGAAGGGGGCCAACGGCCACAAGGTCCTCGACGCTGTCACCGTCCAGACCCCAGTGGTAGGAGTCGGCCAGGAGACGCACGGCGGGATGCGCCACCTCCTCGACGTAGCGACCTGACTCACCGACGGAGGTCAGCACATTGCAGGCTCCCTTGGTGACATTCAGCGGCTCCACCACCACGGTCACGCCATGCGCCTCAGCGATCGGGCCGGCAAGTTTGCCGAAGTCGACGAGTTGACGCCACGCGGTGGCCCGGTCAAAACCCTCGGGAATCGCTCGAGCGCCCCCGGAACCGAAGACGATCGTCTCGATCGCGGCGGCCTGCGCGCGCGCAAAGGTCTGTCTGACGTAGGCCTCCAACGCCTGCCAGTCCACACCGGGCCCGGTTAGCTTCAGGTGTCCCGGGATGAAGCAGTTAGCCGCCAAGGGACGCACCGGGCTCGCCTGAATGCGTGCCAGCTCCTCAACAAACGACGCGTCGGACTGCTCGGTCCTGAGATGCCGCTGGACGTGGAGCTCAATGAAGTCAAACCCGGCCTCGGCCAGCACGTGACCGTATCTGGGATCAGCGCAGACACCTAGGTGCATCGGGAAACCTCCGGACTGATATCGGCTAGCGGCAAATGGGCGAATCCACGAGAGCCGGGAAGCGGGGAGGGAGGCGTCAGACGTGGATGGGGGCTAGAGTGGAACACCGACCTCGGCGGCGACGCTGCGAATGTAGGCAGCGGACAGCGCGTACTCCTCCTGAGTTGCCAGGTGCTCGATGATCAGGGGAATGTCCGGTCCGAGCTTGTTGATCTCTCGGAGCAGCGTGGCGTAGTCAAGGTGACCCAGGCCCGCGCGGACCTCTGAGAGATGCGTCGTCAGCTGGGTCGAGATCAGCGTGTCTTTGGCGTGGCAGCTGACGATGCGCGGCCCCAGCTTGCCGAACCACTCACGGATCAGTTCGCCGTTGGCGAAGTACTTCTCGGGGCTGTTGATCACGTTAACCATGTCGATGTGGACCGCGAAGGCAGGCCGGTCTACAGCCTCGAGCAGAGCCAGGTAGTTATCCGACGTGTGGGGATACATCCAGGGCATAGGCTCCAACGCGTAGGTCGCGGTGTCCGGCTTCACAGCATCGATGATCTCGCGAACCGAGGCAACCACCATGTCGAAGGTCTCGGGCGTGAGGTTGTCAGGATGTGGACCATCCCACGGCTGCCCGCGCGAACCGGAAATGTTGACGCAGCAGCTGGCCCCCACTCTCTCGGCAAGGGCCAGTTGGGTCTTGCACTGTTCCAGCGCCCTGGCGCGCTCGTCCGGATCTGGACTCAACGGGTTGCTCCAAGCTCCCACCTCAGCGATCAGGATGTCCGCGGCGCGCGCCGCCGAGGCGAAGGCCTCTACCGTCGTCGTGTCGTCGTCCGACGTACAGGGACAGAGCGCCGCCCGATACCCCATCTCCCTGTGGGCATCCACCCACGCTCCGGGCGTCATCTCTGGAATAGATACAGGCCCCCCAAGTCTCATCGCATCTCCTTCCTATTAGCGATCGCTCGCTCGTACACGCTCACGTAGCCACGGGCGCTCTCCTCCCAGGAGAACCGTCGCGCCATCCCGTGCCGACGCATTGCATCGATGTGATGGGGGCGATCATACCACGTGCTGACAGCCCACCCGACCGTGTAGTAGATCGCGCGGGGGCTCAGTTCCCGGAACTTGAAGCCGGTGCCCGCCCCTGTGATCTCATCGTACTGCTCGACGGTATCGGCCAATCCTCCCGTGTCACGCACGATGGGCAGCGTTCCATACCGGAGCGAGTAGATTTGGTTGAGGCCGCACGGCTCATACCGCGACGGCATCAGGAAGAGATCGGCGCCGGCCTCGATCCAGTGGGCCAGCTTGTTGCTGTAGCCAATATAGGTACCGATGCGGCCCGGATACTTCAGGGGAAAGTCTCGGTATCGCGTCTCCAGTCCCCGGTCGCCTGAGCCCAGGATCACAAACTGGACGCGCATCGCGCGGACGATGTCCTCGATGCAGGCCGCCAACAGGTCCAGGCCCTTCTGATCCGCAAAGCGACTGACGACGCCGACGATGGGTATCGAGGGATCGACATCGAGGGAGAAGCGCGCCTGGAGAGCCGCCTTGCAGACAGGCTTGCCTGTCAGGTCATCCTGCGAGTAGCGCTCGGGAATCAGGTGATCGACCGCGGGATTCCACTGAGCATAGTCCACACCGTTGAGTACCCCGACATAGTCCACGCCGCGGTCGTTGAGATACGGCGCCAAGCCGTGGGCATACTCAGGCGTCCTTGTCTCGGCGGCATAGGTGGGACTCACCGTCGTGATCATGTCGGCGTACTGTATTCCGCCCTTGAGGAAGTTGATCTTGCCGTGGTCCTCAAGCTTGTCGGACGTGAAGTTGGCCCACTGCAGGCCGACGTAGTCGTAGTGCTCGCGCCCATAGACGCCCTGGTACCCGATGTTGTGGATCGTCAGTACACTGGCAGCACGGCCAAGCACAGCATCGTCCCAGTGCCAGACCTTGAGGTAGGCGGACGCCAGCGCGGTCTGCCAATCGTGGGCGTGCACGATGTCCGGCGCGAATCCCATATCGCGGCAAAGCTGCAAGCCGGCGCGGGTGAGGAATGCAAAGCGTCTGGGGTTGTCGCCGTAGTCACGGAAGTCGGCATCGTGGTAGAGACCGTCGCGAGCGAAGTACTTGAGCGATTCGATGAAGTAGACGGGCACACCACCGGCGGTGCGCGTCACATCGACGGCGCACCACTCCTCAGTGTCCCCCATCCAGACACACATGCCGTCAAACTGACGGTGCAGCCCGTGCTTCGCGGCGTCGACGTGGGCGTACTTGGGCATGACGACCATAACGTCGTGCCCCAGCGCCCGCAGAGCCTGAGGCAATGCCCCCACGACATCGGCCAGTCCGCCGCTCTTGGCAAACGGCACGCACTCGGACGCCAACATCACGATCTTGAGTTGTCTCTGCATCAGGCGAGCACCCCTGCACGGTGGCGCCGCCAAGGCGCCTGCCGGTCTAGACCTAAACTGAGAACTCCTCGATGTCGATCTCGTCGAGATCCATTGTCCCCAAACCCATCCGGTCGGCCAAACGCACGTAGGCCACATCGGCCCCGGACAGGCCGAAGAGGGTCGCGGCCTGTGCGTCGGCCGACACAAAGTCGTGGCTGGCGATCACGGTGTCGGCCCGCCTGACATCACCCAGGTCGCCGCCCGTGGGCCCGTGAGCCATCAGGATGCGGACCGCATCGACAACCGTCAGGGCCGGCCTGACCAGACTGGCGAGGTCAGCCACGCGCTGACCCATGTTACTGTGGATGCTGCCGGGATTGGTAATGACACCCAGTAGGTTCTTCATCCCAAGGCTGAGCTTGGCCAGCGAATGGTGCTTCGCAATGGGCACATTGATCACGGCATCGGCCCGGACAACGTCTCCGTAGAACTCCCAGGCCTTCAGATCGACACCATCCGGGATCTCAGTCAGGATGAACTTCGCACGGTTCATCGGCACCATCTCTCCGCCCGCGTCACGAACGGCCATCGCGATGCCACTGGCCTCGTAGGCGGACTCCGGCGTCCCGCCGAAGGGCATGTCCATCACGCGCACGCGGGCCGCGCCCGCTCCCAGGCACAGCCGGACAAGGGTCGCCACAACATCGGGATTCGTGGTCGCGGCATACTCGGGGCCGCGGTAGTCCACACAGATGTTGGGCTTGATCACAACCCGGTCGCCTGAGCCAACAAACTGCTCGATGCCACCCAGCGCTGCCACCGCACGCTCCGTGAGCTTGACCGGATCCGGCCCGCGCACGACGGCGAGATGAGGGCCGCCCTGGGCCGGAGCCTCGGCAGGCAACGCCGGTGTCGCTGCCGGCGTCTGGAGGCCAGGCGACCCGTAGTGGCCGGTCGTCTCCCGGACACCCTGTCCCCTAGGGCTGCAACCAGCGCCCACCAGAGGTGCTGTCCCCAAGGCCAGTGCGGCCCATTTGAGGAACCTACGCCGGCTCCAAGACATCAGCCGGTCCCCGTCACTGTACATAGCGATGGTCTCCCCGGCGCAGACCGAATCAGATGACGCTCGGCAGCGCCCCTAGATCGCCGGCCTGCTATCTGGCGACGGCAGGCCGGCGGCACAACATGCGACTGCGGATACCTAGATGTCGATGGCCTTGGACTCGGACATCTCGCGAACCTCGTCCGCAGAGAGTTCGCGTCCCAGCTTCTCGGACAAGTAGATACCCTCGGAGATGAGCATCGTCTTCAGAGCCACGGACGCCGTGGGCAGGAGGTCTGCCCGGCCCTGGTTGACCGCGACCCAGTGATGCTGGGAGCTGTCGTAGATATCGCCGATCTCGTGGACATTGTGCTGACGGTAGATGAACTGGTCGAGATTCGCCGTTGCGTTGAACTCCAGGTCGCCGATGTTGTGGTAGTAGCCAAAGGGCTCCAGCCGCACACCACCCTCGGAGCCTACCACGTAGGAGCCTGCGAAGCCGTCCAGGTCGATCGCCCAGGACTCGATGATGTCCATGGCGATGTTGTTCTCCAGCCGGACGAAGCCCATCCCCAGTTCCTCAACACTGTACTGACCGATCTCGCGCCGGCGCGGATCGATGGGCGTCTCCTGAAAGGTCTTGCCGGTGATGCTCACAACCTCTGGGTTTCCGAGCAGGTAGAGGATCTGAGAGATATGGTAGACGCCCATGTCGTAGAAGGCGCCGCCGCCGGAAATCTCCTTGCGGACGAAGTTGAAGGTGCCGAATCCGTCAACGTAGGGACGCCCACGTCGTCGGAAGCCCGTGGACCGAGCGTGGTAGACGTTGCCCAGATGCCCGCCGTCGATCAGATACTTGGCGGCCTTGGTCTCTGGTCGGTATAGCGTGGCCAACTGTATGTGCAGCAACTGGCCCGTCTCCTCAGCCACCTTGAGCATCGCCTCGGCGTCCTTGTACGTGCCGGCCATCGGCTTCTCGCAGTACGCGTTGCAGCCGGCACGCATGACTGCCGCCGCACCGGGCATATGAAGGTTGTTGTGCAGGCAGATGTCGACGGCATCCAGATCGTCGCGCTCCAGCATCTTGTAGCCATTGTTGTACACGTTGGGGATACCGAAGAGCTCGGCGACGCGCGCACCCTCCGCCTCGTCGATGTCCGCCAGTGCCACGACCTCGGCGTCCTCGATCTCTGCATAGGTGCGAAGGTGGTGCTTGCCGATGATCCCAACGCCGATGATGCCGATCCGAACCTTCTTGCCCATCGTAGCTCCTTCCCCAGACGAGATACAGTACAGATCTAGCCAAAGACTCCCTTAAGCATAGCGAAGGCGCGCTTCGACAGAGCGCGTGTGATGACCAGAAGCTCCAGGCCGATGATGATGCCCACGAAAGCGAGAACCAGGTAGCTCACCTCGTTCTCCGCGATGATGGGGATCAGAGGTGGCAGCGGCACCCCCTCCTCGCCTGTGAATTGGAACAGTGGCACAAAGAGGTTGGAGGCGTACCACCCGATGAGCGCGCCCGCGATGGAGCCGTAGGCCGTCAGGAAAGCGTACTCCAGAACGACCTGAGCGGAGATCTGCCGGCGCATGAGGCCGACGGCCCGAAGGATCGTGAACCGCTGCAGGCGGTCGCGCAGCGAGGCATAGGTGTAGATTAGCAAGCCCATGATCGCCATAGTGACGGCGGCCAGGAAGCCCACGGAGAGCGTGCCGAAGACACCGACCCGTTCGAATTTCGCCTGCTCCTCGGCGATGCGCAACTCAGCGTCCCCTTCGGACGTGGTGTTGACGAAGAGCCGTGCGGGTATCGCATCGAGCACGTCGTCGCCCGTGTAGCCTCGGGCCAGTGACATCCAGATATCGTGTGGGGGCGTCAGCCCGATGAAGAAGTTGAGATGCTCGAGATTCCCGATGAAGGACACCTCTTGATCCTCATAGACGGTGGGGAAGTACTTGAACGACCCAACGACCTTGAAGCGGTCGATTACGTGGAACTCGTAGTTGATGCCGACATTCAACGAGATGTCGTCCCCAATGAAGATCTCGTTGGCCTCCATGATCTCCTCAGAGACCAGGATGGCATTCCCCGACGTCGCCAGCCGGTTCATCAGACCGCCCAGGGTCTCGTCGGCGAAGTCATCACGGAAGTAGGCAACCTGGGGGAAGGTGAGGCGATCCACCGCCAGATAGCGCCCCCGAATCTCGCCGGAGTTCATCAGCTTGGTGCTGACGCCGTAGTCCCCCACCCTCGCGACGGCATTGACTCCGGCGATGTCCTGGAAGTTGGCCGGGAGGGGAATCCACTCACCGGTGATGGGCGTGCTGGTGCCCCCGGAGCTCGCATCGGTCATCGGTGTGACCCTGAAAGAGAGATCACTGCCCACATTGTAGTAGATGCGATCGATCAACCATTGATCCACACTGGCGGCCATCGACAGTGTGTAGACGCCCAACCCCAGTGAGACGATGACCAGTAGCAGTGGGTTGATGTAGGTGTGACTCCGGCGTCCCAACTGCCGCAGCGCTAGGTGCGGCGTCGACCACGGTATGAGATTGGCGATCAGGTCAAGGGCACGCATCACGAGCGGGAACAGCCGCAGGGTGATGAGCGCGCCGCAGAGGATGAAGAGGGTCGGCACCAGGACCAACAGTGGATCCTGGTAGATGTCGGCCGGCGAATCCTGGATCAGCCCAGACAACATGCCACGGTTGACGAGCTGCCGGTATGCGTAGTAGGTGGGGATGACAAGGAGGAAGTCGAGGTAGGCACGATACCATAGCGGGCCCCGAGAGGGACGGGCGCGCACGCGGTCAACCTCGATGGCACTGACCCGCGTGGCCTTTGCCGCCGGGATCAGCCTGGCAAGAAGCGTCACGAGGAGCGCGCCCAAGGTGACAGGCCAGTTGAAGCCACGCATCGAGACCGGGAGCGGATCGCGGGTGGTGAAGGTCAGGAAACTGGCCGTGTTGCCCATCAGCCGCGCCAGGACCATGCCGCCGGCGACCCCCAAAGGCGTGCCCACGAGGAAGAGCAGAATCTCCTCGAAGAAGGTGAGCGTCAGGATGCTGGAACCACGCATGCCGCGGCCCACCAGCATCGCAGTCTCCCGAAGCTGCCATTGCGCGATGATCGCCGACGACAAGACCAGGAAGTAGAGCAGGAAGCCGAGCGCGGGCAGGTTGAAGCTGAGCAGCAACACCGTCAGGGTGTCGCCGCGCGTGACGAACGAGTCGAGTGGGTCAAGAGGCGGCGTGTTGATCCGTGCCTTGGGTAGGTACTTGTTGATGACGACCTGCGCCTTCTCGAAGCCGTACAGGTAGTCCTGGGCGAACTCAGGGTAGACACTGGAGCCATCGAGGATGATATGCCACGCCACATACCAGCTCTTGGACGGCACCATGGGCTGGAAGCGATTGATGTAGTCCTGTCGCCGGACTAGCAACGCGTTCTGGAGCGTGGCATCGGGGTTCTCGAACCAGAAGTCGTCATCGAGATCGGCGGCCTGCCAGATGCCCACGACCTGGACGGTCTCAGACGGCGCCTGGACGTTGATGCCCACGTCCACCTTGTCGCCGATGTTGATACCCATCTTCTCAGCAAGGCGGTCGTGCATCCAGACGTCGACGACTTCACCGGACTCTGTGTCCGGGTCGAGGGGGTCACCGGCCACGATCGTCATCTTGTCGGAGACATTAGCGATGTAGGCGATATCCACCGAGCCCAGGAAGTCCTCCGACTCACCGTACTGGGAGTCGTCTTCGGTGGGGCGCATCATCATATTGCCCGTGTGCACCTCAGTCCCGAGGTGATACAGAGGCAGGCCCACCTCATCGGAGAGCGTGCCGGCGACGTTCTGCGCCAGCTCCTCGGCCAGTTCTACGGAGACGGGACTATCGCCCGAAGGGAAAGTGTAGACGCTGGTGGAGAAGGACGGACGCCCCGTCATCTCGCTGAACGCGGCCAGCTCTTGGTTGAGAATCACCTGGTCGACAGCCTGTGCGAAGAAGGCGGCATTGCTCACCAGGGCTACGGAGATGACGACGCCCAGCAATGCCAGGAAGGTCAGACCAGGGTTGTGGACAAGACGTTCGAGGGCAAGACGGATGACACCGGTGATTCGGTACAGAGCTTTGAGCATGGTGGGAACAGTACCTCGCTTCTACCGGTACAGATGCGACCGGAGATGGTGGTCAGAATCAGCTAGCAAGTATAGCAGAGGGCCGCACGCGGACAATCAGCCGTGCCCGCTGGTCACCCCGGAAACAGGGTCACGCGGCGGAGGATGCGGTCGGTTCGGGCGTGGGCGACCTGAGGCGTCGGTAGAGCAGCGCGGCGGTGAAGCGCAGCCCTGCCGAGACGAAGAACACGCTGGTGATGCCGATGACATCGGCCAGCGCAACGCCCACCTGTGGGCCGATGGTGGCCGCAATGTGCACCAGGATGGCGTAGATGGCGATGTAGGTAGCACGCCGATCGGCCGGCGTCACACGCAACAGGATGCTATATCGGGCCAGCATCACGCAGGACCCGAAGAAGCGTGGCAGCATGACGATGAAGAGGTTGGGTGTGAGCGAGCGGGTCAGGCCGGTGAGCAGCGGAAAGAGCGCCATCATAGGCGCGGCGAAGACCAACATCTTCACATCCCCGCGCCGCTCTACCTGTGTGGGCCAGATCCGATAGGCCAGGATCGAGGTGAGGCTGGCGAGCGTCAACCGCCAACCGATCCAGCTCTCCGACGCACCAAGGCGATCGACGAAATAGATCGTAAAGAGAGGCGACGCGACCGATATGGCCATCTGGTAGACGAGGGAGGCGAGGACCAGAGCAGCGAAGTCGGGGGAATCCGACAGTATCCTGCCGGCCTCCTTGAGATTGAGCGGTGTGTGTCGCTCGGTGGGTTCCCCGATGGGCTTGACCTTCATGACGTGGACGTGCCATGTGCTGACCATCGCACCGATGAAGGCGACGAAGAAGATCACCTGATAGTTGTAGGGGAAAGGCACCCACTCCAGGAAGCTGCCCATCAATGGGACCATGGTCAGCGAGGCCAGGTTGGTCATCGTGCTTCGGATGCTCACGACCCGAGATCGTCGCCCCGTGGGCACGACCTCGGCGAAGAACGAGTCCCAACCAGCGGAGGAGAGGACCATGGGCACCGCCATCAGGACCAGGACCGCGATCAGCACTACCGCCGGTGGGACCCGGTTGAGGCCGGGCAGCAGAGCCAGCCAGGGCACGAGGGCAATGATCAGATAGCCCACACGGCGACCGAGAAGGCTACGGACGATAAGCCGCTTGCGGTCGGAAGTACGCTCGGTCAGCCGAGCAGCCGGAATGCGCAGCAAGACCATCACTAGGCTGGGGACCGAGGTGAGTAGCCCAAGCAACTGCTCGGAGGCGCCAAGCCGGAGCGCGTAGACGCTAGTGTAGCTGGCAGCGGCATTGGCCAGGCCGAGCCAGATGAGGTCCTGATAGAGATGCCATATGTTGCGCTGACGGACGTGCTGGGGGTCCGGCCCACGGAAGAAGGGCACGAACTGTCCAACAACCCACCAGCGCAGACGCCTCAGGATGACCAAGCTCACCAGCCGCCTGTGTCAGGACAATGCACACCTAGCGCACATCGAGGTCCGTTCACCAGATGGTGTACCCCCCATCGATCACGACGGTAGTCCCGGTCATGTAGCTCGATGCGGACGATGCAAGAAATACAGCCGCCGGCGCCAGCTCGGCCGGCTCGCCGGGCCTGCCCATCGGAATTCCCCGCATCCAGACCCCTCCCATCGCCGGATCCTCGAAGAACGGGGCGGCCATCGCTGTGTTCATGTAGCCCGGCGCGATCGCGTTGACGCGCACACCGTGAGCCGCCCACTCCGAGGCCAGCGACTTGGTCAGATGGATAACGCCGGCCTTCGAGGCATTGTAGGAGGCTTGAGCCTGGGGGATGTTGACGATCAGACCCGACATCGAGGCGATATTAATGATGCTGCCCGCCCCTTCCTCGATCATATGGCGACCGACCGCCTGGCTGCAGATGAAGACACCGGTCAGGTTGACGTCGATCACCTCGCGCCAGTCGCTGGGCGCCACCTGCTCGGCATCGAGATGCTGCACAATACCGGCGTTGTTCATCAGAAAGTCGATCTTGCCGAACTTCGTCAGCGCCAGGTCGACCATCTCACGTACGCTGGCCTCGTCCCGCACGTCGGTCCGTACCGAGATAGCGTCACGGCCGAGGCCGCGAATCTCCTCGGCGGTCACGGGTCCCGTGGTCGCGTTGATCTCGGCAACGACGATGTCGGCGCCGGCCTCAGCGAATGCCAGACAGAAGACCTTGCCCAGTCCCTGGCCACCGCCAGTGACCACGCCGACCTTCCCCTCCAGGGAGAACGCTTCCTGTATCACCAGCTCACCTCCAGATCACTCAAGCGGGACAAGGCGCCGAGGTGAGGAAGAACCCCTACCCGGCGCCTCGCCGCCGCTGTTGGTTACCTGAGACGGCAGTTGTCGTCGCTCTCCCACATATCGGCATTCGTGCCAAAGGCCGCTCGCAGCGGCTCTGTCGCATCATCCAGCGCCGACATCACGTCCTTGGAAAGGTCCAATGCGGCGGCCTCAGCGTTGGACTTGATCTGGGCGGGGTTCCTGGCGCCCGCGATAACGGTCGTGACGCCGGGCTTGCCAAGCAGCCACGCCAGCGAGACCTGCGCCATCGGCAGGCCCGCGTCGCCGCAAATCCTGCGAATCTCCGCCAGGGCAGCCGCGGTCTCCGGCTCGTTGCCGGGCCCGCCATGGCGTGTCATCGGCCGCCGTTCGGACGAAAAGTGCCGCGTTCGCGCACGCCCGTCGGGGATGTCGTCGATCGTGGCGAACTTACCGGTCAGAATGCCGTGAAGCATAGGGCTGTACGGGGCAACGCTGACGTCGCTGGCCAGGCAGGCCGGCACGATCTCGTGCTCGATCGCACGGAAGAGAAGATTGTAGCCCAACTGATTGACGTCGACGTGATCGACCGCCAGCAGATCAGCCAGGTCGCGGACCCCGAAGTTGGAGCATCCCACGGCGCGTATCTTGCCCTCATCCTTGAGCTTCTGCATCTCGCCCATCGTGTCGGCGAAAGGAATCTCCCAGTTGGGCCAGTGCAAGTAGTAGACATCGATGTAGTCGGTCTGGAGGAGTGCCAAGCTGCGTTCGCACGCAGCCCGTAGGTCAGCCGGCTTCATGTGGTTCTGTGAGACCTTGGTGGCAATGATCACCTTGTCGCGCATACCGTTGAAGGCGCGACCCAGGATGGCCTCGGAATCGCCGTTGCCATAGGCCTCCGCCGAATCGAAAAAGTTGACGCCCAGGTCCACCGCCGTGTGCAGGGCGTCAATCGCCTCACGCTCGTCCTGGTCACCCCATACTTTCCCGCCCGCCAGCGCCCAACATCCCATGCAGATGGTGCTGACCTCGATGTCGCTCCGCCCTAGCTTCCTGTATTCCATTGCGTCTGACCTCCCTTGGCGTAGTCCCGTCATTATAGGCACGGTGTGAGAGAAGCCCAAATGGAAGATGTTGCGTGATGCGTGAGGAGCAACGGGGCGCATGGCTGGAGCGATCACGATTCATGCGCGACAACTCAGTCGACAGCCATCGACATTCCGGGACACACGTGCGACGCCGCAAGTGAGCGACCGCGGGATCCAGCCCGCGGAAGGTCACGAGCGCGGTCGACCACAGCGGTTCGACCTACATCGGGCCCACCAGCCGGGCAGACCTGGGCTCAGGTGGCCGTGTCCAGGGGGAGAGTGAGAGGTTGGCCGCCCTGGGCCGCTGACCGGCGGATGGCGAGGACCAACTCCTGGTCGTATCGCGCCTGGTGGGCACCGTAGGTGGGTTGGCCACCATCCCGCACAGCCTGGACGAGGCTCATGAGGCAACCGGCGACACCGATCTCGTCGTCATGCCAGTGGAGCCGGTAGCCGAGGACCTCGGGCCGAAACGGATTCTGCCAGGTGACCGTGGGCAGGTCGGGATCGCCCGTGTGGGCCACCATAGCCTCAAGGACGCCTCCGTCGCACCGTTCCCAGCGTCGCTCGATGGTCATGAACATCGGCGCCTGACCGCCTGGGGCCAGCGTCGAGAGACGTTCCTCCACGTCCAGGCCCACGCCGACGGTGATGCCCATGCCCCGCTCGGCCAGGAACCGGCTGCTCCGCCACCATCGAAACGGCGAGTCGTAGCCAACCGTGGTCCACTGGAAGAGGCCCAGCTGGCCCTCGGCGAACTCGATGGTTCCGGTCTCCAACGTCTCCCGGCGTGGCCCGTGGACAGCGCTAGTGCGCGCCCAGTGCGCCGCGAGGTCGTACTCCTTGGTCATCCCCGAGACGCGGACCGGAGGCACGTCAAAACCGATGTAGCTGCGCAGGACGCTGATGCCGTGATAGCCATGGCCCGCGAAGTCGTTGTGTGACGCGTGAACCCTCCCGAACAGACCAGAGGCAATCAGCTTGAGCTTGAGCTGTTCGAGGGGGCGACGGTGGAACTGCTCGGCAACCTCAATCTTCAATCCGCGGGCTTCAGCCGCTGCGATGATCGCGTCGGCCTCACCAAGGTCGTGGGCGATGGGGGTCTCGAGCAAGACGTGCAAGCCGTGCTCGACGGCCATGAGCCCCACCTTGCCGTTGGCCGCATAGGCCACCGACACGATCCCAATCGCAGGCGAGTTCTCTCTCATCAGCAAGTCCAGGTCGGTGTACCAGGGCGCGTCGAGCTCCTCGCCCAGACGCCGTGCTGAGGCTGTACTGCGGCCCCATACGGCGACCAGTTCGACCTGGCCGGCCAGCGATTGCAGGATCGGCCCATACATATAGCTGGAACGTCGCGCAGTGCCGACGATAGCAACGCGTAGTGGCACGTCAGATGTCATCATAGTCGCCCTCTCCTCTTTCTGCAGTCAGCTACATCAACTGGGCTAGGAAGCGATCCACATCGTACAGCGCCGCCTGCGCCGGCGGCGAAAGCTGCCGGGCGAAAAGATCGAAGGCGTGCTCTACCTGCGGCAGCTCGACCAAGGTCGCGGCGCAGCCGGATTGGACAAGGGACCGGTGGAGGGCACGGACATCATCGAGCGGGACGACATGGTCATGATCGCCCTGAAGAATCAGGGTCGGCGGACAGTGCCCGCCCGCGTGCGCGACCGGCGAATATGCGAGCAGCTGGTCGCCGGCAGCCCCCTCAGGCTTGCCGAAGAGGCGCCGAACGAGCTCACCCCACCTCAGGTAGCCCTCCCTTGTGAAGTAACCGAAGGCGCGACCTGCCGCGTGCATCAGAGGATTCATCGCCTGCTGGGACCAGTGGTGGGCCAGCGTGCGCAGGTCGGCCACCGGATAGAACGCGAAGACCCCGCACACCGACGTGTCCACCATGGCAACCTCAGGAGGCGCAAACGCGGAATCGCTCGGCGTATAGGCAGCCATCAACGCAAGGTGTCCGCCGGCCGATCCTCCCGAGACGACGATCCTGTCCGCTGCGATGCCCAGCCGGCGGGCGTTGGCCCTGAGCCACGCGATGGCCCGTTTCACATCACCCAGCATGCCAGCCATATCGGTCTCGTGCGCGAGCCGGTAGGCCACATCCATGACCACATGGCCCTGTGCGGCCAGATGGCGGAAGAAGGGCCGCGTCGTCACGTCCTTGTCAAAGGACTGCCAGGCGCCGCCGTGCAGGTAGATCACGCCCAGCCCCGACCGCTGGACGGTGCCCGCGGGAATCCACAGATCGCAGAGAAGGTCGCGTGTCTCGCCCTGTCCGGCACCGGGGACACTGGCGTAGACGAGGTCCCGCAGGAATCTGGGACTGGGCCGCTGCACGACCTGTCCGACACGCCAGCGTCGCTTTAGCACAGGCAGGTCATGGGTGGACGGCAGTGCCTCGCGCTCCGGTACCACGCGCAGCTCCGAACTGACCCGGTGAACGTAGCGCGTGGCAAGCACTGCACCAAGCCCGCCGAGGAGAGCCGGGACCGGACGTCCGGCGCGTCGCGAGACCGCCGCGCCCAGGAGGCCCATCACGGCGACCACCGGGGAGAGCGCCCCACCCAGTACCTTGAGGCCATAGCCTAGTAGATTGGCCGTGAGCCCTCGTGTATGGGGCTTGACGTGGAGCCAAGCAGCCACCAATGCGGAGAGGAGACTCATCGCGGCACCCGCTCGGGCGAGTGCATCCCGCTGTCCCTCGCGGTGAGAGTCTGGGTCCACGGCGTCTCTCAGCGTGGCAGTGGTCATAGGATTCCTAGCTCGCGGGCGCGGGCGACCGCCTCGGTGCGGCGGTGCACGCCCATCTTGGTGTAGATGTGGTTCGTGTGGCGTTTGACGGTGCCGAGAGCGATCACCAAGGTTTCGGCGATCTCGCGGTTGCTGCGTCCGCCGGCGATCAGCCGCAGCACCTCCAGCTCGCGTGCCGTGAGCGGCTCGATCAGCCCCTGATTCGGTTCCCGGGGGCTGAGGTAGGCGGAGAGCCCTTCGGTCGTCCCGGCCATAGCCAGCACGCGGTCGACGAACCGCGGCGCAACATCCCCTACCCTACCCACCAGCGCGAAGACCCGCGGTCCCTCGCAGATGAAGGGCTGCACGTATCCCTCGGAAGCGGCGGTCCTGACGGCTCTGAACATCGTCTCCAGTGCCGACGGGCGGTCGCCCAGGCGATCGAGCACCCGTGCCTGCAGGACATTGACGCTCACCAGCCATCGGTAGAGCCCGTGCTCGGTGGCGAACGACTCCAGCCGCGCGAGCCAGTGACGGGCGTCGGCGAGGCGTCGCTCAGCGATCAAGAGGCGCGCAAAGGCGATGTGCTGCTCGATGCGCAGCAGCCTCGGTCGATCCCTGGGGGTGAGCGCCTCCCGCTGCGCCCAACGTCGCGCGGTCAGCAAGTCACCGGACCACAATGCAAAGTTGGCCTCCCACGCAAGGAACCAGGCCGCATCGGCGTATCCTCCTCCGCTGGTGTGCTGGTAGCCTGCCCGCACGACCTCCATGGCACGCTGTCTCTCGCCGAGGGCGAACCAGGTGGATGCGGCCAGGGCCTCAGCGTAGACCAGTTCGTAGTCCAGCCCGAGTCGGTGGCCCAGCGCCTCGGCTTGCTGGTGGCAGCGTCGCGCCTGGGTCAGGTCGCCGCCCTCATAGTGGAGGATGCCCACGTGGCTGTAGATCAGCCCGGAGAGCGGAAGCGGGTTCCCATGGACGTCGCTGTAGCGGCGCGCCGCCTCCTTCCCAAGCGCCAGCGCCTCCCGGCGTCGACCGTGATCGTTGAGCAATTTGATGAGCCCACACTCGGCGACGATGGTGAAAAGCGTCTCGCGCATCATGCGGCCAGTGCGCTGTGCCTCGCGTAGGGCCTCGATGGCATCGGAGAGACGGTCGAGCCGCTCGAACGCCTCGGCCCGTGACCAGAGGGCCAGCACCCGCCACGAGACCTCGGTCTCGGGCAGAGCGGCGAGCGCTTGTTGGGAGTGGCGGAGGGCCGCCCGATCATCCTGTTCCTTGAGCAATGCCACGAAGCTGCGCAACGCCCAGACCTTACCGAGACGTTGGCTGACGACGGAATCCGACGCACCGTCGCTTCGAGCCTGATGGGTCAGCGCCGCGTAGGCCGCGCGAGAGTAGTCGTCGGCACCGTTGAGGTCGCCGGTCATCGCCAGGATGTAGGCCCTGATCGTTGCCAGCACCCCCTCGGCTCGCACATGATCCTCAGGCAACGCCTCCAGCCAGGCCCGTACAGCGAGGGGTTGACCCGTTCGAGCGGTCTCCTCGGCGCTGCGTCCGATGAGGGCCTCGGCATACGACAGATCACCCGAGAGACGCCCTGCTGCCAGGGCGTGACGCACAGCACGGTCCGGCATTCCCTGGGACTCGTACCACGCCGATGCTCGGAGCCGCAACGCGGCCTCCTCGTCCGGCGACAGCGCTCCGCGGAGCACCTCCGCAAAAAGCGCATGATACCGGTACCAGGCACCCTCCGAATCCAATCCGGTGAGGAAGAGATTTGCCGACGCCAGCTCAGCCAGTCGCCGGGCGCCGTCGGCACCGCCTGTGAGAGCATCGCACAGGACCCCAGTCATCTGATCCAGGACTGAGGTGGCGCGCAGGAACCTACGCACATCCTCCGGCTGCTGCGCCAGCACCTCAGAGGCCACATAGTCCGCGATGAAACGTGAACCCCCGCTCAACCGATGCAGGACATCGGCCGGTGATTCATCGCCCCTGGCAGCGGATCGGCGTAGCACTAGTGCCAGCAGATGGATGCCGGCAGCCCACCCCTCGGTGCGTGCGAAGACGGCGGTCGCCACATCTTCCGTGACGGGCATCGACACCAAGCGCTTGAGATAGGAAGCCGTCTCCGCCTCGGAGAAGCGCAGGTCCGTCGCGTCGAGCTCGGACACCTCACCGCGAACGCGCATGCGTGGCAGCGGCAGCTCCGGACTCTCGCGTGTGGCGATCACGATGTGCATCGAGGCAAGGGATTGCGTCAGCAGGTGGGAGAGTGCCGCATGGACCCCGGGCGCCGACACCGTGTGATAGTCGTCGAGCACCAGCAGCCACGGGTCGCTGACCTCGGCGAGCTCCATAACCAGGCTCGCCATCAGGCCGCCCGTGTCCAGCGCCTGGGGGGTGCCGAGGAGCGAGAGTGCTGTGCGGCCGATGCCGGGATCGATCTGGCGCAGCGCGGCGATGAAGTGCGCGAAGAACCGCGTTGGATCACTGTCGTCCTGATCCAGAGACAGCCAGGCGACGGACCGTGAGGCAGTGGCGCGATCGGCATCATAGATCCAGCTGGTGATCAGGGTCGTCTTCCCGAACCCGGCGGGCGCGGAGAGCACGGTCAAGCGGGCACCCGCCCGAAGTCCATCATCCAGCCGGTCCAGTAGCCCGGACCGGACCACAACATCAGGTCGGGGCGGCGGAATGTACAGCTTGGTGGATAGGATGGGCACGGACATCGTGCGGCTATGATAGCATCGGCCGGGACACACTCAAGACGGCGCCACCATGCGTGCCGGGGAGGAAGGGACGTCCGACGGCCTTGACAATGGAAGGGCAGGCACTAGAAACCGCCCTGTGAAGGCCTTCATCGTCGGCGGCACCGGATTCATTGGCTACCACGCTGCGCTCGCGTGTTTGGCGGGTGGGCATCGTGTGGACTCGGTGTCACTGCCCGACATAGAGCTGGGCGACTGGTTTCCGGCGGCCGCGGGCGTCGCCTACGGCGATGTCTTCCGAATGGGTGAGGACAAGCTGACCGGCCTGTTCCGTGGCGCCGACGCTATGGTCTATGCGGTCGGACCCGATGAAAGGATCGTCCCCACCGGTTCGGCCTACGAGTTCTTCCACGAGAGATTGGTCGTCTCATGCACCAGGGTCATCCGGTGTGCACGGATGGCCGGCGTCAGGAAGGCAGTCATCTGCGGCTCCTACTTTTGCCACTTCGACAGACGGTGGCCGGAGAAGAGGATCGCCGAGCGCAATCCCTACGTGCGGTGCCGGGTTGAGCAAGCCAGGGCCGCTATCCGCGAGGGCAGGGGCGAGATGGATGTCTGCATCCTGGAACTCCCCTTCATCTTCGGATCGATGCCCGAACGGGTCCCGCTGTGGAAGGAAGTGATCGCCGACCGATTCTTCCACCTGCCCGTGGTCTTCAGCGCCGAAGGCGGCAACGCCATGGTCTCGGTGCGCACGGTAGCGCAGGCAATCGTGGGCGCGATCGAGCACGGTGAACACGGAGCGCGATACCCGATTGGCGATGTGAACATGACACACCGGCAGATGCTGGTGATCATGATGGAGGGCTACGGGATCAAGCGGCCGATCGTGACCATACCCAGACCTCTGCTGGCGATTGCCGGGGCATTGATCAAGAGGCGACAGAGAGCAGCGGGCAGGGAGGGCGGGCTTGACTTGGCCTTCTATCTGAAGTGCCTGTTTCCGGAGTATCTCACGTACGATGCCGAGTCACTGTCCAAGCGGACGCTCGGCTATCAGGGCGGCGACGTACGCGAGGCGATTCTGGAGACGATGGCGGCGTGTCGGCGAGCTGACTAGCCCCGGACGCGGCAGCGATACCCACACACGCAACAGCCCCCTCCCAAGTGCGGGAGGGGGCTGTTCGGTAACTTGGAGGATAGACTAGCTCAGGCCAGCCTGTGCCTTGATAGAATCGACCTTGTCCAAGCGCTCCCATGGGAGGTCCAGGTCGTCGCGCCCGAAGTGGCCGTAGGCCGCAGTCTGCTGATAGATCGGCCGCCGCAAGTCGAGGTCGCGGATGATGGCGCCGGGGCGCAGGTCGAAGTTGTCCTCGACCAGCTTGACGATCTCGGCATCCGACAGCACGCCGGTGCCAAAGGCCTCCACCGCCACACTGGTCGGACGGGCCACGCCGATGGCATAGCTGACCTGCACTTCAAGGCGGTCTGCCACGCCGGCGGCGACCAGGTTCTTGGCCACGTAGCGCACCATATAGGTCGCGGAGCGGTCTACCTTGGTGCAGTCCTTGCCGGAGAAGGCGCCGCCACCGTGGCGGGCCACACCGCCGTAGGTGTCGACGATGATCTTGCGCCCGGTGAGCCCGGCATCGCCCTTGGGTCCGCCGGTGACAAAGCGGCCCGTGGGGTTGATGAGGAAGCGGGTCTCGTCGTCCAGCAGCTCGACCGGCACCACGGGCTTGATCACGTGCTCGATGACATCGGCGATGATCTGCTCGCGGGTGACATCAGGGCTGTGCTGCGACGAGATGACGACGGTGTCGACGCGCTGCGGCTTGCCATAGGCGTACTCGACCGTGACCTGGCTCTTGCCGTCGGGACGCAGGTAGGCGAGTGTGCCGTCTTTGCGAACCCTGCTCAGGC
>Ga0180436_10001409_pt1 | contig 23416 bp, 18 predicted proteins | sample SS_ome_2_FD_132434 | JGI IMG/M metagenome (GOLD analysis project Ga0180436, IMG submission 132434) | Hypersaline lake sediment archaeal communities from the Salton Sea, California, USA - SS_3_S_2 metaG | ecosystem: Environmental > Aquatic > Non-marine Saline and Alkaline > Hypersaline >... | reverse complement strand
CCGTCAGCATCAGTGATATGCCTATACCACGTTGCACTAAAGCCAGTATGCGAGACTTCCATCTGTTTTCTTTGACCAGGTGCCAAAGTGTCAGTTTCAATGATTTGTGCAGGGCCGGGATAATGATATCCGCCTAGATAAGGACCTTCTAATTCAACACTTCTGCCATCGCTTGTACCATAAAATTTAAAGAATGCTTTTACTCCTTCTGTATAACCCTGAATTAGAATATGACCAGGTGTATTATTAATAAATCTTACATTGTGAACACCAGGATAAATTGTTGCATCAAGCCCATAACCATAAACCTGAGAATAGTATGAAACCGCATAAGAATGTGGTGCGCGTTCTACAATTGGAAGACCGGCAAGTAATGCTGCTCTATACATTGTTGAAGAAACCTGGCAAAGCCCTCCTCCGTACTCAGGAATTGTGCCTTCAGGCTTTATAACTAACTCTGGCTTAAAGCCTGTGTATGCTTCAACTGGGCCGAGGATTGTATTAAATGAAAACTCTTCTCCAGGTTTAATTATGTGTCCCTGAAACTTGCTTATCCCTGTATTAATATTGTGGATCCTACTCCATGTTGATCCAGCGAATGCTGATCTTCCGGTTGCTATAAGTTCTTTGATGCCAAGCTCTTGAAGATCTTCTGAAACCTCAACAAGTGCTGGTTCAAATTGTATTGGAATTGGAACTTCGCTGATCATGCTGTTTGCAGCTAAAGTAAGGCCTTGTAATAAAAAATCTCTATTGATAGCTTGGCCGTTTTCTCCTTTTCCTTCTATTATTGGGTTGCCTTCTTCATCAGTGTAAATCTTAACTCCTTCAGGGAGTGTTTCTAAAAGCGGACTTAGCTTTTCATCAATATATGTGTTAAAAGGTTCCTCCAGGATTTCAATTTGCAATTGATTTTTCAATGATATTGGCTCAGGCAGTTCAATCAAACTTCCTTTTGGAAGCTCAAGATCAAAACTTGCTGAATCCCCGATATTTAAGACATCTGTATACCCAAATCTTACCCAGTCAATATTATCAATAAGCTTAATATTGAAATTAAAATTTTCATAAGCCAGGGTAATTGTTTGGTTTAGCTTTTCCTTGATTTCGTCTAATTGCTGCTCTAAATCAGCTGCCGTCACAATTGGTGGGTAGTCAAAAGTTTCAACTTCAATTGGATCCTCAGAAAGATTTCCTGATCTGTTTTTAAGATCCTGGTAAAGCTTTCGAATGTCAATTGCCTGACCTTCAACCTCTGGAACAATTGTCAATGCGCCACCTTCAAAAGCCAGATATGCGTTCTTGGTTTTCTGGTCTTCAAAAGCGAATTCTTCTTCAATTAACTGGCGTGCAGTCTCAATATCAACATTGCTATGATATGGCACTTCTTCTCCATTCCAGGCTGAAACAAGGATTGTTGCAAGGTTTGAATTATCAAATTTTACAAAATTAACATCTGCAATTGTTGAGCGGGTGTCGAGTTCTATACCTATTTGTGCTGGTAAAAATTCTTTTTCAATATCGTTAAATTTAACTTTTACTGGCTTCTCCATGAATTCTCCACCGTTTTTAACAAGCTCGTTATAGGCTTCTGTCATTTGTTTAGATGTCAGATCTGCTCCAGCAACAGTTGTGCCAGGTGCAGCACGGTTCAGTAAATTTGCAGTTAAAATAACTGAAGAAATCTGAAAAAGTAAAAACATTGCGCAAAAAGAAACTACAACGATTAATGGCTTTCGTAAGTCTTTTGCAAATTTTTGTTTAAATGAAATCGCTACCTTGGAATGCTTTGGCTTTTCTTGTTCTTTCTTGGATTTAGCTTTAGTGGTTTTTTTGCTTGGCTTTTTAGCAGGCTGCTTTTTACTGACTTGCTTTTTTTTTGCATGCTTTTTTACCCCAGCTTTAACCTGGACTTTTTTATTCTTTTTAGATTTCTGTTGTTTCTTGCGTTTTTTCTTTGCCATAAAGCCTTAAATTTTGCAGGAAAATTATTGTAACTCATTTTTATTTTTTTCGAAAACGTTTTTTTGCACTTTTCCAAAGCCTTCCGCCTTTCTTTTTTACTTCTTCAATATCTTCTTCATGTTCATCAATAAACTTTTCAGTTGCTTCGCGCCCTTTTTGATACACTTCCGTTCCTTTATCCTTTAGATATTTACGTGTTTCTTCTCCTTTTTTTGGAGCCACAGTCATTCCGACAACAGAACCAATGGCACCACCAACTATAGCCCCCATTACAACCTTATCCATCATTCCTTTCTTTTTTTTCTTCTTTTTCTTGCCAAACATTTTTAAGGGTTATTTTGCGTAGTCAACAGCACGAGTCCGCCTAATCACATTCACTTTAATCTTGCCTGGATAGCTTAAGTTTTCCTCTATTTCATCAGCAATTTTCTTTGCAACGCCATCCATCTCACCATCTTTAATGTCTTCAGGAGTAACCATAACTCTAAGTTCACGACCAGCTGAAATTGCAAAAGTTTTATTAACTCCATTAAATGAAGTTGCGATTTCTTCAAGCGCTTTTAGACGTTCTAAATATTTTCCTAATGATTCCTGGCGAGCTCCAGGACGACCAGCTGAAATTGCATCAGCAGCCATAACAAGCCTTGCCATAGGTGTGTTAGGAGTTTCTGCTTCATGGTGAGTCCATGCTGCATGAATTTCTTCTTCAGTGAAGCATCCATATTTTGTCATAATCTCACGCGATAAAACATCATGCGATGATCCTTCAATGTGTTGATCGATTGCCTTTCCAATATCGTGGAAAAATGCAGCAACTTTTGTTGATTGAGGGTCCAATCCAATTTCGCCTGCTAAAAGTTCAGCCATTGAAGCTACTTCAAAACTGTGCAGAAGAATGTTCTGCCCATAACTTGTTCTATACTTTAAACGTCCAATAATTTTGATAAGTTCCTTTGGGAATTTTCGCTTAAACTTCATCTTTTTTACTGCTTTTTCACCTACAGTATATAGATCTTGTTCAATTTCTTTTTTAGCTGCTGCAATTGCATCTTTAATATCTTTTTCATTTATTCTCTTTTTGCGGACAAGCTTTTCAATTGCTACTCTTGCAACATTTTTTCTAAGAAGATCAAAAGTTGAAATTGTAATTGTATTTGGCTCATCATTAAAAATCACATCAATTTCTAAAAGCTTTTCAATTAACTTAACATTTTCAGCATTGCGCCCAACAATAACTGCTTTTTGCTCGTCTCTTTTAACTTTCACCTTTGCTTCTTTTTTCTCAACAGAAGTTTCATCTGCGAATTTTTGCATTGAAGATTTAAGAATTTCTTTTGCAATTTTTTCAGAATTTTCACGTGCGTGTTCTATTATTTTAGCCATTTTTTCAGCAGCTTGATCTGCTGTAGATTTTTCAAAATTACTAATAAGTGCCTGCTTAAGATTATCAATTCTTTCGCCACATCTCGCAGCCAGTTTTTGCTTAACCAAATCCTCTAATTGCTCTTGCTTCTGCTCACTTTCTTTGATTTGAGATTCAATATCAATCACTGAACCCCTTAGGTGATCATTTTTCAATTCTTTTCGTTCAAGAGCGTCTTCCTTAAATTTAACATTCTGCTCAATTGTATGAATAAGAGTTTTCATCTGGTTAATGGTATCTTCTGTGTTATTCTTTACGTTCTCTGCTTTTTCACGAGCTTCATTTTTGATTTTCGCTGCTTCTTCCTTGCTGTTTTCAAGCATTTCTTCGCTCTTCTTTTTTGCTTTATCAACATCAATAAACTTCAACCTGCTAAAAACCACCTGGCTTATAATGGCGCCAAGGACCAATGCCCCTGCAATAATTAATATATTAGTTAAAGTCATCTGATTGCTGTTAAATTGCGCTAATGTGCTGTGTAAATTATGTGCGCGCAAGTGTGGATATTTTACTCTTATTTAAGCTAAAAAGCAATCTTTATGTCGGATGTCATGATAGCTTTGGATGTGCTATAATTTAGCTTAGTTTATTCTTAACCCAAAAAGGGTATGGAACTTTCGCTTTATTTGGCGCAGTTGATGTCGATTGTGCTCGTGGTTATCGGGCTGGCACTGTTACTGCGTGGCAAGCATTATGTTAAAGCTTACAAGGCCTGGATGAGTGATTCGGGCTTAATGCTGTTTACTGCAATGGTTGTTTTGATTGCAGGTGTGGCTATTGTTATTGTTCACAATGTATGGATTGCAAGCTGGGAAGTGCTGATTACAATCGTAGGTTGGGGAATGGTTCTTAAAGGTGTGCTTATTGCTCTGTTGCCTAAAGAATTTGAAAAATTGGTTGCGGTTCTTATGAAACAATCGTGGCTACTTCCTCTAGGAGGTGTTATTTGGGTAGTCGGAGGTCTGTTTTTGGGATATTTTGGATGGTCGTAAAAATTTAGCAATAAATAAAGCCGCCTGGTGTTTGTCGGGCGGTTTTTGTTATAATTAGGGATAGTATTTTTTAACCATTTATTATGGACCTTTCGATTCTAATCGCTAAGCTGTTTAGTGTGGTTTATGCTGCAATGGGGCTTGGTATGCTCATCAACATGAAGTTTTATAAAAAGCTTTTCAATGACATGTACAAAACTACGACTTTTATTTTTGCATGGGGGATTTTTGCTACAACCGTAGGGCTTTTTATTGTATTGAATCACAATATCTGGGTTGCAGACTGGACTGTGATTATAACTGTTATAGGTTGGATTGCTCTATTCAAAGGGCTTTCTATGCTTATATTCCCTAATATCTTAAAGATTAGTGAAAAAATGTTCAAAGGTACTGGTTTTTTATATGCGATCGGTGTATTTGCTCTGATTTTTGGATGTGTACTTGGATATTTTGGGTGGTTATAAAAATAATAGTTTTCTTTAAGCTTGACAGGCTGGCAAGAAGGAGTGTAGCTTCTAATCCTGTTTTTTAACCAAAAATATCATGAGAATGCCTGAAGCCGAAGAGGCTCTCGATACAGAACTGGATACTCTGGAAGCTGCTTACTGTGAGGTTGCAGACTTCTTGAATATCCCTGTGGCATCAGAAGAAGTCAGAGAGCGCATGCAGCTTTATCTTGAGGAACCTAATGGTGTTGAAGATCTAAAAAAATATTTTGAGGAGCTTAAAGATGCCCTACTTCAACAAGCATTAGATGATCGTGATTCTGCCAGAGTAACACTATTATTCGAAGAGACTGCTGATGCAATTTCTACAATCAAACAACTCCGAACAGAAGCTGCTGAATAACAATTGTTTTTATAAAATATCCAAAATTGCGCTGTATCCTATTCGTGATTCTGCAACATCTTCTAAAGCCTGGGCTGCTTCTTCGTTAAAACCGACTTTTATAAAGGTTGATTTTGTTGCAAAGCCTCTTTGTTTTGCAACAATTATTATACTTTCTAAAGCAGGTATTACTGCCCTACCTGTTGTTGCATCCAGCTTTGCTTTTAGTTTTATCAGGTCATCAATTGCACTTTGCTCTAACATTGCAAGTGCTTGTTCGTGTGTTGTGTTTGGTGGAAACGCTTCAGTGTTGCCTGGGGTTTGTGCTTCTGCTGCCGCATATTCCCTTATTTGTTTATCTAGTTTTTTCATTCTGTTAGGTTAAGGATAGTATCCTAAAATTTTTTTGTAATCAAGTCAAGAATTATGCTTTATACAAAACCTTTAATCTTAAATTATGAAAACTGATATTGAGCTGGGTATGCAAATTCCCCAGTCTGTAAATAATGCTCCTGCAAAAGTAACTGTCTATCCAACTGATGGAGAAGATGAGATTGTGCAAAAGTGCACAAATACTATTTCATTAGAAGTTGAGCGTGTTCTTTTTGGGTTTTTTGAAAACCTTGAAAGAAGTGTTCGTACTTATTCAGTTGAGACTGGTTTTAAAGAAAACATGAAATCAGCATTAAAAAGCCTTAAGACAGCCTTATTTAAAGGTAAAGTTAAAATTGATGAAAAAGAAGAAGGGTATGATGTTGAAGGAATATTGGATGGTCCAAATATTGAACAGGCAAAAAAACTTCTTGGTACGCTTAAAATTATTAAAACAATAGATGATGTAAGAAGATCTATCAGCTTTGATATACAAAATCTAACAGTAACGATTGGAAGAAGTCAGAAAATCATTGATGAACAAACTGTTGTAGAGGATGCGCCAAAGGCAAAACCTAAAAAAGTTGTTGATGCAGAAGCTACGATTGAAGATAGAAAATCCAGACTTGAACAAAAACAAACTGCATTTGATGACATCACTACATATTTAAATGATTTTTTTGAAAACAGCTCTACCGATCCAGATGCTGTCTGGGAAGGAGCTCTTAAATTGGTTAATAAAATTGAACACCAGGATCATTTGCCAAAAGAAGCAAAAGAAAAAATTGAAAAAATCAAACAACTATGTGTTGAGTTGAGGGCTGAATGTGAGGTTTTAAAAGGGGAAAAACCAACTCCGGCAGAAAGGAATAATCCGAACCCAACAAAATCAAAAATAATTAAGTATGTTCTTTATATTTGTGTAGCATTTGTTGCTTTACAGGGAATTCTAACTACAGGGTACTTGCTTTTAAAACGATCAGATGAAGCAAACAAGCCAAAAACTCCTGCTACACGTCCTAATATGCCCTATGTAAATGATGATGGGCCAATTACAGCTGTTGATGTGAAGGCTTTGCTGGCAGCAAGAAATCGAACCATTGAAAAGATCAAAAAGTTACAAGCAACAATCACTGATACTTTGGGCAACCCAAAAGAAAAAAAGCTTCCAGCAACAATTAAAACCGAAGAGGAAGCGAGAAATTATATAATCAAACTATGTACACCTGCTCTTGAAGAGTTAATAAAAGCACCTTTACGTCATAGTCATTTTTCTGCTGAACAACTATCTGGTGACAAACCTTTGATGGTGTTTGCAGACAAATTTAAAGGAGAAGACTTGATAGTTGAAGTCCGAATGCTTAAATATCAACAACAGGCAACAAAAGATACGGATTTAAGTTCATCAACAGGAGAAAGGCCTAATCAACATTCCGATTACCATCTTATTGACGTTACCAGAAAATACACTTACGTTTTTGTGTTTAAAGGACCAATAACAACTCCTCATAGGGTAAGTGGCACAGTAAAGACAAAATATATTGAAAAAAAACAAAGAAAGCACTTAAGCCACCCGGGATTTAATTATGCAATACAGATGCCAAAAATTGATTTTAAAAGTGAAGTTGAGAAAGTTCCTGTTAATGCAAAACCCGAAGTTTTGCGCGAAAAATATATTGAAGTTGCTGCCGGGATGGTTAAAAAACTGCTTTCATATCAAAATCCATGGGATGTAGAGGCATTGAACGGAACCAAGGATGTATTAACTTATGGTCACACACATCCTACTCTGGGACCTATTAACAGCAAGGTTTTTGTTAGAAATTATAAGGTAACAAACCTTGGACTTGATACGCAGATTGAAAATCCAACATTAGGAGGAAAACCGGTTAAAATAATGAAAGTTGAAGTGACCTGCGAAATTGAAGTTATTCTTTCGGGTGGTGTAAAAGCCCAGGAAACAAGAAAGCTAAAGTTTAGAGGAGTAAGGTACATTCCTAAGAAACAATAATCTTGACAGAAAAAAGTTTAGGAGTATAATTCGCTCCTTAACTTAAACTATGTCTAAGAAATCATTATCTTTTCAAACACAAATCACGCCACCTGAATCTGGCTACCAAAAGCCAAAAGACCTGATTGTTAACGAAGGGGATCCAATGGATTCAACAATTGAACAATGTCAGGAAATTTTTACTACAAGAATTGGCAACGTCCTGGATAAAGTACTAAGTAGAATGGAAGATCGGATAATTGAACTGGGGCTTTCAGATGATTTTATTATTTCCAATAAAGTTGAAGAATTAAAAGCAGTGCTTCTTAAACTTCATGAAGAGCTGGCATTTCGGGCTTATGATATCCAATATGGGCTGAATGATCGTGGTAAGCGAATAGTTATGCCTTTTTCACTTAAAGCTGATGATCTTGAAGATTTGTCGCGTTTAGAAGGATTGTCCTGGATAGCTAAAAAGGCGAACAGCGCATTGTTAAGGTCTCAAAATACTATCGATGATTTAAACAGAATTATTGAAGGAGCCAAAGAGGAGCTAGCGGACCTTGAAGATAAGCAGCCAATTAATCATAAAAAAGAAAAAGCCCGGGCTCAAAAAACAATCGATACACGAACTGAAAGAGTTAAGAAGCAAAAGAAAAGACGACATGCTTTGGTTGCAAAAGTGAATGATCTGTTAAATGTTGATCCTGAAGATGCAGAGGCATTATGGCTAAGCGCAGAAGATTTGTTGGCATTTATGTGTAAAAATGGATGGATTTCAGAAAACTTCACCCCCGAAGAAGCTCAAAAAATTGATGGATTGGGTGCTTTTGTGGATATTGATAAAACAATCATCCAAAAAGAAAAGCCTTATAAGCCAAAGAAAAAGCCTAATTATCGCTTGAAGTCAAAAAAGCCGGCACCTAATAGATTGTTGCTTGCATTGGCAATTTTAGGAGGGCTTGGCCTTGGAGGTGCAGCTATTGCATATAAAAAACCTTTTGAAAGGCGAGGCGTAACAGAATCACCGGTTTTTTATCGATATTTTGATAAGCCCCGGACAAACACAACAAGTTTCAGACGAGGCTCTCAGGAATTATCTGATTATGAAGTAGATCAGCAATATAAATTACTTGAATTTAACAAATTAAAAGTCCGATTAATCAAAATTTACTCTGCAAAAGACGTCTCTACTGAAGAATATACTAAAAACTTAGCGGAAGCAGAAAGACTCCAAAGGCGATTACAAGAACTTTCGATCGAATTAGGCCTTCAGATAGATGTAAAAGCTAATTTGATATGGCCAAGATATGACTTTGAGCGGCTTATTTCAAATCTTGACATAGATGCACCTTTAAATTACGTAGAAGATTCGCTTGTTGAAAACGTTAAAGATGTTCTGCAGGCTTTATTTCAATACAGAAGAAGCACAGGTTTTGAAGATCATTTTTTAGGAAAATATCCAATATTCAGAAGAACACTGGAAGGGCATGTAAGGGGAAATATTGTTGCTGAACTTAATGTTGTTAAGTTTAAAGAGAAAGAAGTTGAGGCAAGAAAAATTTCCAATGCATTATATAGGGGAGTCCCTGGAAAACAAGTTGGGATTGTAAGTGATTTAACTTTCGAATTAACATTAAAGGGAGCCATAAATGAAACTATAAAAGGAGAACTCTCAATTGATGGAATTAAATTTGTGCCAAATGTGCAACCGCCTAAGATAGAATTTGTAACAAACTCATTATCAGAACCAATGTATATCCCGCCAACAATACAACCAGGTGTACATCCTGATGACTTTTTTCAAATATTTGAGCGACAGGCACGTGCAATAAGGCGTGGACAATAAATTCAGGCAAGAAGGGGTTGACATTTTTAGAGAAAGGCGTAAAATGCCTTCCTTTGCGTACTTTAATTATGGATATGCAGAAAGCACAAATTGAGCCACCTGAGCAGTTTACGCGGATTGATCAATCTGTTGAGGTAAATGAAGAAACTTCAAATGATGAGGTTGTTCAGGCCTGTAGTGAAATTGTAGCTGCAAATGTTGGAAATTTGTTAAATAACAGACTGCGTTTGATTAACAGCCGAATTGGAGAACTTGAATTTGTTGATCAACGCACTTATGTCCATAAAATTGAAGAATTAAAGGCAGCTCTAGATGGCTTGTACCAAAAACTTAAATTTGCATCTTATGATTATGAATATGGGCTTGAAGATAACAATGACCACCTTAGGGCAACAGTAGGTTTGCCTGGTGAAAATGCCGAACTTTTATCTAAATTCGGCGCTATTACATGGGTGCTTGAGCTTGCTGACAGGGCCTTGATTAGCTCTCATAAGGATATAGCTGAAATTCAAAAAGTTATTGATGAGGCAAAAAGGCGTCTTGCAGACTTAGAACAGTCTAATCAACATAAAAAAGAGAAGGCTACACATAAACGAACTATTAATAGCAGAGAAAAACGACTAAAACCCAAGAAAAGGCGGCACAATAATTTGGTCATTGCTATAAACAACATGCTTAATGTTGAACCAAAAGATGCCGAAACCATGTTAAAAGGTGCTGAGAGTCTGCTTGCGGAAATAATCAAAGGCAGATGGATTGACAAAGATACAAAATTTCCCACTCTCGATGGGATTAAAAAGCAATTTAGAATTGATAAAATTAAAGAAGAAGTGGAAGAAGCTGTGGGGCAAATTGCTGAAGAAGGGGCTTCTGAAATATCACGAATGGCCAAATCGCGAAGAAACAGAAGGCGGCGAGCACGAAAAAGAGGACGCAACTCCCAACCAATGGCAATTCAGGCTGATCTTGAAGAGAGTCCGGAGTGGCAAGAAGAAAAAGTAGAAATTATAAATATGGTAGAAGCGCTTCCTGAATGGATGCAAAAATTAACACCTGCCACAAATAATAAAGAGCTGCTTATTTGTGCGTTGTTGTCGATCGTATCATTTTTTACAATGTGGCAATACACAAAGCCAGATCAAAAAATTAATAACGTAAGGCTGCCGCACCCTGTTCATGAAATTCAGAAAAAATACCCTGGAAAAAACGGGAAAATGCGCACACTTAAAATATTATGCCCTGATGGACTAAATGGTATGGATGACGACACTATTAAAGCGGCCATGATTGAAAATGCCCGAAAGTCAGGAGAGTTTACGCTGAACGCACCTCATATGGTTTATGAAGAAGACCTTGTAGCTGCAAACAAGGCAAATAAAGCAAATCCTATAGTTATACAAAATGAAAATGGGCGGCCTTTATCTTTTGTCGTTAAATTTACTAACTACACTCAAGGACTTGATTCGTGGGAGAAACTTTCCTCAGAAGAGGAGAAGAGTTTATTTGAAGTAACAATGATAAGAAACCTAAATGTCGTTGTTGAAGTTACCGGAGGAGCTACATCAACCCATGTAATACCGTTAAGCAAAGCTGTTACTTTTAAAACAACTGCTATTCAAGAAGAGTAGATTTGGTGGAGAGGGGCGATAATTTTTGGAACACGTTTAATGAACTGGTTGTTGAGTGGCTGCCTTTGGTGAAGAAGCTTAAAGGGAGTGCTATTTAAGATCTTATTTAGAATGAAATATTGACAAGAGGAGTGTTTTAAATTAAGCCTAGCAACTCCATGAAGTCTCCATTTTTCCAGCCCTTAAAATATGTCTCTCTTATACCAGAAAAATCCGGAGACGGTATTGCCCCCTTGGGATTCTCCCCTCTTGACATCATTTTAAGCTGTTGGCGCGTAGAATCATCAATGTTCCCCTTGCCTTGAAAATATTCAACCATATGATCAAAGTTTGAGGGCAGTTCCACCGAAAATCCTAGCTTCTCTAAAAGTTCTGCGAAATGGTGATCATCCCAGTCTTCATAATGTTCCTCTCTGATACCTTGCTGGCTCCCACCCTTTGCCATTTCTCTAAAATCCCAGATATGATCAAGCGGATAATTGTTTGCAGAAAACATGTTAGTATAGTATTCAAGAAGCTCCTCATATCTTTGGGGTTTTGGATTTTGCCTTTCTACCATAATTTTTTATATTACTTAATTCTCAATATCATTATAACACACTTTCTATACGATGTCTACTGTGCAACTATCAAGGTTATCCGGCTCCAACTGTCGAAGCCCACAGAAAAAAATCCGCGCCCAAAAGGGCCCGGTATTTTTTTGGTGGAGATGCCGGGAGTCGAACCCGGGTGCAAAGGCTTAAAATGATAGCGTCTACAATCATAGTTCGTTTTAATTACGTCTGATTGATAAAGAACGAACAAAAAGCCAATCAGTCGGTTGATTTGTAGAGTCCTCGCCAACGATCCAAATCATAAAAAGTTAGCCAGCCTGATAATTTACGCCCTTACAACTTATCAGACATCAGAAATAAGGACGTGAATCCAAATAGGGATTCAGTACTAAAACTTAAGCTGCTACTGGCACAGGGCTGTATGCAACGTAAGAAATAGAGTCTTCAGATACATCGTTAGCACCTAAAATGCGCTGGACGGATATAAGGGGAGACAGCGCGATCCCCTGATTGCAACTAGCACTTTAATAATACCTCTGTCGAATGCCAGTACATCCCCACATTTCAAAGAGCCCACGTATAATAAAATAGCTGTGCGCGTTTGTCAAGGCTGCCATCGGTCAAGTGATCAACTGTGGTGGTCAGTTGAGATTAGTGCTGGTGTAGGGTAGTTGTTTTGGGTTGCGGTAAGCGCTCGTTGCGCCTGTTGCCTTTCCCCTTTGTTTCCCACACCAGCTTTTATGCTAACTAATATTCATTGAGCCCGTGGTCATCCCGTATCTGGGATTGGCTCAGTCGTCTCAAGCTCGCGGGAGGCCCTCCTGGGGTGACGTCTGGGTCGCTTCGCACGAAGTCTTTCGCTGGTGTCTGTCTTGCACACCGGTTTGGTGCTCCAGTTCCTTGCTCTTCGTGCTCTGTGCGGAGTGACCAATTCGTCCTCCTTCTGCTGGGGGTGGATAAAAAACTACCCTACACGTTTTTGGTGGCCTGATGCCACCTCCAACATGTTGGGGTAGCGCCAATTTGCCGTCCGAACTATAAAGGTAAAGTCGAAACTCGTCAAATCATTACAAAGTGCGAACAAAAAGGCTTTCCTGAGGAAAGTCCTTTCCTCAGGAAAATCATTACTTTTTTATCTTTTTTTGGAGTTTTTTCACGTTGTCTTTTAAGGCGTCAAACCAATGTAGCCCTAGGTCTTCGATGTTGATTTTTAGCTTTGTGCCACTGATAATCCACTTTGGATTAAACTCTAACAACATCATAATATTTTCTGGTTTTACCTTTTTTGACATGCTTAATACAATTTGTTTGCCTTGTGCCATGTGAACATTTTCTGCCTTGATGTTTGTTAAGCCTGATTTTTTAGCTTCGATTTTTAATTCGAGAACTCGGAATAAATTTTGAACTTCTCGAGGCATTTTTCCGTAACTTTGCACCAACTCATCGTTTAAATCTTTCAAATATTCAAGGCTGTCTGCTCCTGACAATTTCTGATATGCATTAATTTTATCTTTTGAATTAACAATATAAGAATCCGGGATAAACGCTGAAACCGGAAGCTCGATCGCAACTTCTGCTGCCTCTTCTCCCTCTTTGGCTAGTCGCCCTGCCTTCAAATCTTCAACTGCTTTATTTAACATTCTGATAAAATGCGAAACCCCAACAACATTGATAACCCCGTGCTGGTTTGCTCCCAAAATATCTCCGGCTCCTCTAATCTCAAGATCCTTCATTGCTATTTGGAATCCGGCTCCTAAATCCGAAGCTTCAACAATCGCACGCAGCCTCTTTTTGGCATCGAGTTTTAATCTTTGCCCTTGGTATAAAAAGTATGCATAAGCCTGGGTTTTTCCACGACCCACACGTCCTCGCAACTGATAAAGTTGCGCCAATCCGAACCTTTCAGAATTATTAACTATCAATGTATTTGCATTTGCCAGGTCGATTCCGTTTTCAATAATTGTAGAACTAACAAGCACATCAAACTGGTGCTCTTTAAATGCCACTATGCGGTCCTCTAAATCCCCAGACCCTAACTTTCCATGCGCAACACCAAAACGTGCCTCTGGCACCAATTTACGAAGTTTGTCGGCCATTCCATCAATGGTTTGAACCCTGTTATGCAAGAAATAAACCTGACCACCTCTTTCAACTTCTCTTAAAATTGCATCACGTACTAAACCGTTACTAAATCTTCTCACTTCTGTAATTACGGGTAGCCGCCCAGGGGGTGGTGTTGTAATTGTTGTGATGTCGCGAAGTTTGTTCAAACAAATGTTTAAAGTTCTCGGAATCGGTGTTGCAGTTAAGGTGAGAATGTCAACTTCACTCTTCATTTCTTTTAATTTTTCCTTTTGTTTAACACCGAATCTTTGCTCCTCGTCAACTATTACAAGTCCGAGATTTTTAAATTTAATATCGGGCTGTAAAAGCCGATGAGTCCCAATTACAATATCAACTTCCCCCTTTTCCATTCTCTCGACTGTTTCTTTTTGTTGCTTTGGAGTTTTAAACCGACTAAGCATTTCTATACGAATATCAAACTGGTTCATTCTTTTGTTAAATGACCTAAAATGCTGGTCAGCCAAGATCGTAATCGGTGCAATTAAAGCAACCTGTTTTCCGCTTTGCACAGCCTTAAACGCTGCCCGCATCGCAACCTCAGTTTTTCCAAAACCAACATCTCCACAAACTAAACGATCCATTGGCTGTGGATCTTCCATATCTTTTTTTACATCGTTAATTGACTTCATTTGACCAGGCGTTTCTTCGTATGGAAACGTTGCTTCAAACTTATCTTGCAGGTCGTTGTCTTTTGTGAATTTGTGGCCTTTTGCGCTTTTTCTTTTTGCATATAAAACCAGAAGTTCTTTTGCAATTTTTTCAGTTTCTTTACGAACTCGTGATGTTATTGTTGACCACTCGGCAGAGCCAAGCCTGGTTAATTTTGGTTCATTTTCATCGCCTCCGATGTATTTGTTAACCTTGTCAGCCTGGTCAATCGGCACAAAAAGTTTATCGTTTTCTGCATACCCAAGTTTTATATACTCACGCGTTATTTCATCGATTGTTTTCTTTTCAAGTCCGTAAAATTTTGCGATTCCATGGTCTGAATGAACAACGTAATCGCCAGGTTTTAAGCCAGTTAAGAAGTCCTGATATACTTTTTGATTAAACGACTTTTTTGCTTCATCCTGCAAAGATAAAATGTCTTTATCGGTTAAAAACATTAATTTTATCTCAGGATTTTGAAATGATTTTGGAAAGATCGCTTCTTTATCAATTGTGATTAAAAAGATAAAGTGTGAGCTTTTTTGAGGATCCGCAAGCTCTTTTGGGTCTTCTGTGTAAGGAACATTGCTTTCGTCTAGCATTGCTTTAATTTCTCCTTTTTTCTTTGTGAACAGCACAACTTTCCAATTGTTTTTTTGTTTATCCCGAAGGTCACTAATCAAATCATAGGATCCCCGATATTTTAAAACAGACAAATAATGTAAATGTTCGTGGTTGGTAACGTCCTCGTTAAAAGTCGTATAAATTAGGGTGGCCGACCTCTCTTTAACCTCATCAACAAGGGCGTTCCAGGCTTCAAAGTAATCATCGTAAAGATCAATTTCGTCTTCAATTAAAAGTGTTTTTTCGCCCATATAATCTGTTATGTCTCCGGTATCTTCGTCTATTTTTAAAGGATATATTTCAGCTTTTTTGATTTTCCTTAGGCTTACTTTTCCGTTTGACTGCTCAAAATAATCCATTGATTCTATTTTATCGAAAGCAATTTCAATTCTTAAAGGATGCAGTGAGTTTACTGGAAAAACTGTTAATATTTCTCCTTGTTGAAAGTACATTCCCTCCTCTAAAAAGTCGCCAGGTGCAACCTCGTAACCTTTATCTACAAGCTCTTCAATTAATTCTATGTTTGTAATTGATTGTCCGACCTCAAGGTTTAGTTTTAAATCATCTAATTCGAACTTAGACGGCACATTTTGAAGAATCGTCTGGTAGGGTGCGATGATTATTTTACGAGAAGCATCCTGTAGGAGTGAAAGTGTTCTTAGTGTCTCAATAAGGTTTTCTTTTGAAATTTCTTCGCCTGCGTCGTAACTATAAACGTCGATATCGCTCCATACTTGTAAAGATTTTGCTAGATTTTCCTGGGCTGAAGGGTCGTTGACTACCCATAATACTTTTTTATATTCTTTAAATTTCTTAAGCAGCTCAAACACAGCGAATGCTTTAGATGCGGCGTTTCCTGCCCCTGACAAAGATATGTTTTTGTGTTTGTGAAAAAGATCCAACACGCGAACATTCTGGACAGTATCAAAAAGATCACTGATTTTAATTTCTTTCGGAACCAATTTTTAAATATTTTTTAAATGTGGCCTAGTTTTTGGCCTGGCTATTTATACTTTTAGCGGCATGATTATATATACATAATCGTCTTCTTTGCAAGGCTTAATTGCTGCGGGTGAAAGTTTGTCGTTTAGCTCAACATGTGCCCTGTCAATATCTAAAAAATTCAAAACATCTTGCAGATACTGAGAATTAAGTGCGATCTTGTTATTTTCACCCTCAATCCCAACATCTAATTCTGCTTTTTCTTCTCCAACCTTTGTTTCATCTGTTGAAAGTGTCATTTTACCGTCGTTCGTAACTGCAAGTTTAATATTATTATTATTCTCACGAGCAAATAAAGATACCCTTTTAACTGTGTTCATTAGATCAACAGTATCAACTTCTATTTTTGTCTTGTTGGCTTTTGGGAATATTTTTTCATATGCAGGAAATGCGCCTTCAATTAGTCTCGAGGTTAATTCTATGTCGCCAATTTTAAATAAAATCTGACTATCCGAAAACTCCATTTCAACATCCTTGTCTTCTTTTGCTAAAATTTTCCCTAATTCCTGAACGGTTCGGGCCGGAACAATCGACTGAATATCAAATTCCACTTTTTGAGGGAGTTTAATTTTTTGTTCTGCAAGGCGATAACTGTCTGTTGCAACAACCTTTAACAAATCTTTCTCTACAATAAAGTTCACTCCTGATAAAACTGGTTTTGCCGGGTTTTGAGAAACTGCAAAAACTGTTCTTGAGATAGCTTTTTCTAAGTCTTCGCTAGGTACCTTTATTGTTTTAGGGTTTTCAATTTTTGGAATCAATGGGAATTCATCTGAATTGATACCTTTAATTTTCGTCTCTGACTCTTTTGTTTTAATAAGAAGAGAAAGCCCTTCCTGAAGTGCCATTTCAACCTTTTCGTCTTTCAAAAGGCTGACATAATTTGTTATAAGGCGCGCAGGAATTGTAATAGAGCCCTCATTTCTAACGTCTGCATCAATAAACAAACTAATAGCTAATTCCAAATTTGTAGCAGCCAGATAGAGTTTTTTGTTCTCCGCCTTTAACATAATATTGTTAAGTACCGGCAGAGTATTATTAGGACTTATCGCTTTATTTACAATATTAAGCGCATGCGACAAATCCTTCTGATCACAGAATAATTTCATACGTAGGTTGGATTAATTTTTACAAGCACTAATATTATACTTTAGTTATATGCTAACGCAAACAAAAGTTTTTGACATTTCAACAACCTTATGTTGCCAACAAATCGGCTTTCCTGAGGAAAGTCCTTTTGTTAGGGTTATGAACATTTCAACATGCTTCTTTTCTATTCTGAATTAGTATTATATTAATATATTAAAAACAGAAGTAGAAAGGTGTTGTTTTTTTGTTGTGATTTGTAGTGAAGTATACTTTTTGTATAGGTGGTTTATGTTTTAAGGGTGGGGTTTTTTGAGTTTTGAACAGGCGAATTAAAAACATGTTTAAAAGAGGTTTTAGATGCGGTTTTTTTAATGTGGAAAAAGTGTTACAATTGGGGACAGCAATGAACATTATCTTAACAATGAAAAAATGAACGAACCGAAACTTGTAAGACCAAAAGTTAATAAAATTTTATATGGGGCGGCTGCAGCAATAGTTATTAATTTAGGATTGTCTATTTGGCTTACATTTGAATACTATATTCAGTCTGAAAATTCAGTTTGCTCAATAAACGCCATGTTTGACTGTGTTACGGTTGCGCAATCAGAATATGCAGTTTTGTTTGGAGTGCCTGTTGCTGTTTGGGGAATTATTTTTTACACAGGGCTTCTTTTTGGAGTTTTGGGTGTTGTTTGGAGAATTCCGTTTCATAAAATTTTAAAATTTTTACGACCCAACTTTGTTTTAAAACTGGTGCGGCTTGCTGCCTATTTTGGACTTCTATTTTCTATTTATTTAACTTACATTGAGGCTTTTGAGCTTCATGTATATTGTCCGTTTTGCCTTGCCCAACAGGCGTTTATTATTGTAATTGTAGGGCTGTTGATTTGGGCGAACACCGTTATAAACTCAGGATTAAAAGAAACCAAAGTGTGTGAATTTTGTTAACCTTATTTATATGAAAAAATTAATCTCTTTATTGATAGTGTGCGCATTTGTTTTTGTTGGATGTGGGTCTCCGGAAGTTGATCCGCGAACTGAAGAAATTGCCAAATGCTTGGGAGAAAAAGGCGCAAAAATGTACGGCGCTGTTTGGTGCGGACATTGTAACTCTCAAAAGAAAGGATTTGGCGACGCGTGGGAATATATCAATTATATTGAATGTGATCCACAGACAGACAAAGAGGGTGCAATTAAATGTGTTGAGGCTGATTTGGAAGGATTTCCAACCTGGGAGTTCGCTAATGGCGACCGATTACTGGGGCGCCAAAACATGGAAGTGTTAGCGGAAAAAGCAGGTTGTTAACCACTTATTAACAATTAACAAGTTTTGAACATGGTACCTGATCTTAAATTCACAACGGTTGTTGTAACTGCGCTTGTAGATTCAATAAATCCATGCGCAATAGGTGTTTTGGTTTTATTAATTTCAACATTGTTAATGTTGAGCGAGCACAAACGAAAAATGTTACTGGTGGGAGCAATTTATGTTTTAGCTGTTTTTGTTACGTATTTTATTGCCGGATTGGGCTTGTTGACAGTTGTTCATCAATTGCAAATAGGAGAAATGATCGGGATAATGGTTGGATTTTTGGTTATATTTTTGGGATTGGTTGAGATTAAAGATTTTTTTTGGTATGGAAAAGGATTTAGTTTGTCGATTCCAGCTTCACAAATAGAGAGAGTTAAAAAATTAGCTGAGAACGTGACGATTCCAGGTGCTATAGTTTTGGGAATTGTTGTGTCAGCTGTGGAATTGCCTTGTACTGGTGGGCCATATCTCGCGATAATGACAATTTTAGCTGAAAAGTTCGACTGGCTGGCTGTGTGGTATTTGTTTATTTATAATGTGATTTTTGTTTTGCCTTTGATGGTTATTGTTGTTCTTGCATATTTTGGAACAACAGCTCTCGACATCAAACACTGGAAAGAAAAGTACAAAAAATGGATGAGGTTGTTTACTGGAATTTTAATGATTGCTCTTGGTGTACTTTTAATTTTATTTGCGAGAGGGGATATAGTTTTGGGATAAGAGCCGAGCATAGCGGGTGAGGTTAGGTTGAGGCGATTGCCAATTTTGATTGATTATGGTATATTCCTATAGAAATCTTAATATAAATATTATGAAAAAAACTATTGCAATTTTTGCCCTTGTGGCTGCGGTAATGTTGGTGGGGTGTGGTAAAAGCTACCCTAGCGAAATCGCTGTTTATAAGTTTGATTCAGCTGTGATTCAATATGAGTATTCGGGAAGCGTTGAAGGAGATGCGACTTTATATGTAAGAGGAGACCAAAAGGCAATGTTTAAATCTTTAGGTGATTCGAACACTTTAGAAATTGATCTTGGAGACAAGGGTTATGAGGCGGATTTGGATAAAGGAACAGCTGTGGAGGTTGCGAATGCAGAATACGGAAAGTTAAAAGAGATGTCTATGGGTGAACAGGAGATATATTTGGTTAAAAAAGCTCTTGGGTTAAAAGAAGGGGCTGAGGATCCAATTGCGTCTTTAAAGAAAGTAATTGCCGGAAAAACCTGCAATGTTTATGCGATCAGCAATATAGGGAGCGCATGCATTTGGAACGGAATAGTATTAGAAAAAGAAGTTACAATACAGGACGTGACTAATCGACAGGTTGCTGTTAGCGTGCAAACAGATGTGGAGGTTGGAGACAGCAGGTTTGAACTGCCGGCTAGTGTGATTTTGCAGTAAGAAATGGTGCCGACAAATCGACTTTCCTGAGGAAAGGACTTTCCTCAGGAATTTTTGTGAGCATTAAAAAACTCCGAAATTGCCGTCGAAGCGGTTGACATGCACAAACCTAAATAATAATAGGTGGGGTACCTCAGTTAGAGACCACGGCCAATAAAAATTTGGCTCCCCTTTAAATGCTGTTGGGTTTGCATGTAAAAGTTCTAACGAACATTTCAGAGTTAGTACAATTATAAAAAATGTTTACGCTGGGTGCAAGTTCCGATTTTGACAAAACACAACATATTGTGCTTGTACAAGCCAAAAACCCCAACATGTGCTCGAAAATGAATTGACAAAAATTATCCTCCCAGCAAAATAATGCTCTTAACGAACAAAAACACATACTGCAGAACCTCCCACAAAATAGAGAATCCTAAAAAATTTCTAATTAAAAATATATCTGTAACTAAAAATATTAAAAATGCTACTTCAGACTTCTTTAAAAACTGAAAATACCCCTTTTGCATACGCTTTGGAACAAAAACTGCAAAGATTTTTGACCCATCCAAGGGCGGAAAAGGTAGCAAATTAAAAATCCCTAACACAATATTAACATCTAACACAAGCCATAAAAGGTCATTTGTCCACCCGGGCATGGCAATATATTTCAAAGGAATGCTAAGGACGAGGGCTGTGACGAAATTCGACAAAGGTCCGGCAAAAGAAGTGAGCGCCGAATCTTTAACAGGATTTTTGAAATTATAAGGATTCACCGGCACAGGCTTTCCCCAGCCAAAATGCGCAATAAAAACCATTAAAGTACCAATCGGGTCAAGGTGCTTCAAAGGGTTGAGCGAGAGACGACCCTGGTTTTTTGCAGTTGGATCGCCAAGATGATACGCCATTGCAGCATGAGCAGCTTCATGCACAGAAATGGCTACAACAAGCGCAACAGCAAGATATAAATAAAAAATTGGGTCAGTTTCCATGGGGGTATTATAGCATAAGAGGTGCCGACAAAAGCTCTTTCCTCAGGAAAGGACTTTCTCTGAGAAAGTTTTTTGATTGGCAAACTCGGTATATGGCCAGTCTTCTGGGTTTTTGACAAGTTCTGCTTCTACGGGATTATTAAGTATGTAATTGAAGATATATTTATAATGAGCCTCGTTTTTGATAGGTTTTCGTTTGTAAACGCTTTCAAAAACATGGCCGACATGGTTGTATTCTCGATTATAGTATCTTGCATAGGTTTGCTTTAAGCAGCTCATAAACATTTTAACGTTTTCAGGATTGTTACCTTTATTAAGCAAAAAATGAAAATGATTTGGCATCACACAAAAGATTTCAAAATCGATTTTATACTTAAATTTATAGTAAGCAATTCGAAATATAAAGTATTTATAATCCGCATCTCTTTTGAAGATTTTGCGCTTAGATACAGCCCTATTAAAGATGTGATATGCTCGATTTTTTCTAATTTTTAGTTCTCCCATGCAGCCAGCCTAGCAAAAAGATGTGAAATTTTTTTAAAGTTTTTTTAAAATATTTCTAAAAACCCGACAAAAGCCTTTTCCTGAGGAAAGTCCTTTCCTGAGGATTAGACTACTTCTTGAGGATTAGACTACTTCTTCAACTTCTTCTTACGATCAAGCCATACGCCGTACATGAAGATTCCGCCAGCGAATAGGAAGATTACGATCCATAGCCACACTGGGAAGATTAGCTCTTCACCGAAGGCTATACCTCGCAGCACACCGCTGATTGGCTCTTTGACTTCGAAGTTCAGCACAACTGTTTTTGAAACTGCCTGGTCTGACTCACGCACTGAGTAAACAGTTACTGTGTGTGGGCCAAACGGAAGCTCTTTTGGAGCAGCGATTTTGAATTCACCGCCTGCAAGGTCAGCTACAATTGCAGAAGTTCCAAGTACTGATTGCCAGGTTGCGATTACCTGATTTTTGAATCCTGCGCGACCTATTAATATTGGCTGAGAGTCGCGTACTTCAATTGTAACGTCTTCTAATAGTATATCGTCTGTAATATTAACGTCTGATAATCTTTCAGGTCTAGGTGAATCAACCACCAATGTTGAATCTAAAGTTAATCTGATTAATGGTGATTCTAATACTCGTTTGTTGTCTGGGTCGTATCCTTTAACTAATAGGAAGAATTCGCCATCTACGAGGTCGAATTCAGGTGTTAGCACCCACGCATTGTTTACGTCTGTAACAGCTTGTCCTAAGCTAACTTCGTGTCCGAATTCGTTTCGTAAGAATACTTCAATTTCCATTCCTTCTTCCGGTGCGAACCCCTGTATAAATGGTCGCGTGTCAGTTAAGGTCATTCCGTCGATCAAGTTTGTGATTCGAACGCCTAAGTCTGAAAGGTTTGTGTAAGTAAGTGGATCTGATCCGAAGATTAGGACTTCATCGGCGTCTGAAAGGCCGTCTCCGTCTGTATCAACGTTTGTTGGATCAGTATTGTGTTTGTATTCTAATAAGTCAGATAAGCCGTCTCCGTCTGTGTCTTCGTTACCACTTTGAGGGCTTATTCCGTATCGTAATTCCCATTCGTCATCAATTCCGTTTCCATTTAAATCTTGTGGATGTGAGTTTGGATCCAAAGGATCGTACCCTTTTTCGATTTCCTCGTCATCCCAGTATTCGTCACCGTCTGTGTCTGGTAGGAGTGGCGAAGTTTTATGCGTCATGATTTCATCGTAGTCGCTTAAAGTGTCATAATCTGAATCTTTTAATTTTGGATTTGTCTTATATTTATATACTTCGTCTCCGTCTGTTAATGCATCTCCGTCTGTGTCGATATTTTGAGGATCTGTCATGAATACGTTGTCTTCTTCTGTATCGTTGATTCCGTCTTTGTCTGAGTCAAGATTTGGATCTACAACTTCAGACTTTTTGCCTTCGAAGAACACTTTGTATCTTGCGAAGATATCACGCTTCCATGTTGGATTACATACTTCGTCTGGTCCGAATGAAGTTGCTGGATCGCATGAGAAGATGCCTTTTTCACAAGCTAAGTTGTAGTATCTAGGATGCCACCATTCTATAAGGTCGTTTGCCATTTTCTTTACGCTTGCTAGGTTTTGTTCTCCTCCGATTTCAGCATAATATTCATCTTCATATTTCCATTGTTGTCCTAACACAGCCCAGTTTAATACTTTAATTATCTCGATTCGAGACATATTCCACTGAGGTCTATAAGGACTTAAATTAATAATATCTTCGTAGAATCCGTGTACCATTCCCTGTCTTGTTCCTAAATGGATATCTTCTTTTGCAGGTGCTGATATTGCCCCTGAATCATCTTCTAACAATGGCTCTTTTCTTTCACCACTTAGATATACATCAGGGTAGTATCTGTCTCCAGCTGGATCTACATTTTCATATGCAGAATGGACCAGGAAAGGAAGCATACAGTGTTCAGGATTTTCTAAACACTTTTCATCTTTTGCTCCGAATCTTTCCAATACATTAAATTCCCTAATAACATCTTCAACGATATCTTCACGAGTACAACCTGGAATTGAATCTCTGATTGCCTGGCTAACTTCAGGATATTCACCTTCCTGTACGTCTGGTTCTGGTTCGTCTTCAACTCCTGCGATATCGATTGTT
>Ga0180436_10001408_pt1 | contig 23432 bp, 21 predicted proteins | sample SS_ome_2_FD_132434 | JGI IMG/M metagenome (GOLD analysis project Ga0180436, IMG submission 132434) | Hypersaline lake sediment archaeal communities from the Salton Sea, California, USA - SS_3_S_2 metaG | ecosystem: Environmental > Aquatic > Non-marine Saline and Alkaline > Hypersaline >... | reverse complement strand
ACCTCGATGTTCGAGGACTTTACGAAGATGGTCGGCGACCCCGCCCTGTTCGAGGCCGGCGTCCGCGCCAGCGAGCGCACCCAGGCCTGGCTGGACGCCGCCTGGAACAGCGCCGTCGCGAACGAGGGGTAATCTCGGCCCGTTTCGGCATAGCCTCGCTGGAATTGCCAAGGATCGCCGGAAGGCGGCCCTTTTCGTCGCGGCTTACGCCCCTCCTTCAGTAGTCGAGTCACCGGCTGCGGTACTTAGCCGCCCGTGCCGCCCAGCCCGTTCGGCAAGCATAAAGGGAAGTGCCGAGTGTTTGGCCCGCAAAGGGGCGATCGGCCTGGATGGCCGATCGAGCGCCGAGCGCATCAGGGATGTGCGAGCGGCGGGGTCGTCGACAGAGGACAATCGCGGCTAAAGCCGCTCCTGCAGGTCGCCACTTACGCGCCTCCTACGTTGGGTCGGCGGCCTTGCGACGTTCCAGGAAATGCGAAATCAGGCCGGTGGTCGAAGCGTCGTGCTCGCCCGCTTCGCCGCGCTCGAGTTCCGGCAGGATCACGCCGGCCAGGGCCTTGCCGAGTTCCACGCCCCACTGGTCGAAGCTGTTGATGTTCCAGATCACGCCCTGCACGAAAATCTTGTGCTCGTAGAGCGCGATCAGCGAACCCAGCGTGCGCGGCGTGAGCTTGTCGATCAGCAGGCTGTTGGTGGGCTTGTTGCCTTCGAAGGTCTTGTGCGGCGTGAGCAGGGCGATTCGCTCCTCGTCCAGTCCCGCCGCGCTCAGCTGGGCTTCGACCTTGCCGGCCGGCAGGCCGAAAGCCAGCGCCTCGGTCTGGGCGAAGTAGTTCGCCATCAGCTTCAGGTGGTGGTCGCCGACCGGGTTCAGCGTCTCGACGAACCCGATGAAGTCGCAGGGGATCAGCTTCGTGCCCTGGTGGATCAGCTGGTAGAAGGCGTGCTGGCCGTTGGTGCCGGGTTCGCCCCAGATCACGGGGCCGGTCTGGTAGTCGACGCGGTCGCCGCTGGCGTCCACGGTTTTGCCGTTGCTTTCCATGTCGCCCTGCTGGAAGTAGGCCGCGAAGCGGCTCAGGTATTGGTCGTAGGGCAGCAGGGCGTGGGTTTCGGCGCCGAGGAAATTGTTGTACCAGACGCCGAGCAGGGCCAGCGTCAGGGGCAGGTTTTCCTCGGGCGGGGCCTCGACGAAGTGCCGGTCCATCGCGTGCGCGCCCTCCAGCAGTTCTAAGAAGCGCTCGAAGCCGACCCGCAGCGCGATGGACAGGCCGATCGCGGACCACAACGAGTAGCGCCCGCCGACGAAGTCCCAGAATTCGAACATGTTGTCGGTATCGATGCCGAAAGCCGCCACGGCCTCCGCGTTGGTGGACATCGCGGCGAAGTGGTGCGCCACCGCCGCTTCGCCCAGCGCAGCGACCAACCAGTCGCGCGCCGTGTGTGCGTTGGTCATGGTTTCCTGCGTGGTGAAAGTCTTGGAGGCGACCAGGAACAGGGTGGTTTCCGGGTCGACGGTCTTCAATGTCTCTGCGATGTCGGTGCCGTCCACGTTGGAAACGAAATGCACCCGCGGCCCGTCGGCATAGTGCTGCAGCGCCGCGCAGACCATCACGGGCCCCAGGTCGGAGCCGCCGATACCGATGTTCACCACGTCGGTGATCGGCTTGCCGGTGGCGCCTTTCCAGGACCCGCCGCGAACCGACTCGCTGAACGCCCGCATTTTCTCCAGCACCGCGTTGATGGCCGGCATCACGTCCTCGCCATCGACGAGAATCGGCGTGTTGGCGCGGTTGCGCAGCGCCACGTGCAACACCGCGCGGTTCTCGGTCCAGTTGATCTTCTCGCCGGAAAACATCGCTGCTGCCCTTTCCCGCACGCCGGCGGCTGCCGCCAGGTCGCGCAGCAGTTCGAGGGTGCCGCCGCTCACGAGGTTCTTGGAATAATCCAGCAGCATGCCCAGTTCGCGATTGTCGATGGACAGTGCTTCGAAACGCTTCGCGTCGCGGAACAGGTCGCGCAGGTGGGCGTTTTTCATGATCTCGGCCTGCGCTTCCAGCGCGCGCCATTCGTCGGAGCGGGTGAGTCGGCTCAAGGTGCAATTCCCGGTTGGATTCAGAGACCGACATTGTACCCAAGCCGGCCGGGCGAAACCCGCCGCGAAGCGATTTGCTGCATCCAAAGTAACCTTTTCCCGCGTCCAACAGTCATATAGGTCAGAGGAGGCGGATCCCCAAGCGTTGATGTGTTCAGGCAGGAGTTGGCGGGTCACACCAATAAGGTGCCGGATTGACCAATTCGCCAATCAGGTTCGTGGAGAAAGCGCGAACGACAGGAGGTTTACTTGCTGGCACGGCGCTTGCATCTAGGTAATCGAATCGGCTTATCGCGGATTTTGGTATGCCTGACTTCTGGGGGATGCCGACCTTCGTGTGTTGTGGTGTTATAGATACGTCAAACAGCGGGATTTATCGTGAAAAAATTCATTCGAACACTTGCCCCGGTTTTCGTCCTCGTCGCAGGATTCCTGATCATGCAGGGATTGGTGGCCGCCAAGCCCGAGCCCGAAAAGAACGACGAGGAAATCCGCAAGCTCTCCCTGTACGTCGACTCGGTACGGTCCGAGTCCGTTCGCGTGGGGGTCCGCACCCAGGGCGAGGTTCGCCCCAAGATGGAGATCGACCTGATTCCGCAGGTTTCGGGCCGAATCGTCGCCATCTCGGAGCAGTTCAGCGACGGCGCGGAAGTCATGCCCAACACCTTGCTGGCCAAGATCGACGACGCCGATTACCAGGTTGCAGTGGTGCGCGCGGAAGCGCGCGTGGCGGAAGCCCAGACGGCGCTGGAACGGGAACTGGCCACCGCGGAAATCAAGCAAGAGGAGTGGCGCGACAACCCGAAGAAAGACCAGGAAGCGACCGACTTCGCCCTGAACCTCACCCAGGTTTCGCAGGCCCGCGCACAGCTGCGCGCCGCCCGGGCTGACCTGGACAAGGCCCGGCTGGACCTGGCGCGCACCGAGATTCGCGTGCCGTTCCACGGCCGGGTACGGGAACGCAACGTGGGCATCGGGCAGTTCGTGACTGCCGGCATGCCGATGGGGCGGGTATTCTCGATCGATACCGTCGAGGTGCGCCTGCCGCTCACCGATACTCAGCTGGTCGAGCTGAATCTGCCGCTCGGCTTCACCGCCGACGACATGGCGACCGCGCCGACGGTGCAGTTCAGCGCCAACCTCGGCAGCCGGGAGTACAACTGGACGGGTCAGATCGTGCGCATCGACGCGTCGATCGACGAAGACACCCGCCTGATCTACGCCACGGCGGAAGTCCAGTCGCCCTACGGCATGGCCGCGAGCGAGGGCATGCCGATGGCCGTCGGCCTGTTCGTCAACGCGGACATCGAGGGCGTCGCCGAGCAGGTGGCTTACGTGATGCCCCGCCTCGCGCTGCGCAACAAGGACACGGTTTACGTAATCAACGAGGACAACGAGCTGGAGATCCGCACGGTGGATGTCCTGTCCACGTCCGAGCAGCGCGTGCTCGTCACCGGCGGCGTCGCCGAGGGCGACCGGGTGGTCACGTCACCCGTTCCCAACGCCGTGGACGGCATGGCGGTGGAGCCGCTTTTTCGCGAAGCCCAGAGCTGACGACCCGCCCGCCTCGCAGGCTGGCAAACCAGAGGACACTGAGGGAGACATAGATGAATCGCCTGATTGAATGGTGGGCGCGGAATTCGGTTGCCGCCAATTTGCTGATGGTCGGAATTTTCGTGGCGGGTTTCATCGGTTTCACGTCGCTGGAACGCGAAATGGATCCACAGGTCCGCTTCCCGGGGCTCGAGATCGAGGTGGTCTGGCCCGGCGCGGCGCCGCAGGAAGTCGAAGAGCAGATCGTCGCGCGCATCGAGGAGTCGGTCAGCGACCTGGACAATATCGAGTGGGTCCGGTCTACCTCCGCCGAAGGCTACGGCGGCGTTTACATCCTGGCCGAGCAGCAGGTCGATTTCACCCAGTTCATGAACGACGTGAAAATCCGCGTCGATTCCATCTCCTCCTTCCCCCGAGATATCGAGCCGCCGCAGGTTCGTCAGTGGGTTAACCGCAACGAGTTCATCCGCGTGGCGGTTCACGGCGACCTGAACGAACGCGAACTCAAGCGCCTGGCCGAACAGCTGCGCCGCGAGGCCGCTGTCCTGCCGGCCATCACGGTGGTGGAGCTGTTCGGTGTGCGCCGCGAGGAGGTCTCGGTGCAGGTCAGCGAGGAAGCGCTGCGCCGCTACAACATGAGTTTCGCGGAGGTCGCCAACGCGATCCGGAACGCCTCCATCAACCAGTCCTCCGGCTCGGTGCGCACCGACGTGGGCACTTACCAGTTGAAGGTGCGCAGCCAGGCCGACACGGAAGCCGAGTTCGCCACCATCATCATTCGCCAGACCGCCGACGGCGGCACGATTCGCGTCGGCGACGTGGCGACGGTCGTCGATGGTTTCGAGGACAACCCGATCCTGGCCACGCTGAACGGCGAGCCCGCGGTGTTGCTGCAGGTGATGACCACCGAGACGATGGACATCGTCAAGGCCTCTGAATCGATTCGCAAATGGATCGCGGAACGCCAGGACAGCCTGCCCAGCGGCGCGCAGTTGACGCTGTGGACCGACAATGCCGACGACTTCCGCAGCCGCATGAAGACGATCGGCAGCTCGGCGACCATCGGCCTGTTCCTCGTGATGCTTTTCCTGGTCATGACACTTCGGCCCATCGTCGCCTTCTGGGTAGCCGTGGGCATCGCGACCGCCTACGCCGGCGCCTTCGTGTTCCTGCCGGCGGTCGACGTTTCGCTGAACATGCTTTCCACCTTCGCCTTCCTGCTGGTGCTCGGCATCGTGGTCGACGACGCGATCGTGGTGGGCGAGGGCATCCACAGCGAGGCGCACCGCATCGGCGGCGGCGTCGAGGCGTCGGTGGCGGGCGCCCAGCTCGTGGCGAAGCCGGTTATCTTCGGCGTGCTGACCACCATCATGGCCTTCCTGCCCTGGCTGTTCCTGAGCGGTTCGACCAGCGAATTCACCCGGCACATCACCTGGGTGGTGATCCTGGCCCTGGGCTTTTCGCTGATCGAGTCGCTGTGGATCCTGCCCGCGCACCTGTCGAGCATGAAGCCGCGGCACGAGAAAAATCTGCACCGCTTCGGGCACTTCCAGAAGAAAATTTCGGACGGCATCATCCATTTCGCGCATCGCCGCTACCGCGGCATCGCGCAGTTCGCGGTGGACCGCCGCTACCTGACGTTCAGCGTGTTCATCGTGGCCCTGATGGTCGGTTTCACGCTGTTCAATACCGGCTGGGTGAAAAAAGCCTTCATGCCGGAAATCGAGTCCGACGAGGTGGTGGTCAACGTGGTTCTGCCCGAGGGGGCGCCCTACAGCCGCGCACTGGAAATCCTGGCGCAGCTGCAAAAGGCCGAGCAGGCCCTGGTGGACGAAGTCAGCCAGCGCACCGAGGGCTCGGGACAGCTGATCGAGAACTGGTACACGCGCTCGCGTCGCGACAGCGTGCTGGCCATCGTCAAGCTGGCTCCGCCCGAAGTCCGGGACATGAGCGCCAAGGAAGCCGCCATCAGGCTACGTGAACTGATGGGTGACGTGCCGGACGCGAAGGAGGTCTCGGTTTCCTACACCCTGCAGAACAACGACGCGGACTTCGAGATGTCGGTGCGCCACCCCGACCTGGACGTGCTGCGGGCGGCCGTGGCGGAGCTCGAAACCCAGCTGCATACCTTCAGCGCGATGTACGACATCCGCAACAACCTGGAGAGCGCCTCGGACGAGATCCGTATCCAGCTCAGGCCGGGCGCGCACAAGCTGGGCCTGACACTGGGCGACGTGACGCGACAGGTCCGCCAGGCTTACTACGGCGAGGAAGTGCAGCGCCTGCCGCGCTCCGGCCAGGACGTGCGGGTAATGGTGCACTACCCGGTCGAATCGCGCCGTTCCATCGAGAGCCTTAAGCATTTCCGGGTGCGCACAGCGGACGGGCGCGAGGTGCCCCTGCTGTCGGTCGCCGACCTCGAGTACGCCCCCGGTATCAAGCGCATCCAGCGCTGGAACGGCGCGCGCGCCGCGCGGGTCTCCGCCGACCTGAAAGAGAACGTGCGCGACGACATCATGAAAGACCTGAACGAGAACTTCATTCCGGAGTGGCAGAAGCGTTACCCCGGCCTCGACCACGGCCCGGTGGGCCAGGCCGAGGGCGAGGCTCGTTTCATCAAGGAAGTGATGGGGCTGTACCTGATCGCCTTCTTCGTGATGTACGCGATGCTCGCCGTGGCTTTCCACAGCTACTGGCAGCCCATCCTGATCCTGGTCGCCATGCCCTACGCCTATGTCGGCGCGATCTACGGCCACGCGGCCCTCAACATGACCATGGCGATCTTCAGCTACTTCGGCATCGCGGCGGCGGCCGGCGTGGTCGTCAACGACAACCTGGTGCTGATCGACTACACCAATCGCCTGCGGGATAAAGGGCTCAAGCCGCTGGAGGCCATCGTGGAGGCCGGCGTGGTGCGGTTTCGGCCGATCATGCTGACCACCGCGACCACCATCGTCGGCCTCACGCCGATGATGCTGGAGCGCTCCATCCAGGCCAAGTTCCTGATCCCGATCGTCGTCTCGCTGGTGTTCGGCGTATTTACCGCCTTCTTCGTCACCCTGCTGATGGTGCCGGCCCTGTACGCGATCGGCATCGACGTGGCCGCGTATCGGGCCAGGGTTAAACAGCGTGTCCGGGGCTGGTTCGGTCGCGAGGCCGGCCAAAGCTCGAAACACGCCGACCAGGCAGGCTGATCACGCCCGAGTAAAATTTCCGGAATCGGCGGCCTTCGGGCCGCCGCTTTTTATGCGGCGCCCGTTTCCCGATCCGCTTCCAGGGCGTTCCAGAAGGCCTCGACCAGCGGGCTCGACCGTCTTCGCTCCAGGGCTACCAGGCCCACTTCGTAAGCCGCCAGGGCCGGCCGGACGTCGAGGACACGAACCCTGTCGGCGAGCGGGCTGTTTTCCAGCACGATTTCCGGCACGACACCCACGCCGAAGCCCAGGCTGACCATGCTGACAATGGCCTCGTTCCCGGCCACCTGTGCGTAAATCGTCGGCGGAACACCCCTGGCCCGGAACCAGCGATCGACACGCTCGCGGGCCAGCCCACGTTCGTTCAGGATCATCGGGCAACGAGACCACGCCGCGTTGTCGGCCGGCGCGGGATGGCCCTGCGCCGCGATGAACACCAGCGGCGAGACCGCCATCCGCCGGAAGGCCAGCCCGGCCTGCAGGCGGCGCGGCCGGGCGGCGATCGCGATATCGGCCCGGCCGTCGGTGACGCGTGCGATGGCATCCTCGGGGTCGCCCGTATGCAACTTGATCTCGATACGGGGGTGATCGCGGCGCACCCGCGCCAGGACGTCGAAAAGGAAGCTGTAGCTGGCCGTCACCGAGCAATACAGGCTGATCTCGCCGCTCAGGTCGCCGCTTTCCGCCATCATGCGGTTGCGAACCGTATCCCAGTCCGCCAGCGCGTTCCGCGCGTAGTCCAGGAACACCTCGCCCGAACGCGTCAGGTTCACCATCCGCTTGCTGCGCTCGAACAGGGTTACGCCCAGCGATTCCTCCAGCCGCTTGATGCCGCGACTCAGCGCGGAGGGACTCACGTGGCAGGCCTCGGCGGCGCGGCCGAAGTGCAATGCGTCGGCCAGCGCCAGGAATTGCCGAATGCTCCTGGTATCCATGTTTTTAGTGTATAAAACGCAATAGAAAAATGAAAATAAATCAATTCAAGCAATTATCATCGCGGCGTATAGTGAGCCGCAACGCCATCGAACAGAGGAACGACACCATGCAGGTTTATTATGATCGGGATTGCGACCAGGAAATCATCCGCGGCAGGAAAGTCGCCATCATAGGTTACGGCTCGCAGGGCCACGCCCACGCTTGCAACCTGCAGGACTCGGGCGTCGACGTAACCGTGGGCCTCCGGGAGGGGTCTGCTTCGCGCGCCAAGGCGGCCGCTCACGGCCTCAAGGTGGCCGACGTGCCCGCGGCCGTCGCACAAGCCGACCTGGTGATGATCCTGACCCCGGACGAGTTCCAGGGCCGCTTGTACCGCGAGGACATCGAGCCGAACATCAGGCAGGGCGCGACGCTGGCCTTCGCGCACGGTTTCGCCATCCTGTACGGGGAGATCGTACCGCGCGACGACCTGGACGTGATCATGATCGCGCCCAAGGCTCCGGGCCACACGGTGCGCAGCGAATTCGCCAACGGACGCGGCATCCCCGACCTGGTGGCGGTGGCGCAGGACGCCTCCGGTTCCGCCAAGGACACCGCACTGTCTTACGCCTCGGCGATCGGAGGCGGCCGCACCGGCATCATCGAGACTACCTTCAAGGACGAGTGCGAAACCGACCTGTTCGGCGAGCAGGCGGTGCTCTGCGGTGGCTGCGTCGAGTTGGTGAAGGCGGGTTTCGAAACGCTGGTGGAAGCCGGCTACCCGGCCGAGATGGCCTACTTCGAGTGCCTGCACGAACTGAAACTGATCGTCGACCTGATGTTCGAGGGCGGCATCGCCAACATGAACTACTCGATTTCGAACAATGCCGAGTTCGGCGAGTACGTGACCGGTCCGCAGGTGATCAACGAGGAATCGCGCCGGGCCATGCGCGAGGCGCTGGCCAATATCCAGAGCGGGGCGTACGCGAAGCGCTTCCTGAACGAGGGCGCTTCCGGCTATCCCGAGATGACCGCGGCCCGCGCGGCCAACGCCGCGCACCCGATCGAGCAGGTTGGTGAGAAACTGCGCGCGATGATGCCCTGGATCGCCGCCAACAAGATCGTGGACCAGGCGAAAAACTAGCCACGCCAGCGCCCCCGCTGATCAAAGCATCAGCCGGGGGCGCTCGCCCGGTTTTTTCAGTTCGCGGATTTCCTGCCTGAGTTCCTCCATCATTTCGATGATGGCCTCGCGCTCGTCGTGCGCGAGGCCCTCGACGCGTTCCGAGCGTTGCTGCTCGTCGGCCTGCACGGCTTGCATCGAGTTGACGATCAGCGCGATGAACAGGTTCAGTACGGTGAAGCTGGTGACCACCACGAAGGGCACGAAGAACATCCAGGCCCAAGGGTGCACCTCCATCACCGGGCGGGCGATGCCCATCGACCAGCTTTCCAGCGTCATGATCTGGAACAGGCTGAACAGCGAGGCGCCAACGCTGCCGAACCACTGCGGGAAGGTGGCGCTGAATAGTTCCGTGGCCATCACCGCGGCCACGTAAAACACCAGACCCAGCACCGCGGCGATCGCGCCCATGCCGGGCAGGGCGCGGAACAGCGCCCCGACCACGGCGCGCATCTGGGGGACCACGGAGATCAGGCGCAGCACACGCAGCACCCGCAGCGCCCGCAGCACCGAGAAGGCGCCTGCAGTCGGCAGCCAGGACACGGCCACCACGGCCAGGTCGAACAGGTTCCAGCCGCCACGGAAGAAAGCGAAACGGTACGCCCACAGTCGCAGGGTCAACTCCATCGTGAAGAACACGAGAGCCGCACGGTCGATGGCGGAGAGCAGCGGGCCGGCCGCCGCCACCGCGCGCTCGGACGTCTCCAGCCCCAGCGTGATCGCGTTGATGACGATGACCGCCATTACGACCTGGCCGAAGCCTTTCGATTCGACCAGGGCGCGCAGGGCGGTGCTTCTCAATTCGCGCGACGAGGGATTCGCTTCGGGGCGGGTATTGGCGACGTGTTCCATGATGTTGATTTCTCAGCGGGTTTCCAGGCTTCGGGTGCGGCGTCAACCGAGCTCGGTCGCAGCTCTGCCCCCGACCGGCGCGAACGCGCGCAGCGATTCCCGACCGTGGTTCTGCTGTTCCTTGAGGGCCCTTTTCACGGCGCGCTTGCAGCGGCGTGCGGCCAGGCTGGCCGCCACGAAGGCGTCGTGCGCGGTCGCCTCGACGACCACCGGGTCCTGGCCGGGCAGGTGCACCTTGGCCAGCACGCGCTTGTCGAGCGTGCCTTTGCTAGCGCTGTCGCGGACGAACAGCTCGGTGGACTGGATCCGGTTCTCGAAGCGGTAGAGCGCGAAAGTGAAGCGCCGCAGCAGGTGAGCCCTGAGGTCGGATGAAAGAGAAAGCCCTTGCACTTGAATGATGGTCGCCATGACAGTTCCTCCTGTGAACGAACGGCGACAGCTTAGCGAATCGAATAGATCGAATGGAACGTATTTTAAATTATTTAAGATCGAAAATATCGATCAATTATTTGGCCGTCTCGGTGAAATCCCGGATCATGGCCAGGGCCGAAAGGCGCTGACGTGCGCGCTCGGTGATGATGCGCACGGCAGCCTGCTTCAGCACACGTTCCGGAGAAATGGCGAAATAGGTTTCCTCGACCCGTCCCGCCGGACCGATATGCCGTGCGTGGTAGGTTTGTTGAATTTGCCTGGCGATGGCCATCGGCGCGGGGAAGATGCCTGCGCCCGCCTCACCGAAAGCCTTGAGCAGAGCGCTGTCGTCGAACTCGGCGACGATGTCCGGCGCGACCTCGATTTCTTCGAACCAGCTGTCGAGGCTGCGGCGCTGCGCGCTGCCCTTGACGGGCAGCAACACCGGGGCGCCATCCAGCGAAGCGGGGAATCCCGGTCCGAACCGGCGCGCCAGGTCGTCGCGACCGAAGAAGGCCACCGGACTCTCGCCGAGGGGGTGGTTGAACGCCTTCACGTTGAACCCGATCGGTATCGGCCGGTCGGACAGGACCAGGTCGAGACGATGCACCGAGAGGTCGCCCAGCAGCACCTGGAGCGAGTCTTCCTTGCACACCAGTCGCACCGGCGGATCGAGATCCAGCGCGGTCCTGAGCACGCCGTGGGCAACCAGCTTGGGAATCGAGTTGACGATGCCCACGTTCAGAATGTTGGGCAGCTCGGACTTGCCCCGGCTCACCCAGTGGGCCAGTTCAGTGCCGAGGGAAAAAATTTCCTCCGCGTAGCGGTTCACGGCCTGCCCGGTCTCGGTGAGCACCAGGCCGCGGCCGACACGGTCGAACAACGGGCTGCCGACGGTTTCCTCGAGGCGCTTTATCTGCCCGCTGATGGTCTGGGGCGTCAGGTGCAGCACCTCCGCCGCCCGTGCGATGCTGCCTTCGCGGGCTATCGTGTGGAAGTACAGCAGATGGTTGTAATTGAGGTGCCTCATGCAGAGTTCTCCGGCGGCTCTCGGTTCGAAAAAATCGAACAGGGTGAAACCCGGGTTCGACTCGGCTATTCTAGCCCGCGTAAAGTGGCGCCTGTTCGAACTCGGATCAAGATCGATTAATTCGATGAATAGGTTCGAAAATATCGAATAGTAGACCCGGCAATCAAGACACTAGTGTCATACGATGTGGCCCCGTCGTTTGCGGAGCCGGTAAGGGTCATGCAAGAGGAAGAAACAGACTGGACCTTTTTCAGTCCTTACGCCCACGTGCTGATTTGCCTGGCGGACAAGCCGCGCATTCGTTTGCGCGAGGTCGCCGGACGCGTGGGCGTGACAGAGCGCACCGCGATGAGACTGATCGATCGCCTCGTTCGGGCGGGCGTGGTGCGCCGGCGGCGCGAGGGGCGACGGAACGTGTACGAGATCGTGGCCCGGGGTTCGCTGCCGCACCCGATCGAGTCTCGCTATTCGCTTAAAAACCTGCTGCGGGCCGCGCTGGGTTCAGAACCGGATCGCGAGCGGGACAACTGATCACCGGCGGCCGCAGCCTGCGGCGGCCGGAGTACGATCGAAGGAGAGACGGAAATGTTGAAGAAAATCGGCATGCTGATGATCGGCGCGCTGATGCTGGTGCCTTCCGCCTGGGCGGTGGAGAAGCTGACGACGGCCGAACTGGTATCGCACTGCGACAAGTATTACGACGACACGGCGGAGGAAGACCGGATTTTCTGCGTCCGCTATATCCAGGGCTTCATCGACGGGGCGATCGCGACCGATGAGCGGGTCATGCGCAACGTCGCGAAAGAATTGGAAGAGGAAGAATCTTTCAGCGAGCGCGCCAAGCGCACGCGGATCGGCAGTCGCCTGGACCGCTACGGCGCCACTTCGTACGCAGGCTATTGCCTGGGTGACCCCGTGCCGCTGCGTGAAGTGGTCGAATTCGTGGTCGAGGACGCCCAGGACCCGCAACGGATCGCCGCCAATCCACTGGCCCGAGAGCTGGTGTACGCCACGCTGCGCGATCACTACCCCTGCCAGTAGAGCCAGGCGGAGGGGAAGGCCGGCATGACGAACCGTCACGAAACGCTGCAGGAGGCACTGGACGACCGCGTACACTGGTCGCGGTACGTCTTGCTGGCGGCGCTGCTGATGATCGCCTGGGTGCTCTGGTCCGGTTACCTGAAGCCATTGCTGCTCGGCCTGGGCGTATTTTCCAGTTTACTGGTGGTCTACCTGACGCACCGCATGCAACTGCACGACGCGCATTTTCTCGAAGGCCGTTTTCTCGTGCGGCTCGTCGCGTACTGGGGCTGGCTGGCGCGAGAGATCCTGCGTTCCAGTCTCGACGTCACCCGGATCGTGCTTAGCCCGAGGCTACCCATCAGCCCAACGGTGGCCGAATTCGACAGCCGGTGCGAACTCGTTTCGGACCAGGCGATTCTGGGTAATTCCATCACGCTCACGCCCGGTACCCTGACGCTGCAGATCGTCGACGGCCATTTCGTCGTTCACGCGCTGACCGAGAACGGCGCGCGCGACATCCTCGGCGGCGAGATGGACCGTCGCGTGGCGGCGCTGAGGAAGTCCTGACATGTATTACGCCGTTACCCTTGCCCTGGTCGTAACGATGGCGCTGGCGCTGGCGCGCGCCGTGCTGGGTCCGACCGTGTACGACCGCGTGCTCTCGGTCAACATGTTCGGCACCAAGACCGTGCTGTTGCTGTCGGTGATCGCCTTTCTCTACGGCCGGCCGGATTTCCTCGACCTGGCGCTGGCCTATGCGCTGATCAACTTCATCGGCGTGCTGGCCGTGCTGGAATTCTTCCGCTCGCGCGCAATCCGTCGTGAGCAGGAACGCCGGGACGGAGGCCCTGCCGAGTGAAAATTGCGCTGGACATCCTGAGCTGGGTGCTGCTGACCGCCGGCGGCGTGTTCGTGCTGGTGGGCGGCATCGGCGCCCTGCGCATGCCGAATCTGTACACGCGCATGCACGCGGCCAGCGTGACCGACACCATGGGCGCGATCCTGGTGATCGCCGGGGTCATGATCCAGGCCGGGTTCACGCTGGTCACGATCAAGCTCGCGGCCATCCTGTTGTTCCTGCTGATCACCAGCCCGACGGCATCCTACGCGCTGGGCAACGCGGCCATGCTGGCGGGCATCAAGCCCGACGCCGGCAGCGCGGCCGACCCGGAGAAAGCACCGTGACCGTCCTGTTCGGCGTACTGTTGCTGACCCTGCTGGTGATTACCGCCGTGGCCATCGTGAGAACGAAAAACCTGTTCGTGGCGGTGATGCTGCTGGGTATTTTCAGCCTGCTGATCGCCGCCAACTTTTTTCTGCTCGACGCCGCGGACGTGGCGCTGACCGAGGCCGCGGTCGGCGCCGGCATTTCCACGGTTCTGTTCCTCGGCGCGCTGGCGCTGACCTCGGAGTTCGAGCACGCGGCGACGCCGCATCGCTGGTTGTCGCTGGCGGTAGTGACCGGCGCCGCGCTGGTCGTGTTGTACGCGACTTTCGACAAGCCCGAGTTCGGCGATCCGAACGCCCCGGTGCACCAGCACGTCGCGCCCTGGTATTTGCAGAAGACACCCGAGTACATCGACATCCCGAACGTAGTGACGGCCGTACTGGGCAGCTACCGGGGCTATGACACGCTGGGCGAGGTGTTCGTGGTGTTTACGGCCGGTATCGGCGTACTGTTCCTGTTGTCCGCGCGGCGCGGTCCAGCCGGCCGGCGCCGCCCCGACCAGGCCCACGACCCGGCCATCGGCCTGCGCAGCCACGTGATACCGCTGGTCGTGAGCCGCCTGCTGGCGCCGTTTATCCTGCTGTTCGGGCTGTACGTGCAGTTCCACGGCGAATACGGCCCGGGTGGTGGGTTCCAGGCCGGCGCACTGATCGCGGCGGCTTTCATCCTCTACGCACTGATCGAGGGCGAGGAACGCACGCTACGCGTGCTCCCCCAGGGCGCGCTCAACGCGCTGATGGTGGGCGGCGCGCTGCTGTATGGTGGCGTGGGCGTGGTGGGCATGCTCGAGGGCGCCGAGTTCCTGAATTACTCGGTGCTGGCCGCGAACCCGGTCAAGGGCCAGCAACTCGGCATCATCCTGATCGAGGCGGGCGTCGGTATGACGGTCACGGGGGTGCTGCTCAGCATCTTCCACGCGTTCGCGGCGAGGGATCGTGCCTGATGGAATTTCTCGGTCTCTACCACTACTGGGTGTTCGTCGTGCTGCTGATGATCGGTTTCTACGCCGTCGTCGCCAAGGTCAACCTGATCAAGAAGCTGATCGGGCTGTCGATATTCCAGTCGGCGGTGTTCCTGCTGTACATCACGATGAGCAAGGTCAGCGGCGGCACGGCCCCGATCTTCAGTGAGAAGATCACGGGCGTTCTTTACTCGAACCCGCTGCCGCAGGTGCTGATCCTGACCGCCATCGTCGTCGGCATTTCCACGACGGCCCTGGGCCTGGGCATCGTCGTGCGCATCAAGGAAGAGTACGGCACCACCGAGGAACACGAAATCCAGGAGATCGACCGCCGGTGACCGCGCTCGAAACCCATCTGCCGGTACTGCAGGTCGTGGTGCCGCTGCTGGTCGCGCCGCTGGTGGCCTTGCTGCAGCCCCGCGGTCTGGCCTGGGCCGCCGCCACGGCGGCCAGCGCCACGTCGTTCCTGGTCGCGGTGCAACTGGCCCTCGGCGTGCTTGCAGGCCACGTGTTCCGCTATGCGCTGGGGGGCTGGCCGGCTCCTTACGGCATCGCGCTGGAAGTGGACGCCTTCGGCGCCTTGTTGCTGCTCATTCTCACCGGCGCTTCCACGGTGGCCCTGGCTGCCGGCAAGGCCAGCCTGGACCGCCAGATCGAGTCCCACCGGCAACCGCTGTTCTTCTCCGCATGGCTGCTGGCGCTGGCCGGGCTGGCCGGCATCCTGGTGACAGCGGACGCCTTCAACATTTTCGTGTTCATGGAGATTTCCTCGCTGGCGAGTTACGTGCTGGTGGCCGGCGGGCCGGACCGGCGCGCGCTGCCGGCGGTGTTCAAGTACCTGATCATGGGCACGGTGGGCGCCACCTTCTACCTGATCGGCGTGGGGCTGATCTACATGATGACCGGCACGCTGAACCTGAACGACATGGAACTGCGCATCCACGAGGTGGCGGACCAGCGTCCGATCCTGGTCGCGGCGGGCTTCATCACGATCGGCCTGGCCCTTAAGGCGGCGGTGTTCCCGCTGCACGTCTGGCTGCCCAACGCCTACACCTACGCACCGCATGCCGTAACCGTGTTCCTGGCCGCCTGCGCGACCAAGGTGTCACTTTACGTGCTGCTGCGCTTCGACTTCTTCGTGTTCCAGGGCAACCTGCTGGGGCACGACGCCCAGTTCGCGGCTTTCCTGATGCCGTTGGCGGTGCTTGCCATCCTGGTGGGCTCGGCGGTGGCCCTGTTCGAGAACAATATCAAGCGTCTGCTGGCCTATTCGTCCGTGGCGCAGATCGGTTACATCATGCTGGGCGCGAGCCTGGTCACCGTACTCGGGCTGACGGCCGGGCTGTTGCACATGTTCAACCATGCCCTGTCGAAGGGCGCGTTGTTCCTGGCCGTGATGTGCCTGAGCACGCGTCTGCCGGGCCTGCACCTCGCTGACCTGGCCGGCGCCGCCCGCCGGATGCCCTGGACGATGGCCGCCCTGGTCGTCGCCGGGCTCAGCCTGATCGGCGTGCCCGGCACCGCCGGCTTCATAAGCAAGTGGTACCTGATATCGGCGGCCTTGCAGGAAGGCATGCTGGGTTACCTGCTGGTGGTGGTGATCGTGCTGGGCTCGCTGATGGCGGTTGCTTACATCTGGCGTATCGTCGAGGCCGCCTGGTTCAGGACCGCGCCGGCGGGCGAGGGCGCAGAGCAGGCCGGCGAAGCGCCGCTGGGCATGCTGGTGATGACCTGGGTGGCGGCGCTGGCGAACGTCTGGTTCGGGCTGGTGACGAAGGTTCCGCGTGAGCTCTCGGCGAACGCCGCCACGATCCTGCTGGGGCACTTGCCATGAGTCCCGAGACCGCGATCCTCGCTGCCCTGGGCGTGCCGCTGGCCGGTGCCCTGCTGATCGGCCTGGCCGGGCGGGTCAACGACAACCTGCGCGAGTCGATGACCCTTTTGACGGCGATCGTGCTGATCGCCTGCGTGTGGAGCCTGCTGCCGGAAATCCTCGCCGGCGAGCGACCGGGCGTACGCATTGGCGAGGTGCTGCCTGGCATCGAGATTGCCTTCAAGGTCGAGCCGCTGGGCATGCTGTTCGCGGCGATGGCTTCGGGTCTGTGGCTGGTCAACTCGATCTACTCGATCGGCTACATGCGCGGCAACCGGGAGCAGAAGCAAACCCGTTTCTACGTGATGTTCGCCGTCTCGCTGGCGGCGGCCATGGGCATCGCGTTCTCGGCCAACCTGTTCACGCTGTTCCTGTTCTACGAGATGCTGACGCTGTCGACCTATCCGCTGGTCTCGCACAAGGGTGACGAGAAAACGGTGCGTTCGGCGCGCGTGTACCTGGGTATCCTGATCTCGGCCTCCATCGGCCTGCTCCTGCCGGCCATCATCTGGACGTACTCCGTGGCCGGCACCGGCGATTTCACCATGGGCGGCATCCTGCGCGGGCACATCGACGGCCCGCAGGTCGGCCTGCTGCTGGGCCTGTTCGTGTTCGGCGCCGCCAAGGCCGCGGTGATGCCGGTGCACCGCTGGCTGCCGGCCGCGATGGTCGCGCCGACGCCGGTCAGCGCGCTGCTGCACGCCGTGGCCGTGGTGAAGGCGGGCGTGTTCACGATCGTCAAGATCATCGTTTACGTGTTCGGCGTGGATTTCCTGTTTTCCGAGCCGAGCAGCGGCTGGCTGTTCTGGGCCGCGGCCTTCACCATCATCGCCGCCAGCGTGGTGGCGCTCAGGCAGCAGAACCTCAAGCGCCTGCTGGCTTACTCGACGGTGGCCCAGCTGTCTTACGTGGTGATGGCTTCGGCCATCCTGAAGCCGCTGGCCGAAGTCGGTGCGGCGATGCACATGCTCGCGCACTCCTTCGGTAAGATCACGTTGTTCTTCGCGGCGGGCTCCATCTACACCGCGTCGAAGAAGACGGAGTTGTTCCAGCTTTCCGGCATCGGCCGGCGCATGCCGGTCACGATGGCCGCCTTCACGATCGGGGCGCTGAGCATGATCGGCGTGCCGCCGACGGCGGGCTTCGTTTCCAAGTGGTACATCCTGGCCGGCGCCTTCCAGGCCGACAATTACTATGCGCTGGCCACCATCATCCTCAGCACGGCGCTGAACGCGGCCTATTTCCTGCCGATCGTCTACATGGCCTGGTTCGGCAAGGACGCCACACCCGCCGGCAAGGAGCACGGCGAAGCGCCGTTCGCCGTGGTGCTGGCGCTGGCCATCACGGCGGCGCTGACGGTGGCGTTGTTCATTTACAGCGCGCCGGTCTACGAACTCGAATCACAACTCGTGAGGGGGCAGCCGTGAACCTGAACCCGGAACATGGCGGCGACGTGAAACGCGACGCGCCCAATCCCGAAGACGATGCCTGGCTGGCGCGGCCGTCGACGATCCGCCTGCTGTGGAAGGTGTTCGCCGTGGTGCTGGCCGTGTCGGTAGCCGTGCAACTGCTGTTCCCCGTCAAGGGCAAGTTCGGCGTGGACGGCTGGCTGGGCTTCGGCGCCGTGTTCGGTTTCCTGTCCTGCCTGGCGATGGTGTTGTTCGCGAAGGGGCTGGGCTTCTTCCTGAAGCGGGACGAGAACTACTACCGGGAGCGGGACGATGCTTGAGTTCATGCACCCGGCTCTCCTGATGCTGCTCGGCGCGCTGCTGATCGGCCCCGCGCGGGGCATGCTGCGCAGCGCGCTGGTGCTGCTGGTGCCGCTGGCCACGCTGGCCGTGATCTGGCAGGTGCCGGACGGCGTTCAGATGAGCGTGCAGTTCCTGCAGTACCCGATCGAGCTGATCGAGGGCAGCCCGGTGCGGCGCCTGTTCGCGACGATCTTCGCGCTGATGGCGTTCGCCGGCGGGCTGTACGCGTTCCGCCAGGCGCGCTGGTTCGAACTGGCCGCGGCCTATGCTTACGCGGCCGGTGCGATAGGCGTCAGCTTCGCCGGCGACCTGATCACCCTGTTCCTGTTCTGGGAGCTGATGGCCCTGTTCTCGACCGTCGTGGTCTGGTGCGGCGGCACGCCGGGGTCGCGCGCCGCCGGCATCCGCTACGCCATCATGCACCTGCTGGGCGGCGTGATCCTGAAGGTCGGCATCGAGGGCGTGATGGTGCACACCGGCTCGATCGAGGTCCGGCCGATGCTCGCCGACAGCTTCGACCACTGGATGATTCTGATCGGCATCCTGATCAACGCCGCGGCGCCACCGGTATCCGCCTGGCTGTCCGACGCCTACCCCGAGTCCAGCCCGACCGGCTCGGTGTTCCTGTCGGCCTTCACCACCAAGACCGCGGTACTGGCCCTGATCCTGCTGTTCCCGGGTGAGCCGGTGCTGATCGGCATCGGCCTGTTCATGGTGATGTACGGCATCATCTACGCGCTGCTGGAGAACAACATCCGGCGCATCCTGGCGTTCTCGATCGTCAACCAGGTGGGTTTCATGGTTTGCGCGATTGGCATCGGCACGCCGCTGGCGCTGAACGGCGCGGCGGCGCATGCATTCGCCCACATCATCTACAAGGCGCTGCTGTTCATGAGCGCGGGGGTGGTCGTTTACCGCACGGGTAAGCACAAGTGCTCGGAGGTCGGCGGCCTGTTCCGCACCATGCCGCTGACGGCGGTCTGCGGCATCGTCGGCGCGTTGGCGATCTCCGGCTTCCCGCTGACCTCCGGCTTCACCACGAAGACCATGATCTCGCAGGCGGCCGCCTACGAGGGCCTGGCGCTGGTCTGGTTCCTGCTTGCCGCGGCCTCGGCGGGCGTGTTCCTGCACGCGGGCATCAAGTTCCCCTGGTTCGTCTTCTTCCAGCGCGATTCGGGCCTGCGGCCCAAGGACGCCCCCTGGAACATGGGCGCGGCCATGGTGTTCTTCGCTTTCCTCTGTATTTTGCTGGGCGTGGCGCCGGAACTGCTGTACCGCTTCCTGCCCTATCCCGTTGAGTACGAGGCCTACACGGCCGGCAAGGTGGTGTTCTACCTGCAGCTGCTGCTGTTCAGCGGCCTGGCCTTCTTCCTGCTGTTGCCGTTGATGCGGCGGACGGAGACGATCAGCCTGGACTTCGACTGGATCTGGCGGGTCGGCCTGGTGCGACTGGTGAAGACGTTCGGCAGTCTCTGGAACCGGATCTCGAAAGTACTGGGGTCGTCGCTGGACGCCATCGGCAGCCGCCTGGGCCGGGGTGGGCGGCGCTACTTCGGTTCACGGGTCGACGACGGCCAGCAGGTGCACGGCATGTTCGCGAGAGCCTGGCCGATCGGCACCACGGCCCTGTGGATCGCCGTACTGCTGACGGCCTACGTGTTTTTCTATTACCTGGCGTGAACGCGGGACCGAAAAGCCTCAGTTGATCAGCAGGTGCACCCAGATCCCGGCCGCGTAGCCCAGCGCGATCAGTGGCGTCCACTTCAGGTGCATGAAAAACGAGTAGTTGCCGCGGGCCTGTCCCATCAACGCCACGCCGGCCGCCGAGCCGACCGACAAGAGGCTGCCGCCGGTGCCGGCCGTCAAGGTCACCAGCAGCCACTGCTGCAGGTCCATCTGCGGCTCCATGTTGAGCACGGCCACCATCACCGGGATGTTGTCGATGACGGCCGAAGCGACACCCACGAGCACGTTGGCCGTGGTGTGGCCGAGTTCGTGGTACAGCCAGGCGGAGACGTGGTCGAGGTAGCCGACGAACGCCAGGCCGCCGACGCTCATGATCACGCCGAAGAAGAACAGCAAGGTGTCCCATTCCGCGCGGGCGATCATCCGGAAGTCGTCGTAAGGCGCGATGTCGCCCGCCATGTGAATGTGATGGTTGAAGAGGTTGCCTTTTTCCCAGCGGCGCAGGAAATAGCCGAAAATCTGCAGGCAGGCCAGGCCGGTCATCATGCCCATGAACGGGGGCAGGTGCAGGAAGTTGTGGAAGGTGACCGCCAGCACGATGGTCAGGCCGAACAGGGCCATGATCGGGACGGCCCCAGGCCGCATGTAGACTGCCCTCACTTCGCCATCCAGCGCCCCTTTCCCGACTGTCATGGACATGAACACGGCGGGCACCAGGTAATTGACCAGGGATGGCAGCAACAGGGCGAAGAACTGTTCGAACCGCACCTGCCCGTCCTGCCAGACCATCAGCGTCGTGATATCGCCGAAGGGGCTGAAAGCGCCGCCCGCGTTCGCGGCAACGACGATGTTGACGCAGGAAATCGCGATGAAGCGCGGGTAGCCCTTGCCAACGGCCAGCACCACGCCGCCCATAACCAGCGCCGTGGTCAGGTTGTCGATCACGGCGGACAGGAAAAAGCTGATGAAGCCCGACACCCAGAAAAACGTTCGTGCACCCAGATCCAGGCGGATCAGCCGGGAACGCAGCACCTCGAACACACCGCGTTCGCTCATGGAATTCACGTAGGTCATCGCCACGAGCAGGAACAGGAACAGCTCCGCGAACTCCGCCAGGTATTCGCGCACTGCGAGTTCCAACTCGGCGGATTGTCCGGAGAGAATGTACCGGATGCCGATGATGGCCCAGATGACACCGGCGGCCAGCACGACCGGCTTGGACTTCCGCATGCGCGTGAATTCTTCCGTGATGACCAGCGCGTATGCGGCGCCGAACACCACGAGGGCGGCGATACCCGCCCAGCTGTGCGTTAAGTCCAGGTTTCCCACGACACTATTCATCCCTTTTCGAGAAACTGACGCCGGAAATCGCCTTTGAAATGCGACGTTCCCGGGTCAGGCGCCGAAACTTCGCTCCACCTGCTCCTGGATCGACTCGCACAGGTCTCTCGACTCGCTCAGCAGCGTGCCGAGTTCCCGCGTCATCGAGTCGATAAAGGCCTCGTCCTTCGTGTGCGGCAGGTTGATGCGCACGTTGTGGATCGCGCCCTGCACGCCGGCCCGTGCCATCAGGGCCCCGACGCCGGCGTCGCTCATCACGGCCTCGTTGCCGATATCGGCCGCCTGCTGGCAGAGGTCGAGCACGGCCCGGCACAGTTTCGCGGTTTGCAGCGGTACTTCCGCGGCGGTCCTGTAGCCGGCGCGGATCGCCTTCGAGCGCGCCTCCAGTTGCTCCGCGGTGTCCTTGGGCATGCGAATGCCGGCGATCACCTCGTTGAAGGCTTCGGTGTCTTCGTCGACGGCGCGCAGGAGCTGGTCCTTGATGTCCTGGGCACGGTCCGCAAGCTCGCAAAGTTCCTCGTAGCGGTCGTCGTACTCGCCCTTGCCGACGGACAGGTTCACCACCATCGAGGCGAGGGCGGAACCGATCGCGCCGGCCAGGGCTGCGATCGACCCGCCGCCGGGCGCCGGCGTGTCGCGCGAGACCTCGTCGACGAAATCCGCCACCTTCAGGTTGACCAGCGGGCCGTCCTGCACGGGCAGGCCGACGACCTTCTTGTCGATGTCGAACTCGGCCACGTCAGCCAGGCCCAGCGATTGCACGGCCGTCGTGACCACGTCGCGGGCGGGAATGCCCGTGGATTTCATCATGCGCTTCAGGTAGTGCCGCCCGGACTCGCGCATCGCGGCGTACGGCACGACGCCCACGACCTCGGAGCCCGTGACCACGATGCCGCGTTCGGCCGCGAGTTCGCGCGAGGCGTCCAGCGCGTGGTGCATCGACGTCACGGTGTAATCGGTCAAGTTGATCGAGATCTGCGCGCACTGGTAGTCCTCGACCACCCAGCCGATTGCTTTCAGCTGCGTGAAGCGCCCGTCCTTGTATACCGGGCTGCCGGCCAGCTTGTCGGGGTCGAGCCCGATCGACTCATATCGTGCTCGCAGGTCGCCTCCATATCGTTCTTTGTAGAATGAAGCGAGTTCCTCGAAACTGGAGGCGACGAAGTCGGAGTTGCCGTCCGGAAATTTTCCGTCCTCGAAGTAGACAACCTCACCCTTGTAGTAGAAGGGCGAAGTATTGCCGATGCGCTTCCAGCGACCGCGTTCGCGGATCTCGTAGGCGATCTCGTTGGCATAGCGGCGGTCGGTGGTGTTCAGGTTGATGTTGTAGGCGATCAGGAATTCGCGGGCGCCGACCGCGGTGGCGCCCGATTTCGCGTTGAACTCCGCTGGCCCGAAATCGGGTTTCCACTCGGGTTTCGAGAGCTTTTTCTCCAGGCCCTCGTACTCTCCGGAGCGCACTTTCGCCAGGTTGCGGCGCTCCGGCTTACTCGCGGCGTTTTCGTACAGGTAAACGGGGATACCCAGTTCTTCACCGATACGCTTCCCGACCTCGCGGGCCGCTTCGGCGCAGTCTTCCATCGTCGCGCCGGCCACCGGCACGAAGGGGCACACGTCGGTGGCGCCGAAGCGGGCGTGTTCGCCGTGGTGCTTCGACATGTCGATCAGGTCGGCTGCCTTCTGCACGGCGCGGAAAGCCGCTTCCTTCACCGGGCCCGGTTCGCCGATGAAAGTGACCACGGTCCGGTTGGTGCTCTCGCCCGGGTCGACGTCCAGCAACTCGACGCCCTGCACGGACTCGATCGTATCGGTGATCTGCTTGATGATCGAAAGGTCACGCCCCTCGGAGAAATTCGGAACGCATTCGATGATTTTCTTCACGGTGGTGCCCCGGCAAGATGGGTTTACGAGGCCTTATTCTACGTGGTTTGAACCCGGGGGAATTGATCTGCATGTCAGATTACACGTGGTCACCGGGCCCCGATCCCGAAGGTCGCACCGTAGCATGGCATCTGGTAATAATCGAACCGTGCCTGAAAACAAAACCGAATGAAAAACTGCCAAAGCTTATGCAATTTTGCGGTTTCAGCGGTCATTTTTGGCCCGAACGTTCCCGCGGGAACGTTTGGGCTTATTCAGGCCAAACAGCTATTAACATTGTTGTGGGAATTCGCTTTCCTGCAAAAAGCAGAACTTCAATAAGGATCTGGTTTAGATAGAGTTATCTCTGAGTTCGGCCAATAAGCGAACTCCCCTGGCTGCGAATTACAGGGGAGTTCAGTTTTCAGATCGACCAGAAGCAGTCATTGATACCAGTAGGCTTTCTGCTCATGGCTAACTT
>Ga0180436_10001406_pt1 | contig 23453 bp, 15 predicted proteins | sample SS_ome_2_FD_132434 | JGI IMG/M metagenome (GOLD analysis project Ga0180436, IMG submission 132434) | Hypersaline lake sediment archaeal communities from the Salton Sea, California, USA - SS_3_S_2 metaG | ecosystem: Environmental > Aquatic > Non-marine Saline and Alkaline > Hypersaline >... | reverse complement strand
GCTGAGGGGCATCGCATCCGCGACCGCGTGGATCGTCGCCGTCGGACTGCTCATCGTCAACGTCGTCCTCATCCGAGGGATGGTGATGGACGCGATGACGGTCATAGGCCTGCTCAGGGCGTCCGCTGACCCGGATCAGTGGCGTGGGCAGCGTCTGACCTTTGGATGGGTCAAGGCGGTCGTTGATCGTCTCTACCTGCTCCTCGCCGCCTGCGCGGGCCTCGGTCTCGTCATTGGCGTGGACTACTACTTCCGGAAGGGTGCATCAGAGGGACAGCTCGGCAGGCGCGTCCGGCGGGTGCTCGGCATCGAGCTGATCGTGGCCCTGGCAGTCTGGCTGATCTCAGTGCTGCTCACCTGGCTGATCGTCGAGCTACCGGCGTAGCCGGTAGCCAACGGCATAGCCGGTAGCCAACGGCGTAGCTGGTAGCCAACGGCGTAGCCGGTAGCCGACCGCCTAGGGGCGCCGCGGACCGGGGGAATCAACGAAGCCGATCGCGTGCTCGAGCTCTCGCAGCTCATCGTGCGCGCGGCGCAGCGCCCGCGACAGCCCCCACCGCCTGACGTAGGCACGTAGACGGCTCATAGATCCTGTAGGACCCGGAGCGCCTGGCGAGGTCGCCAGGCGCTCCTCAACGTATGCCAGCTCCGACGCGAGGCTCAGCGCCACCGTCCGCTTGTGCCAGTAGTCGGCCACCATCGGCGAGACGAGTGCCCGCGGCGCAAACAGACGCGTGATCTCGGCCATCGTACGGGTACCCTCGACGACTTGCGACGGCGCCAGGCTCGCACGAAGCGCGATCATCAGGTACGCATAGGCCTGCTGATACGCCCGCACCACGCCGGCAGGCAGCGGCAGAGAGTCCGGCTTGGACTTGGCGCGGTACGTAGCCCGAACCCCTTCCGGGCCGCGCACCGGCGTCGCCGCATCAGCCACTGACAAGAAGGCCGCCAATCCTCGTGCAAACGCACGCTGACCGGCGACGTCCAATTCTGCCCCGCACGCAGTGCAGGGCCGCAGGATCTCCTCCGTCCGCGGGGTCACTTCGGCCCCGCAGTACGGGCAGACGACCGATATCTCGATGGAGAGCGACCCGATCAGTCCGCCCCCATGCCCAGGTCGATCGTCATCATCGAGTTGAAGAACATCGGAAGCCAGTAGTCATACTCGTCAGGCGTCGCCCCCTGAGCCATGGTGATCAGCTCAGCCTCTCCCCAGAAGATCAGGCGCAGCCACCGCTTCCGCGTAGCGCCATCCTCGGTGAACGTGAACTTGGCCTCGAACATCTTGACAGTCTCGGTGATCTCCTCATCCTCTTCGAGGATCACCAGGTCGGGAAGGCTCTCCAGACCGGCCTTGTAGCCCTCACGTAGGACATCGACGTCGTCCATCGTAACCGGATACGCCAGCACCACCTTCTCCGTGGATAGGAACGTGGCCGGCTGCTTCTCATCCATAAGGAAGATGAACCCATGATGGCCCTGAGTCATCTCCATCCTTGTCCAATCGGTGGGGCACCACACGGCGTACCCGCCCTCTTCGTCGATGTTCTTGTAGGTACCGCGGTAACGGGGGCGCGGACGGGGTCCCTGTACGACCATACATCCCTCCAGTGTGAATTGTATCAGCGTCGAATGAGTGCTCACATCACGCGGCGGGCACCCTAGCGCAGTCGCTGCACCACCACACTAGACGCCCCCCGCAGGTATGGTATGTATATTCCTATGCAGGACAAAGTCAAGACGGGCAGGCAGTATGGAAGAGGGGAAAGCGGCACGGACACGGCGCACTTGGCGGGCGGGGCGGCTGTCGCACCAAGCTGCGGCATAGCGGAGGCGACCGGTCTCGGGGCCGAGGGGCAGGAAGGGACTGACAATGACGAACGATACTATGGCTCCGGGTGTGATATCGCCTCAGGACTGGGGGCTCGCAGTCAGCAAGTCCAACGCTGAAGGCCCTGCGCTGCCGGTGATTGACGCCACGCCGACAGAATTGGAGGCACGCATCGTGGGGAATCTGCGGAGCTGGCTGCCGCAGTACGTCGAGCCTGACACGGGGGCATTCTACGGATACTACCGCGCGCCTGACGGCTGTCGCGAACCCCCACAGACCGCCAACCTGATCGCGTCGTGGCTTTCGATGGCAGCCCACGACAGGTATGGCGACGGGGCCTTCCTGACACGGGCCGCGGCGGCGCTCGACTTCTACTACCAGACCTTCGTGGTCAGCCACCCGATGAGCGTTGTCGCCGGCGGCGCGCGAGACGGCGTGGAGACAGCCCTTGTCTGGACTAAATTCAGTGCGGAGTTTGTGATTGGCGCATTGGGACTCCACAGACGGACTTCCGACACAGCCTGGCTGGCACGTGCCGAGCAGAGCGGACGCTATCTTCTGCAAGCCGCGCGCCACGGTTTCGCGCCGACGTACGATCTGGCGACGCATCAATGGTCAGTCCCCAGCACAGGTTGGGACTCGTGGGGACGAGCGACTGAGGCGGGGCTGTTGCTGGCCGATGCGACCGGCGACCCCGCTTGGCAAGACCTAGCTCTCCGGTGGGGCGAGCATGGGCTGGAGATCCAGGCGGAGAATGGGTGCTTCTACCTGATTGACGGCGAGTACTACAACACCGACCTCGCCGCCGACGAGCTGCGCGGGCTGACCTTCCTCTACGAGGCGACGGGCGAAATGCGCTACCTGGATGCTGCAGTCCGTTTCGCAGACTGGCACGTAGCCCACCAGAGAGGCGATGGCGCTTGGGTGATGACGGTTGACCGTGATGACAACGTTGTCGTGCCCACCGTAGGGCCGGGGGATATGACCAACATCGCGACGGCGCTGCTACGGCTCTTCCTCGTGACCAGGAACCGGTCCTATCGAGACGCGGCCCTCCAGGCGTACGCTTACGCATTGAGCCGGCAGGTGCTGCCCGGAAGCGATGCCCCCTATGCCGACGATCCGGCGATCGTCTGGGGATTCTGGTCCTGGGACCCTTACTACGACTACACACAATCACCGGATCAGGCCACGCACCACGTGCGCGGCTTGATGTTCCTCTTAGACGCTCTCTGCAGACATTGAGAGGAACCGTGGATTCTTGCAGTTGTCGCTCTAGACACTACAATCAGGCGAAAGACTCAAGCATACGATTTGCGTAAGGAAGCTGGTGGGACTCGCGGCTATTCGGCGCCGGCTGGCGGCTTCCGACTGCTCCCCAGTTGCGAATAGATAGCACTTCACTCTCCCAAGGAGTTCCCATGTACATAATCGGCCAGGAAGAAGCTGACGCCGTCGCCCGCGTTATCGAGTCCAAGCAACTCTTCCGCTATCGCGGCGGCGAGGGCGGCGAGACCGACGCCTTTGAGCAGGAGTGGGCGGCAGAGATCGGTACCAAATACGCCATCGCCGTCACCAGCGGCACGGCGGCCCTCATCATCGGCATGGTGGGGATGGGCATCGGCCCCGGTGACGAGGTCATCGTCCCCGGGTACACCTTCATGGCAACCGCCCTCGGGCCCCTTGCCGTGGGCGCCGTGCCCATCATCGCCGACGTGAACGCGTCTCTCACCATCGACCCCGCCGACATCGAGCGCAAGATCACGCCACGCACCAAGGCCATCATCCCCGTCAACATGGTGGGCCTCCCCTGCGACATGGACGGCGTGATGTATGTCGCGCGGCGTCACGGCCTCAAGGTCCTAGAGGATGCCTGCCAGGCCGACGGCGGATCCTACGGAGGCAAGCGACTGGGCAGCTTCGGTGATGCCGGTGCCTTCTCCTTCAACCACTACAAGATCATGACGTGCGGAGAGGGCGGCGCCTTGGTGACCGACGACCGCGAGATCTACGAGCGCGCCCTGACCCTCCACGATGGCGGGACATCATTCCGAGACCATTTCGCCGGGATGCAAGCGGAGTCGTTCGCCGGCTGGAACTTCAGGATGAACGAGATTCTCAGCGCCATCCTGCGGGTCCAGCTCACGCGCCTCGACCCGATGCTTGACGCCATGCTCACAGAGAAGCGCACCATCATCAACGAGCTCGAGGGCACCGGGCCCTTCATCTTCAACCCCATCAACGATGTCGAGGGCGACTGCGGCACCACCCTCGCAATGATGTTCGATGATGAATCGGCGATGCGGACCTTCTTGGCTGGCTGTCGCGAGAGGAACGTGAGGGCCGACACACCCATCGACAGTGGCCGGCACGTCTACACAAACTGGGAGCCCATCATGAACAAGAAGGGCGCCCACCACCCTGCCTTTGACGCCTATCGGCTGGCGGAGACCGAGGTCGAGTACAGCCCTGACATGTGCCAGACGACACTTGATATCCTCTCCCGCACGGCCTACCTGTACACCGATCCCCAGCGTCCCCGCGAGGAACTGGACGCGATGATCGCCAACGTGAAGGCAGTGGCCGGAGAACTGTAGAGGAGACCTGCATGCCCCAACACCCACGTATCGCATCCCTCAGGACACCTGAGGCCTTCACAGGCCACGCGGACAGACTGGGCATCGACCTCGGTATCGACGCCGAGATGATCACGGGACCCGAGGCCCCGCTGGCACAGCCCTACACACTGCGGACCGGCACAACCATCGGCAACCGGTTCTGCGTGCTTGCCATGGAGGGGTGGGACGGCACCACGGACGGTCGCCCCACCGACCTCACGACACGCCGCTGGCAGGGCTTCGGCCGTAGCGGCAGCAAGCTCATCTGGGGCGGCGAGGCCACGGCTGTCCAGCCTGACGGGCGTGCCAACCCCAATCAACTGATGATCAACGCCGATACCCTGCCGGCGATCGTGGCCCTGCGAGAGACGCTTGTCTCGGCACACCGCGAGAGGATGGGCTCCGCCGAGGATCTCTGCATCGGCCTCCAGCTCACGCACTCGGGGCGCTTCTGCCGGCCTACCGAAAAGGCGAGGCTCGAGCCCAGGATCGCCTATCATCATGCACTGCTCGACGCCAAGTTTGGCATCGACGCAGACTACCCAATCATCAGCGACGACTACATCAAGCGCCTGATCGACAGCTTCATCGGCGCGGCCAAGCTGGCCCACCAGGCCGGCTACGACTTCGTCGATGTCAAGCACTGCCACGGCTACCTGGGCCACGAGTTCCTCACGGCTAGGACCCGCCCAGGCCAGTACGGCGGCCGCTTCGAGAACCGCACCCGCTTCCTGCGCGAGATCGTGGCCGGCATCCGCGCCGAGGTCCCGGGTCTGGACATTGGCGTGCGTCTCAGTGCCTTTGACTTCATACCCTTCCGTCCCGGTCCCGATGGCATCGGGGAGCCCACACCTATTGCGGCTGAGTCCTACGACTACGCATTCTGCGGCGACGGCACGGGGACCGGCATAGACCTGACGGAGGCCTATGCCTTCCTCGATCTCCTCGCCGACCTGGGCATCGAGCTGCTCTGCGTGACAGCCGGAAGCCCCTACTACAACCCGCACATCCAGCGCCCAGCGCTCTTCCCGCCGTCAGACGGCTACCAGCCGCCCGAGGACCCCCTTGTAGGCGTCGCCCGCCAGGTCGCGGTCACAGCCAAGCTCAAGGCCCATCGGCCCGAGCTGCTCGTGGTCGGCTCCGCATACTCCTACCTGCAGGAGTGGCTGCCCAACGTCGCACAGTACGTCGTGCGCACGGGTCAGGCCGACTTCGTCGGCCTCGGTCGCATGGTCCTCCCCTACCCTGACATCGCCGCGGACATCCTGGCGGGCAGGCCGCTTGATCGCCGCCGGATATGCCGCACCTTCAGCGACTGCACGACAGCGCCGCGCAAGGGCCTCGTCTCCGGCTGCTATCCGCTCGACCGCTTCTACAAGGAAAGGCCGGAGAAGGCGAAGCTCGACGCGATCAAGCAGGCACTCAGAGCCGGTAGATAGGGGACTGCAAGCGATGTCACGCAAACGCTACGTGCAAGTAGGTCTCGGTGGCCGTTCACGGATGTACCTCGATGGCATCCTCGAAGCGTACAGGGATACCTCGGAGATGCTCGCCGTCTGCGATATCAACGAGGGCCGTGTCCGAATGGCCGTGGACAGGGCCAGGGCCGCCGGCGTCAAGGTCCAGGGCTACCCTGCCCACCAGTTCGACCGGATGGTCGCCGAGATGCGGCCCGACACGGTGGTCGTCACCACCAAGGACTGCTTCCACGACAAGTACATCGTGCGGGCGATGGAGCTGGGCTGCGACGCCATCACCGAGAAACCCATGACCACCGACGCCGGCAAGTGCCAACGGATCATCGACACACAGCGAAAGACCGGCAAGAGATGTCGGGTCACCTTCAACTACCGCTACTCGCCGCCGCGTACGCAGATGAAGGCCCTGCTGATGTCGGGCGTCATCGGCGAGGTGCTCTCGCTCGACTTCCATTGGGTCCTCGATATCCGCCACGGCGCCGACTACTTCCGCCGATGGCACCGCAACAAGACGAACTCCGGCGGCTTGATGGTCCACAAGGCCACCCACCATTTCGACCTCATCAACTGGTGGCTCTCATCGGTGCCCGAGGGCGTATTCGCCCAAGGACACCGCCGCTTCTACACGCCAGGGACCGCCGACCGCTATGGCCTGACGCAGCGCACCGAACGGTGTCACACCTGCCCCGAGACCGAATGCCGTTTCCGCATCGATCTGGCGGCCAACGAGCGCCTCAAGGCGCTCTACCTCGATAATGAGGTCTACGACGGCTACTTCCGCGACCGCTGTGTATTCAGCGAGCTCATCGATATCGAGGACACGATGAACCTCGTTGTCAACTATCGGAACGGCGCGAAGATGAGCTATTCCCTCAATGCCTTCATGCCCTGGGAAGGCTACGTCGTCACGCTCAACGGCACACGCGGCAGGCTGGAGCACAAGACCGTCGAGTCCTCCTACATCAACGCCGATGGCTCCGTGCCCGGTCAGACGCTGGAGCGCGGCACTTCCATCCGCATCATCCCACACTTCGGCCCGGCCTATGACGTCGACGTTTGGACGTCACGTGGCGGCCACGGCGGGGGAGATAGCCGCATCCTGGAGGACCTCTTCGCGGCTAACCCGCCACAAGATCCCTACCTGCGGGCCGCAGACCAGCGAGCCGGTGCCTACTCCATCCTGACCGGCGTCGCCGCCAACCGATCGATGGCCACAGACCAGTTCGTCCGAATCGGCGATCTCGTCCAGAACATCGGTTTCCCTGACTACCCCGCCATGCCCACCGGCGACGAGCCGCTCTCATTTTGCGAAACAAAGCCATTTCACGTAGCGCAGCCCGAGGAGTAGGCGACGTAGCGGGTAACGAGTGACGAGTGGCGCCAAGGGAGGTTGGAGCCACGACTGGGCATTCGCGATCCATGATGGCCCTGGCTCAGGTCCTGAGTTATGAGTCAGGCCCAAGACACGAGACTCAAGACTCAAGGTTCCCTGACACCACCCAACGGAGACGACATGACCGGCAACACCAACCGTCCCAACATCCTCCTCTTCCTCCCCGACCAGCATCGCTACGACTGGTGGGGAGTCAACGAGGACCTACCGTTGCGCACGCCCAACCTGGACCGGCTGGCAGCCCGGGGCATGACCTTCACGAACGCCCTCTGCCCATCACCTCTCTGCGCTCCTTCCAGGGCCGCGCTGGCAGCCGGCAAGGAGTATCCGAGCTGCCGGGTGGCCAACAACGGCGAGGACTATCCGCTCGACCAACCCACCTTCTATCAGATGCTGCGCGATGCCGGCTACGCCGTTACCGGCGTGGGCAAGTTCGATCTGCAGAAGGCAACCGCGGACCACAGCCTGGACGGGAAGGCGTTGCTCGACGAGTGGGGTTTCTCCGACGGCGTGGATAGCAAGGGCAAGTGGGATGCGGTCGCCAGCTGGGATGGCGAGCCCCACGACGCCTACCTGGGCTATCTTCACACACTAGGGCTGGCCCAGGTGCACATCGACGACATGCTCAAGCGAAGGGGGCGCTCCTTCGCCGCCACCACACCCACCCCACTGCCCGAGCACGCCTACGGCGACAATTGGATCGCTGACGCCGGACTACGCGTTCTCGATCGCATCCCGGTGGAACAGCCTTGGTTCATGCAGGTGAACCTGACCGGCCCCCACGACCCCGTCGATGTCACCGAAGCCATGCAGGCGCCCTGGCTGGGCGTGGGCTTCCCCACAGCGCACGGCAACGACGAGTTCGACCACGCCACCCACACGGCCATCCGCCAGAACTACGCCGCGATGGTGGAGAACATCGATCGCCACTTGGGTCGCTACGTCGATGCGCTCGATGAGCGCGGCGAGCTTGCGAACACCATCATAGTCTACGCCAGCGACCACGGCGAGATGCTGGGCGACCACAACCGCTGGGGCAAGGCAACCTACTACCAACCGTCAGTCGGCATCCCACTGGTGATGGCCGGTCCCGGCGTGTCCCCGGGGCGGACCTTTGACGGCGTGGTGGGCCTGCATGATTTGGCCGCGACCTTCCTCGAGGCTGCGAGCCTCCAGGTCCCCGACGACATGGACTCGCGCTCACTGATACGCGTGCTATCCGGCCAAGCTGACCACCACCGAGACTACCTTCTCTCCGGTCTGATCATGCCGTCGCGCGCTACCTGGCACCTCATCTTCGACGGACGCCACAAGCTCGTCTGCGACCGAGACAGCCCTCCCATCCTCTTCGACCTGCAGGAGGACCCTTGGGAGGACGATAACGTCGCCGGTGATCATCCTGACGTTGTGGTCAGGCTCAAGGCCTGGATGGACGTAGAGTTGGGGTTGGTAGACTAGGGAGTAGTGATGGGGCAGCCGGACCTCGGGGCCGTCCTGGCGTCTGGCGTGGCCCTATGACTGGGGGATGTGAGCTATGAGGACGATGGCTTTGGGTGATACGGGCGAGCGTGTTAGTGCGCTGTGCCTGGGCGTGCTCTACTACGGCAACCGCATCGGCAAGACCGAATCGTACCATCTACTGGACCGATACGCCGAGGGTGGAGGCAGCTTCTACGACACGGCCAACATCTACTCGTTCTGGCTGGACGGCTTCAGAGGCGGCGAGAGCGAGACACTGATGGGCCAGTGGATGGCGGACCGCGGCAACCGCAACCAGGTTTTCGTTGCTACGAAGGTTGGCTTCGGATACCAGGAGGTGCCGACAGGGCTGACGGCCCAGCTCATCCAGACAGAGTGCGAGAAGAGCCTGCGTCGGCTGCAAACCGATGTCATCGACCTCTACTACGCTCATGTCGATGACCGCACAACCCCGGTGGAGGAGACGTTGGAGGCGTTCGATCGCCTCGTCGCCGCGGGCAAGGTGCGCTACTTGGGGGCCAGCAACTTCCTAGCATGGCGATTGGAGCGTGCGCGCGCAACCAGCAGAGCCAACGGCTGGGCCGAGTATTGCTGCATCCAGCAGCGCTACAGCTATCTTCGTCCGAAGCCTGGTGCCGGCTTTGGCGCTCAGATCAACGTCAATGACGATCTGCTCGACTACGTCGCAGACCAGGGCACGACGCTCCTAGCCTACTCCCCACTGCTCAACGGGGCCTACACCCGCGATGACCGCAGCTTCGGTCCGCAGTACATCGGTCCCGACAGCGATGCACGCCTGACGGCCCTGCGAGAGGTCGCTGCCGAGACGGGCGCCACCCTCAACCAGGTGGTCTACGCGTGGATGCTTCAGTCCTCGCCGCCCGTGATCCCGCTGATGGCGGCCAGCAACGACGCCCAAATGACGGAGAATCTGGCTGCCCTGGACGTCAAGCTCAACGCTGATCAGATGACCCGTCTCGATTCGGCTCGCGCGCAGTAGCGTGGGTCCTGACCGCCCGCGGACCGCCCCCGACAGATCAGAAAGGCAACTACGACGATGAGAGTCGAGTTTCTGGGCACCGGTGGTGCCAGCACCATACCCACGCCCTTCTGCGACTGCGCAGTCTGCACGGAAGCGCGCGAAAGGGGGCGCCCCTACGCCCGCTCGGGTCCCGCCACTTTCGTGCACGGCCCTGACGTCCTGATCGACACACCTGAGGAGATCACGGCTCAGATCAACCGCTCCCGGGTCACCCGTATTGCGGCTTGCGTCTACTCGCACTGCCATCCGGATCACACGATGGGGCGCAGGTTCTGGGAGACCAACTACGACTGGCGCCACTACCCGCCACAGTCTCGGTGTACCGACCTGTACATTCCCGAGCGCGTGGCGCAGGACTTCGAGGCCTTCTACAACACTTGGGGCCACTTCCGCTACTTCGAGCAGTCCAGTCTGGTCCGCCTCCATCGCGTGCCCGACGGTGAGTCCTTCGCGGTCGGTGACACCCTCATCACACCGATGGCACTGGCCGATGACCACGTCTACGCCTATCTCTTTGAGACCGATGGGCAGCGGGTCCTCATTGCGGCAGACGAGCTGGTCGGCTGGAGCCCACCGACGAGTCTCGGCCACCTGGATCTCGCAGTCCTGCCCATCGGCATCGTCGAGGTGAATCCACTCACCGGAGAGCGCTACACGCCGGAGGACCATCCGGTGCTGTCATCAGAGGCCACCTTCGAGCAGACGCTGGAGATGGTGCGTCAGATGGACGTCGACCGAGTGTTCATGTCACACATAGAGGAGCCCGACCAGATGGGATACGATGACCTTCTGGAGTTGGAGACCCGGCTTCAAGCCGACGGTCCCAACATCACCTTTGCCTACGATGGATTGGTGACCGATGTCTGATCCCCGAACTGCGAATCCCAAGCCGCCTGGCGCCGGCCGGACGCTCCACATGATCGGCAACGGGCACATCGATCCTGTGTGGCTCTGGCAGTGGCAGGAGGGCTTTCAGGAGGTCCTCGCTACCTTCCGTTCCGCCCTAGACCGCATGGACGAGTATCCCGACTTCCGCTTCACAGCCAGCTCTGCAGCCTTCTACAGCTGGGTTGAGCGCATCGACCCGGGGATGCTCACCGAGATCAAGAGGCGCGTCGCCGAGGGCCGCTGGGAACTCGCCGGTGGTTGGTGGATCGAGCCCGACTGCAACGTACCGTGTGGTGAGTCGTTCGTGCGTCAGGCCCTCTACGGCCAAGGCTACTTCAGGAAGACCTTCGGCGTCACCTCGCGCGTCGGCTACGCGATCGACAGCTTCGGACACAACGTCCAGCTCCCGCAGATACTGAAGAAAAGCGGCATGGTTGCCTATGTCTTCATGCGCCCGGGGCCCCACGAGAAGGACCTCCCGGGACGGCTCTTCTGGTGGGAGTCGATCGACGACGCTCGCGTCCTAGCGTACCAGATTCCCCACAGCTACTGCGTCTGGGGCGAGCGGTTGGCGCCCCACATCGGGCAGTGCGCCGAGGAGCTGGGCCATCCTATCAACGAGATGATGTGCTTCTACGGCGTGGGAAACCACGGCGGCGGGCCCACAATCGAGAACATCAAGTGCATTGGCCGCCTGGCCGGCGACCCCGACCTACCCCGTCTCGCATTCAGCACGCCAGCTAGGTTCTTCGAGAGCGTCTCGTCGGATGGGTGGGAACTTCCCGTTGTCCGAGACGAGCTCCAGCACCACGCCAGCGGCTGCTACGCTGCCCATTCCGGCATCAAGCGCTGGAACCGACTGGCCGAAAACGCCCTCCTGAGCGCTGAAAAGTGGTCGACGGTTGCTTCACGGACCACCGGCCTACCCTACCCCAGGCAGGCACTTACCAAGGCATGGCAGGACGTCCTCTTCAACCAGTTCCACGACATCTTGGCCGGCACGAGCATCGAAGTCGCTTACCAGGACGCCCAGAGGCTGCATGGCGAAGCCATGACCATAGCGGACCGGGCCCTGAACGACGCAACACAGTCGCTGGCCTGGCACACGGCCATCCCCCACGAGGAAGGCGTCAAGCCCATCATCGCCTTCAACCCCAACGCCTGGCCCGGCCGCGCGCCTGTAGAGCTCGAGGTGCAGAGCATCTCCGGCGACGTGTCGCTCACCGACGATGCCGGCCGGCCCGTGCCATGTCAGATCATCAGGTCGCACGCGACCGCCCACGGCCACAGCCGCATCGCATTCCTGGCCGACCTTCCCGCCCTCGGCTATCGCGTCTACCGTCTGGCGCCTGCCCTCACACCGGTCGCTGGAGCCGAACGCGCGTCTGACCACGCTCCAGGCGGGTCCGCGCGCGCTCAACGCCCGTCCGCGACCGTCGTCCCCGTCCCCATCCTGGAAAACGACCGCTTCCGCCTCACCTTCGATGCCGCATCCGGCTGCATCACCAGCTTCGTCGACAAGGCAGGCGACCACCAAGTTGTCTCCGGACCCGCAGCCCGCCCCGTCATCATCGACGATCCCAGCGACACCTGGAGCCACGGCGTGTTCGCCTTCGCGGACGAGATCGGCGCTTTCCGGGCCACCCGGCTCTCCTCAGTCGCCGGTGGCCCGGTGCTTGCCACGCTCCGGGTCGAGAGCGCCTGGGGCGACTCACGCATGACCCAAGACTTCACCGCGTACCGTGACCTCGACCGGATCGACGTCGCCGTTACCGTCGATTGGCACGAGCAGCGCAAGATGCTGAAGCTGCGGTTTCCGGTCAACGTTGCCGACGCCGTCGCCACCCACGAGATTCCGTATGGCCACATCGTGCGGGACGCCGATGGCGTGGAACAGCCGATCCAGCGCTGGGTTGACGTCACCGGCACCGTCTCAGACGGGTCCCGCTACGGCCTCAGCGTACTCAACGACGGCAAACCCAGCGTGGACGTCACCGGCCACGTTATCGGCCTCACCGTAGTCCGGAGCCCGGCCTACGCTCACCATGTCCCCGCGGAACTGGACGCCGATGTGGCCTATAGCTACATCGACCAGGGCGTCCAACACTTTACGTATTCTCTCTACCCACACACTGGTGACTGGCGAGATGCTGCGACCGTGCGCCACGCGGCCGCCCTCAACCAGCCCCCCGTCGCCCTCATCGCCACAGGCCGACCCCATGGAAAGCTGCCACTCGCAGACTCCTTCGCCTGTGCAGCGCCCGACACCATCGCCGTCACCGTGCTCAAGCAGGCTGAGGGATGCTCTGACCTCATCCTCCGGGCCTGCGAGACACATGGTCTGCCCACCCGCGCTCGGCTCACACTCCCCACCTGGCAGCGTACCATCGAGACCGAGTTTCTTCCCAGCGAGATCAAGACGTGGCGCATCCCCTCGGACCCCAGCCGGCCGGCCTACGAGGTCGACCTACTTGAGGAGCCAACATAGTATCCGGCAAACTACATCCACCAGCCATCCGGAGGCCACCGATGTCACAGCCGAACATCCTTCTCATCCACGCTGACCAGCATCGCTCTGATTGCCTTGGCTGCTACGGCAACCCCGATGTGCGGACGCCCAACATCGACGCCATCGCCGCAGACGGCGTTCGCTACGAGAACAGCTTCTGCCCGTACCCGGTCTGTACGCCGAGCCGCTACTCACTGCTTAGCAGCCAGTACGTGCACCAGCACCTGGGCTGGTCCAACCACTGCACCCTGCCTGCCGGCATCCCCACATTCCCCAAGGAGTTGCGCGCCGCCGGGTACCGCACCAAAGCAGTCGGAAAGATGCACTTCGCGCCGACGTACCTGGACGTAGGATTCGACGAGATGCTGCTGGCAGAGCAGGACGGTCCGGGCCGCTTCGACGACGACTATCACAGATGGCTGCGCGAAGAGGGGCTTGTCGACGCCATCGACCTGATGGATCAGCGCAGCGAGTACCGGAGGCATGCGCCGCAGGAGTACTGGGATACTGTAGGCGCGATGACGTCCGATCTCAACGAGGCCCACCACTCGACGACATGGATCGCCGAGCGCGCCATGGAGGAGTTGGCCACGTGGGGGCCCGATGAGGACACCGGCCCCGGCGCTGCGGAGGACGCAAGCCGAAATCCAGGCCGAGCCCGCGCAGGCCACCTTCTGATGGTCGGCTTCATCAAACCTCACCACCCCTTCGATCCGCCGGCGCCGTGGGACGGGATTTACGACCCCACAGCCCTGAGCATCCTCCCCGGCTGGCTTGACGAACCCCTCCCCCGCGACATCGATCGCAGTGCCGGCTACTTCCCCCACGTCGCCCACACCGAGACCAAGCTACGCCTAGCCATGGCCAACTACTACGCGACCATCTCGCAGATCGATTACCACGTGGGCCGTATGGTCGATCTGCTCAAGGAGCACGGTCTGTACGACAACACCCTGATCGTCTACACCAGCGATCACGGCGACTACCTGGGGTTCCACCACCTGCTGCTCAAGGGCAACTACATGTACGACCCCGTGGTCAAGGTTCCGCTGATCGTCAAGTATCCCAAGGTAGGTAGCACGCAACCCCGTGCTGGCGAGGTCAGCGATGAACTGGTCAACAACGTCGACGTTGGCCCCACACTGCTTCAGGCCGCGGGCTGCAACGTGCCCGATGCCATGATGGGACACGACCTTGCCGCAGACTGCGCGGCGGACGTCGTCTTCGCCGAGAACTGGGCAGGGCAGGAGTATATGGTCAGGACCGCCACAGCGAAGCTGCTGGTCTGCAAGGACGCTGCCAAGTCGCAGTTCTTTGACCTCATCGCCGACCCTTTGGAGATGACCAATTGCATCGATGCCCCCGAGTATCAGCCTACAATCGCTGCACTCAAGCAGCGACTGCTGGCTTGGATGCTCTTCGAGGGTCGCTCCCGGGTGCACTTGGACTACGATGCGCCTGTCATCGATGGGTCCAATGTGCCGCAGCGCGACGACGGCCACGTGGACGAGATGGCAGCGTACTTCGCCAGACGGATGGAGACAAGGCGACAAGCGTAGCCGATGGCAGGGAGCGGTGTCTCTGCCTACTGGCAGACAGGGGAGGCCCGCTGTCTGCCCTGAGCGGGGCTACGGCGAGTCAAGTGTCAACGGCACCGGTGCCAACGCGACAGAGGTGGCGCCCGAGCCATCGGCAAGTTGCAGACGGTCCAGCGTAGGAAGATAGTAGAGACCAACGTTCACCGAGAGCTCTCCGGGCTCGACTCCGGCCGGCAGTCCAAGCCGACGAACGTCCTCGATCAGCTCGCCATCTTGCCAGCAGCTCGTGGGAAGCCGGCCCTCAGCCGGCATACCATCGTGCTGGGCAACGATCCGTCCGTCTTCATCAAGTGCGTGGACAAAGACCGTGAACGGTAGATCAAGCCTCTGCGCGGCCGACCAGTACAGCCGGACGTCAAGTGTCTCCTCTTCGAGCTCGCCCGCCACAAGATCGTGACCGACCAGAGCTATGCCCCGCTCGAACAGCACATCCGGGACACTGTCAACGGCAGCTGACTCCCACAGCGTACGTTGTCGCTCCACACTCACCTGACGTGGGCTGAAGCTCGGCATCCCGGTCGGCGAGACCCGCAGAAACAGGCTCATCAGCAGGGTTTGAAGGGCTAGAAGCGACACAACAGTCGGTAGCACAAGCCGCCTGCCCACCTTCCGGGTCACGACTGCGGCCGACAGGCAGATCACCGGTGCCCAGGGCAGCCAAAGCCGGCCGACCTCGCCGCGCACCACACCGGTCACGCTCAGCGCGATAACCACACCTACCGACGCCAGCATCGCGGTGTGCTCGGGCTGAAGCCCCCCGCGCGCACGCCACAGACCAAGCCCGGCAACGCTGACGGTGCCGATACCCAGGAACACCACGAGATCGTAGAGATTGTAGACGACCCATGGCCAGTATGTGCGGCCCAGGTGAAGATGCGTACTGAGGGAGGTGGCGAACAGCGACCACACGGTCACACCGGTGGCTACCTGGTAGATGCCCCACACAGAGTACCCTCCGATGATCAGGACCAGCCATTGGCGCCACAGTGAGACCACAGACACACCGCCGGCGGCGATCATGTGCAGGATCGCGTAGAGAGCCAGCGCCGGCGCTAGCGTTGCGTTGCCGAAACTGCAGAACGAGGCAACGGAGACAGCCAAACCGCTGGCGAACCAGTAGCGGGCGCGCCGCGTGACCAGTCCTCGATGCAGCAGGAAGAAGGCGAGAGCCGTGAAGACGGGATAGCCAGCATCCCACCGCATCGTGAACAGGCTCAGCGCTGGCGTGAGACTGAAGAGAAGACACGCGCGCCACGCCGTCCGTCGATCCACGACTGCCTTCACCCAGCCATATAGCGGCAGCACCGCGAGGCCACACAGCCCAGCGGTGGCCATCTGCCCCAGAGCACTGGCGATCTGAGCATCCCCCAGAGTTACGAAGCCCAGGTCCGCGCAGTTGTAGCCGCGGATCCAGTGCGCGACGGCGTGACTCGCCCTGGGCATTGCCTCAAAGAGCTTCCGCCAGGCCCATAGGTACACCACGTTGCCGGGCGGATGCGAGGGCAGGTGCACATACACCCCTCGCATCGCACGCATCTGATCGGGATAGGTCCTGAGGTAGTCCGCCAGCGACTCGATCGCCACAGAGGCCTGCCAGAAACCGTTGTGCGGGCCAATCGTACGGTACAGGTAGTACTCCACAGGGAACCGGTAGTGAATGTACTTCAGCGCCACGTGGCTGGCAGGGATGAGTACGACCAACGCAGCGAGCGCGAGAAGGCGATGACGGCGTCTCAGAAGGTGCCATCGACGTTCTAGGGCAGCGCCGCCAGCGGCCAGAAGCAGGAGGAGCGTCACTGAGGGCCACCAGCGCGGCATTGTCGTCGGCGACGGAGGACGCCCAGACCAGGTCCATTGGCCCGGTACCCCGAACCACGCCTCGCCCGGGCGAAGGACGAGTACCGCGACGTAGAGCGCCGTGAGAACAGCCGCCCACGCGCCCACCCGACGATGCCAGCGTCCCTTCTGATCATCTTGTGCTACAGTGTATGGGTCCACAGACTGCCCCCGCCATGGCTAGCTGATCCGCATTGTACCGGAGCCGTGCGGCCTGTACAGACAGCCGGCACTGGGGCCCCGGGGCTTGAGGTAAGCGCATTGCTGTGGCATGATCCTGCCACGGTCAGGATAGCGACGACTGGGGCTGTCCACAGAGCCGAATGAGGGGACTTGAGACTGCCCCTCAGATCGACCACAACTCTCACCTCATATCAGACCGCTGGCTCGCGAACGGACGGGGAGCGTCACTGAATACGAGCGTAGTCGATTTCGGGGCTCTACTCACATCCGCCGAAGCGTCGCAGGGGCGCACTTGGACTACAGCTAAATGCACCGCCCGGGCCGTCCAGGCCGCTCCAGCGGGCCAGGTCTGGCTAGGAGCCTGTCGTGGGTCACAGGAGGCACACATATGGACCAAACCAGCAACACGAACCGTGGCCTGTCAATCCTCGCTGCCGCTACGTTGCTGCTGTTCTACCTGCAGCTCCTGCGCGAGTTTGTCGAGGGCATCTACGCCTTTGGCCTGCTGGGCACCAGCATCCCTCCCGAGATCATCAGCATCCTACTCCTCTTCGCGCCGGTGGTGTTGCTCTTCTGGCCCCCCAAGGCAATGAGCCGAACCGTGCTGCTGATCCTGCCGGTGGCGATGATCACAGCTCGACTGATCGCCCCCCTCGTCGACACGCGTTGGCGAATGCTCCTCGCGGGTGCAGGTATGGCCGCCGCCCAGGTGTGGCTGCCGGCGCTGCTCTGGGACGCTTCGCGGTCCCACGATGAGCGGATCCCCCGCGAGCTTTCGGTCGGCCTGATCCTTGCCGCCCTGCTCTCGGTCCTAGCGCGAGTCGCAGGCAGTGGTCTGGACCTGACCACCCAGGGCCCGCTCCAGGCTCTGGCGTGGCTGCTGGGGGCTCTGACCATCTACGCTATGATGCAGCGGTATGGTGTAGCAGGCGAAGCACCAACAACCACGACAGAGCCTACTCAGATCGGTCGACTGACGTTCCTGGCGATCGGGTTGACAAGCGCCCTGGTGATGCTCTACTTCGTCTTCGGCAGTCCCAACGTCATCGCGCGCTGGACTGAGATGGGCCACGCCTCGGCTGTGGCCATCTCGATGATTGGGGTCTCGCTCTTTGCAGCCGCAGGAGCCCTTCTGCCGGATCAGACGCGGCGCTATCGTCCTGTGGTCCTGTGGGTCCTCAACGGCGCCTTCGTGCTAGCGCTCGCGGCTGCCGTGGTACCTCAGCAGCTGGCCTTCTCAGCCGACGCAGCTGCCTATCCGTTCTACGCACCCCCGCCGGCTCCCCTGCACAGAGCCCAAGTAGTCGTCCTCCTGCTGCTCTGGCCGATCGTGCTCGTGGACTTCGGCCTCTACGCGCGGGAGCTGGTGAGAGCCAAGCCCTCTCTGCGAGCAACGGGTGTGTCGTTCGGGATCGCCGGTCTCTACTTGGTCGTGATGGTATTCGCCCACGTGTTCACCACGGTCTACGACTACATTCCCGTGGTCGGGGCCGCCTTCCGCGACCGATACTGGCTGGTGCACGTCGTGGCGGGCCTGGGGCTCGCGCTGCCCCTCGCCACGCTCCGTTCTCCAGCGCCGGCACACGATGCTGTGCGTCGGCCTGCGCTTAGCGCCGCTCTGGTCGCAGTCGCTCTACTGACGAGCATCGCCGCCATCCTCCCGGACCGCACCTTCCCGCCCCAAGACACCGATCCCCGGACGCTCACCGTCTTCACCTACAACATCCAGCAGGGCTACAGCGAGGATGGACAGCGCAGTGCGGCTGAGCAGCTCGCGCTGATCCGCCAGCACGCACCCGACATAGTCGGCCTCCAGGAATCGGACACCAATCGCATTGCCGGCGGCAACGCCGACCTCGTCCAGTACTTCGCCGACGAGCTGGGGATGTACAGCACCTATGGTCCCACGCCTGTCGTCGGGACCTTCGGCATCGCGCTGCTGTCCAGGTACCCAATCGAGGACCCGCGCACCTTCTTCATGTACAGCAAGGGTGAGCAAACGGCGACCATCGAGGCTCAGATCGTGGCAGACGGGACCCGCTACAGCGTCTACGTCACCCATCTGGGTAACGGCGGCCCCATCGTCCAGCAGGAGGCCATCCTCGAGATCGCCGCCGGCGAGGAGAACGTCGTCCTGATGGGCGACTTCAACTTCCGGCCAGACTCAGACCAGTACGAGCTTACCGCCGCCGCTCTGGACGATGCCTGGCTCCGACGCTGGCCCGACGGGGTGGACGATACCGGCGCAGACCCAGCTCGCCGCATCGATCACGTCTTCATCTCACCCAGCCTCTCGGTGGTCGACATCCGCTATCTCGACGACCCAGCCTCCGATCACCCAGCCGTGGTTGCCGAGCTCGCGCCACCTGAGTGAAACTGCACGATCCGCCTACTAGCACCCAAAGGGGACAACGAGTGTTCCAGCGCAAGCCAGCCACTGGCGACAGTGAATGGTTCGTCCATAGCCGCTTCGGCTCACCAATAGTCCAAACCAACAGGTGATCTCGAGTATATGAACCAACAGACCTCCCCCAGCGAATCCGAAATCACTGCAGCCTCTCCTGGATCAGGAACGGGCTCGCCTCTGGACCCCGAGGCGACCGCTTCGCCTTGTCTGCGTTCAGATCCCATCAAGGTTACGGGCGTCAGGACGCTTCTGATTGACAACATACCGCCATACGCAGGTCAGCCAAAATGGTTGTTTGTGCAGCTGCTAACCGATCAGGGCGTCATAGGGCTGGGCGAGCGGCCAACGGGCGGTATCACCAATCTCGAGCCGCAGATGAGTCTGATCCACGATCTGTGTGAGCGGTACGTCGTAGATGAGAACCCCTTCAATGTTGAGCGGATTTGGCAGCGGATGTACGCTGGGGTGCACGACTACCGTCATCCAGGTCTGTACTCCACGCCGGCGCTATCGGCCATCGAGATGGCCTGCTGGGACATCATTGGGAAAGTCACAGGACAACCAGTGTACAACCTGCTAGGAGGTCGCGTTCACGATCGGTTGAGGGCCTATGGCTACTTCGAGCCGGCAGGAGCCATGGACAGGCCAGAGGTTGCGGGTACCCAAGCAAGCGAGCTGGTCGAGCAGGGGATCACCTGCTGCAAGATGGACCCTCTGTACAGACTGGGCGGGCCCCACGACTACTCGCTGGAGACCATGCGCAGAGTAGCACGGGTCTTCGAAGCCATTCGGCGCGCGGTTGGCGACAAGCTTGAGATTGGTTTTGGCGGCCATGGCCAGTTCAGTACGGCTGGTGCCATTCGACTTGCGAGCATACTCGAACCCTACAGCCCGTACTTCTTTGAAGAGCCCGTGCACCCAGAAAATGTAGACGAGATGGCGCGTGTGGCCGCCCACACAAGCATCCCGATCGCCTCGGGCGAGCGCCTCGTAACCAAGTTTGAGTTCTCCGAGCTACTGCGGAAGCAAGCCGCCCAGATCATCCAACTGGACGTGGGACAGTGTGGCGGCATTCTGGAATCGAAGAAGATAGCCGGGATCGCGGAGGCCCACTACGCCATGATTGCCCCACACATGTTCTGTGGTCCCATTGCATTCGCAGCCGCGCTGCAGCTCAATACGTGCTCGCCCAACTTCCTTATCCAGGAGTACAACCACACCGACCTGCACAGTGAGATACTCTTGGACCCCATCCGGTATGAGAACGGGTACATCACGCCGCCGACTGGTCCTGGGCTGGGTATTGAGCTGAACGAAGCGGTGGTTCAGCGGCAGCTCGTGGCTGAGCGCTAGTTCCGCGCTACGCGTGCCGACGGGCGGTCGCAAGCAACATAGCGTGCTCTGGTATGCCTTGCGGTCGCCGGTCCGCCTCGGGGTGCTGGTCTGCTGCCTTGCCCCGACGCACGTCCAGTCGCGCTGATGCGCCCTAGTGCTCCCGGTCAGACGGCTGCGCGCAGCCGCGCTCTTATCAGCCGACCCACCGAGCCCAATAGGCCCATCTCCCGCCGTGAGTCTCCCCCCGGCGCTCGACGCGTTGCACACTGAGCCCGCGCCACTGACCGCAACCGATCTCTTGCCATCCTGTCCGTCGCCAGCATCACATCCGTGCTGATCATCCCTGTCTCGTTCATCGATATCTCCCCCTCTGCTTGCCGATCGCCCTGACGAGCGGCTTCCCGACGCACCCAGTTCCGCGCCTAGACCGCACACACCATCGGAGCTGCTGGCCGCAAAGATCCCACCACCGCCGTTGTGACCGTCTCGTGACGGGGAGCACGGTTTTGCCGCTCTGCCCCTGCGCGTCTCTCGAGGAAGCCGGTGGCCAGCTGCAGCACACGAGACTGGAGCCTGTCCTCAGCGGGAGCCTGTGCCTGTGTGTTGATCATCCATAGCTCGGTCATCGCGCTCTCCTCTCGGTGCCTGGTCCTCTCCGATCTCATCTGCCCCCAGCATATTGGCCCCTCGCACCCACAACGCACTCAGAACGCACTCATAGCGCACCATCCACCGGTCGCCGCCTCGCTCCCTGTAAAGCAGCCTACCTGCGCGGACAGGAGCCGCGTGTATACTGAGTGGCAGCACTGCTGTGCTAGGGTGAAGCAGCCACACAGGGCGGACCCATGTCTCGACTAAGGCTGAAGCTGCTCGGCGGATACTCCGCTACCCTCGATGGCGACACCGTGGCGTCCTACGGCTCCAGAAAGGCACAGGCGCTCCTGGCCTACCTGGCGGTCGAGGTCGACCGATCCCATCGTCGGGATAGCTTTGCAGCGCTGCTCTGGCCCGACCATCCGGAGCGATCCGCTCGAACCAACCTGCGCAACGCGCTAGCCAACCTGCGCACTGCCCTCGACGATCGCGACCGCGCGCTGCCCATACTCGACGCCACGCGGCAGGATCTGCGTCTGAACCCCGATGCCGACGTCTGGGTGGATGTGTGGGAGCTGGATAACACGGCCCAACATGCCGCAACGGGTGCAGCGGACGTCGAGGCGATCCAGCAGGCCCTTGACCTATACACCGGCGACTTCCTCGCAGGCTTCACGCTGGAAGACAGCGTGAACTTCGACGACTGGTCCTCGGTCGCTCGCGAACGAATCCGACGCCAGACCCTTCGTCTGTTCCAGCGTCTGGCGGGACAGTGGGAGGCCGCAGGAGATCAAGAGAAGGCGCTCGCCTGCAGCCGGCGCCTGATCGAGCTGGAGCCCTGGAGTGAGGACGGACACCGCGCCGTGATGCGCTTGCTGGCGCTGGGGGGGCGCCGCACCGCAGCGCTAGCCCAGTACGACAGCTACTGCACCGCCCTCTCCCGTGAGCTAGGTGTGAAACCCTCAAAGGAGACGACCGCACTCTACGACCTGATCCGCACCGGAGAGATGGGCCCTGCCGGCGCTCGCGGCAGTTCAGCCGACGCCGCAGCAGCAGCCTCGCGACCGCCCTACCCACACACCAACCTGCCGGCCCCGTCGACCCTCCTGATCGGCCGCGAGCTCGAGAGAGAGAGGATCGCAGGCCTGCTCACGGACCCGGCCTGCAGGCTACTCACGCTGGTCGGACCGGGCGGGATCGGCAAGACGCGCCTCGCCCTAGCCGCCGGCTCAGACCAAGTGGCCGCCTACTCGGACGGCGTGTTCTTCGTCCAGATGGCTTCACTGAACCACCCAGCCGATGTGGTCCCGGCGATTGCTCAAGCTGCGGGCTTCACCTTCCCGGGTGCCGAAGGACCACGCACAGCGGGAAGCGCTGCGTCCGCTGAGGACCAGCTCCGTGGCTACCTTAGAGGGAAGCAGATGCTGCTGGTGCTGGACAACGCCGAGCATCTCCTCAGTCCATCAGGCGACAACGGCCTTCAGTCGCTTGTACTCGGAATCCTCGAGGCGGCTCCCACCGTAACAGTGCTCGCGACCTCGAGAGTGCGGCTCGGACTTCAGAGAGAGCACTTGCTCACCCTCTCGGGCCTCGACCACCAGGTGGCTCCTCCCGGTCCGGCGAGCAAGCCCCCTATGCCGGCTTCCATGCGCCTCTTCCAGGAGGGAGCGCAGCGTGTGGATCCGGCCTTCTGCATCAGTGACCGCAACGCCGAGGAAGTCGCCGCCATCTGCCAGCTCTGTGCCGGACTTCCCCTGGGCATCATCCTGGCATCTGCGTGGGTGGACATGCTAGCCCCTGCCGAGATCATCCAAGAGCTGAACAGCGGCGACGCAGGCATCGACCTGCTGTCTGCTGACTGGCAGGACCTGCCCGAGCGTCATAGGAGTCTGCGCCACGTCTTCGACGGCTCCTGGCGTCTGCTCAACTCCGTAGAGCGCGCGGCGCTGGCCAGGGCAAGTGTCTTCCACGGTAGCCTCACCCGCGAAGCTGCACGTGTTGTGGCCGAAGCGGACATCCGCACATTGCGGGCACTAGTTGCCAAGTCGATGCTCCAGGTCACTGACAGACGCTACGACATCCACCCGCTGCTTCGCCAGTACTTGGCAGCCCGCACGGAACAGGAGGCCACCAGGCAAGCAAGAGAGGCTCACGGCCGGTACTTCGCCGGTAGGGTGAATCGCGCTGGGCAGAGGGCCTCAAGGGCGCAGCGCAGCTCGCTGTTGTGGGGCAGATGGACCAGGAGATTGACAACGTCCG
>Ga0180436_10001405_pt1 | contig 23453 bp, 12 predicted proteins | sample SS_ome_2_FD_132434 | JGI IMG/M metagenome (GOLD analysis project Ga0180436, IMG submission 132434) | Hypersaline lake sediment archaeal communities from the Salton Sea, California, USA - SS_3_S_2 metaG | ecosystem: Environmental > Aquatic > Non-marine Saline and Alkaline > Hypersaline >... | reverse complement strand
GGGGTTGGATGAGTTTGCAGAACAAAACGAAGTCCGATACTGTCCGGAACCTCTGGAGTAAATGCACCAGGTATACGGGATGAAAGTTATCGTTCTTACCCGGGGAGGTCTCACAGACGCGTGGAAACTGAGTATGAAGCACGGTTGAAATAAGATTTACTGTGAGAAGTCAGCCGAGGTCGTAGTACCAAGCATGTCGACAGTTCTGCTCCCTGACTTCTGAAATAGGGAATAGGTAGTTCTTCAGTTGGTGGTTCAGGTAAAAAAAGAAAGCCAAATGGCAGGTACACTTTTTTGGAAAAATCTTCCAACTGTTTTACTGTTGGTTGTTTAGTTCCGTCAAGCCAATCCTGAATCCGGGGATTTGCAATGGCATATTCAGATACATCATACCCTGCCCGGGCAATTGCCCAGGTAAGCATATTTGCATCAATATTTATCCTTTCTACCATAATGTAAAACTACGAAAATTGACAAGAAATTCATATCTCACCAAATTGGACTGAATCGGTAGAATTTGCCTTCCTTGCATTTGTTTTAGTGTATAGGCAAATTTCCTGCCAATACAACTTCTACATATCTTCAACAAAATCAACCACTTCCGCCATATCTTTCAACAAATCGAGGTTAGATATTGCCTTGTCGGATCATTCAGATTCAAAATAGTAGTTCTTCAGCCAGTATTTATATAAAGGATCCATAAACTCGATTTTCTTCCCCACGGTATCAATAATCTCACGGTCATGGAGCACTTTTTTGATTTTAATTACATTGGCTGAAGTTCCGAGGTTGTACTTTTTTAATACACTTTGTGACGTGAGCTGTTCTTCCTTGTTGGTGAGTGCATTAAGAAAACTGATTTGTTTTATGCTTAGATCATCAGTCAGCATCTGAAATAGCATGCTTAATTGCATTATCAAATCTTCGAATGCTTCCTGAATAACTGTTGGGTTGCACTTTTTACTGCTTCTCAGCCATACCTGTTGAGCCAGTTGTTGAACATAATATGGGTGGTTTTCACAAAAACTTGCAATCATTGCTGCACTTTCCGATTCTATGAGTTTGCCAGTTTCTTGAAATCGATTTGTTATAAATTCTATCCATTCTTTTTCTTTTATCTTTTCGAGGAAAATAATATCACCAAATTTATAGAATGGCATTGAGGGAGAACTGAATACTTCCATCAACATGTGTCTTTTACTACCATATAGACAGTAAGTTACATGCTGATGTAATTGCCAGTGCGCACGCAATTTTTTCTGAAAATCAACGTGATGTTTAAATTCTGAGATATTTTGAAATTCGTCTATGCAAATGATAATCTGTTTTTTTGTTTTTACGGCAATATTTTCTGCCAGATCCAGAATATCATCCGGTTCTTTTCTGACTTCATCCCAGTCTAGGGAGAGTTTTAAATCTGTTCCCGGATTTGGGCTAAAACTGATATTCGGGATGAATCTTCCCAGAAATAATTTTGCATTTCCCAGAATAGAATCAATTCTTGAAGAAGATTTTTGAAGGACTTTTGTTGCCAGTAATTTATAGAATTGTTCCTCAGTCCGTATATTGTTCAGGTCAATCATGCAGAATATGATCTTCTTTGATTTGGTTTGAATACTTTTTGCTGCTTTTGCCACCAGGGAGGATTTTCCCCACCTTCTCGGCGAGATAAGGATGGTATTTACGGATGAATTGAAATTTGAAATCAATCGTCGGGTTTCATCAACCCTATTCGTAAAATCAGCTTCTACTACTAATTTTCCAAAGGTAAACGGTGTTTTCATTTATTGAAGTTTCTATAAAGATAGGGGAATATTTATAACTAACCAAAAGGTAAGTTACTATATGGTGTGTTAATATTTGGTAAGAAAAATAGCCACTTTTGCCAAATCCATCAACATTTCAAGGTTAGATATTTCACCACTCCCCGCTACTAAAAAAGAGTGAGAGTGAAGAGCGAGAGCGATGAACTACTCGCTCTTTTTTTTCTTCGCTCTTACACTAAATTATATCAGAAAGCAAAGGAGTTTAAAAAAAAACTAAAAAATGGTCGGAACCGAAATGAAAATTTGCTGGTTTTCGAAGAACTCCACTCTCGTCTCTTCCACATTATCCTTGTAATACTTTATTCATTGTAAAACAGCTTATACTCAAAGATATAAAAACCTTCCTCTCTTATACCTGGGTCCCATTCAGTAACTTTAGTAAGCGTTCTCCCCCCAGGAACTGATATCCTCTTGAACCTTTTCCGTTCAACGATTTTTCCTTCTGGTGTTTTGATATTTAATTCAAGATTGACTTCCATTTTACTTCCCAGGTTCATAATAATTATGGGCACCCGATCAGCTTTACTATAAACTAAATCCACATTTCCTGATCCAACCAACAGTGGTTGAAAAGCCATTCCTATTGTGTACCAGGAAATTTTTGCAAAACCATAATAGTCTATAAGAGGTTTCAGATAGGTTGAGTTATTGCCTCCACCGTGCAGAGTGCACCACGCCATTCCGTCATAGTCTAACCAGCGCTTTTTGCGATATGCCTCATATCCGCTAAATGCCTGCCATGCCTGGCTGATCCGCCACTCATCCACCGATAGCTGACGTCCAATTGATCCTTCATCGTATCTTAGCTCATAAGATTTGACCTGATATGAAGGTTTCCCTCTTCTCAATTCCCAATTCGGTTGTCCGATAGATTCTTCACTTTCAAAATCAAAGTAAGCTCGTTCCATGCTTTTCAGATAATCTGTCCTGAATCCTGTTTCGCGCCATCCCATGTCGCCCTCATAATTCTTTGGATAGGGATATTTTCGCAATACTTCCCAGTCAGCACCATAACCGGTAGTGTGGTCAAAATTACCTCTACATAGCATTGGAGCAATCCACACTGACTGACCTTTTAGTGTATCCCCCCGCAGGTTCATTGTCCCTGCATCATTAGGAATTCCATTGCCAAGTCGGCTAATAGCACCCACAGGCACAATCAGCCGACTTGGATCATTGGGGTAAATTTGATCATATACCCTTGTCATCCATTCAAGACCTTCATCCTCGTAATTCTTGAATAAAGGATGATTACCGACTTGCCACATAATGATAGAGGGATGATTCCGAACCTGTTTTACGTACCGTGATAATCCTTCGAAATCAAGTGCCCAGGGTGTAGCGGTGCGAATCCATGTTGAAGTGGTCCATTGGAACATGATCCCCAACTGGTCCCCTATCTCGGCCAACCTGGGATCATTAATCCCTCCCCTCATACCGTGGTGCACACTCATTCTGATGGTATTCCCGTTCATGCGTTTTACCATTTCAATAGCCTTTATCATCCAGTATTCTTCTGCACATCTTATGGTCCTCGCAATATCTTTAAGCGGGTATTTGTACCCAAACCACAGCGCGCCGTTCAGCATTTCCGGTTGCCTGTTGATTCGAAAAGTTCCACCATCCTGACTTATTGTCCTAACACCTGTTGTAATTACTTCATCATCCAATTGTACACCTGATGCATCCTCAAGTGTACAGACGATCTTATAGAGATTTGGATTATGATACGTCCAGAGTTCCGGAGATTCCAGAACAATTTCTTTTTCAATGGAAACATCTCTGTACAACCTCAAGTTTACAGGAATATTCTTCTGAACTACCGGATCCGGACCTTCCTCAGGAAACCATTTAAATATCCTTACATTCAAGTTTCCGTTGAACTCACGCATTTTCTTCGGTTCCCTTTCCTCGAACTGCCAATCATCATTCTTTAATCCAACTTCTACTTTGATAGTGGCCGCGGAATCCGATATAGACTTTGTGAAAGCGAATACATCTTCAATATACCTGTCATCTCGGAAGTCAATCCATGCCCTGCCAGCAAATACACCAGTATAAATATCAGATGATGTATGCCGATTGGTATGCTCAACTTGATTGGGATAAACCCTGATCCCAATAATATTCTCAGTCCCTGCATTCAGATAATTACTGATATCAATTTTTACCGGATGCCTGTTCCTGGTCACTTCAACTACTTCACCGTTGATCCATACCTCGCCTCCTGGATCTATGGTTTCGATATTCAATTCAGCCACTTTAAACTCTGATACATCTATTATTTTACGCATATATAGAGTTTCGTCCTTGAATCGTTCTCCTCCATGAGGAAAAGGGATTTGGCGAATGTCCCATAGAGTATCATCATAATCCATATTCTGCCATCCATTGATTTCCGGCTTTACTTTAAAATCCTCCATCAGGAACGTATGCGAATAAAATGGGATATCCCTTGAGTTGGGTTCTTTTGTGAAGTTTCCTTTTGTGTATTGTACACAATGAATGTTGTCGATTCTTACACCGGAACCTCCCTGAAAATTTAGTGTATTAACCTTTTTTTTATTTATCGGAGCGAAATCAGCAACATTCTCTCCGTCAATGATGAGGTTATATTTTTCGTTTTCAATATCCAGATCTATTTTTAGGTCTATCCATCTACCAGTAGGAATATTCTTTTGAGTTACAGTAATTGCTTCTCCTATAGACCATTCAAAGAGACTGTTTTCAGGAAGAAATATACTGATTTCAAAAAGTGACCGCCATGACTGTTCTGGGATTGGCAATGAAAATGACGTGCTTTCTTTAAAAAGCAGGGACTCATTCCAAACAGTAACATTTTTATATGAGTTCCACTGCTCGATGTCTTTCCGACTTTGAATATGCTGACCTTCTTTATAGCCAAGGCATTTCCAATCTTCGAGTAGCATCCGATTTCTAATTCTGGGAAGTGGTTGTGGTTTGATTCCCGATGCTATTATTTTAGCTTCCTTGTCGGAGATGACGAGTTTGTTCCAATTAGGATTATCGAAAAAACTGCGTGCATATTCCTCATAAACTCTCAGATATTCAATCCTTTGATTGGTATTAAAATATTCCGTTTCCCCTTTAAAATCCGTTTCACCATCAGCACGGGCATCAGGAGTGAAATATCGGAGTTCAAAGGATTCGGAAATCGGAGTCTGAGCTCTATTGTCTATGCAAAAGAATGATAGAATCAATAGAATCGATAATGTCTTATTCATCTTGTATCGTGGAAATTAGATTTGTAAAAAAAAAGAAGAGAGATCAGGGAAGGTTTTCTTTAATCACCCTGGAAACTTGTTTTGCCTGAGCCATTATACCTGCTTCATTGTAGTGGACATTTCCCGGTTTCAGCGACCAATCACTATGATGCGGTAATGTATGGGAATATAGGTCGTCGATCAGGATTTCCGGATACCTTGAAAGAACTTTCTTTGCAATATGATTATATTTCCTGGCATCTCCCTTAATTCTTCCCTTTGAATTTGCGGGCACCGGTGTGGTAGTGGCAAAGATCAAAGTAGCATTTGGGTATTCATTTTGAAGGTGCTCGCATATTTCTTGAAGATTCCTCTCATATTGAGTCGGAGAGGTAACCTGAATTCCTTTCTCGGTATCGTATTTTCCATTCAATTCTCCGTTTAAAGTATATTTCAGGTCGTGTAAGCCAACATTAAAATGTATGAGATCCCATTTGAATTTCCATCCCTTTTTAAGTTGAGGCTGGAACATAGTGTTTTTCAATTGGTCCATGTAATTAATAAACTCATTGCTTGAATGGCCATTTTTAAAGATCCTGTAAACAGATGCTTTTCCTTCAAGTTCATTTCGTACAATCTCTGTATAATCAATAGAGATTGAGTCCCCATAAATCAATACATTTGGAATATTGCTATCAGGGTGCACATATGCGAAAGGTCCGACAGCATCTTCCGGAGCAATGAGATTTGTCCATGCTGTCTTACAAACTTCATATTCACATGGAAGTATCTTATCTATGAATCTACATCCGGGTAACAGGATTGCGGTACTCACCACACCAAGATTTTGAATAAACTCTCTTCTTTTCATTTAATACAGTTTTGTTGACCAGATCGACTATTAACAAAGTCATAGCTTATTAGCGATAAACATTTTACTGAAATTCAAAAGCCCCGCGATCTGGGTATTCATCAATAAAGTTACCTATGAAGTCTTTCTCAGGATGATCCTTTACCGTAATGCCCCGGTTTATTTCCGGCGAATCATGCTGTAACATAAATTTCAGGAATTCTTTATAATTGCTGATTGTGTTTCCAGAGCTTATAAATCTCGGATCGAGCTTGCTTTTGAGACTATCCTCAGGCTCCCCTGAAATCGAACCAAAAAAGGTGTTTGCAGTGAAAAAGGTATTTGTACTTCTAGCTGTTTCGATTTTTGCTCCTATATCTTTTGCATAAAAAATATTGTTTATGTAGTGAGTGGAATCACTATATCCTCCCCAGCTTTTATGAAAAACCAGCAAGATAGAATCCATGGAATTTCCTGAAAGGATTACATTATTATGAATAAGACTGTTGGTAATAGTTCCCGAGCATCGAATCTGGTGATGTTGATTATTCTCAAAAACATTGTAGCGTACTATGGTTCCATCATTGAATCCTGTTTTGCTGTTACCATCATTACACAGGAGAATCCCACCATACCCATTATGATGAGAGTAATTATATTGAATAATTGTGTTTTTACAGTTCCAGTCACTATCAAATCCACCTGCGTCAGCATCTTTCTTGTGGTTCCAGCTATCAGCCTCTGTATTATAGACTGTATAGCAAGCTTCATTATACTGGAACAAAGCATTATCACAATTAAAAGGATATGAAGCATTTCCGCTTCCTTTCCAACCATTGTGTGTAAAAAGGCAATGTTCGATCAATGGACCATCCGCAACCCTTACTATCAGTGCATTTAATCCTGCTTTCTCAAACCTGTTATTCCTTAATACTATTTCTCTGCTTGGGTACCAATTGTGATTTCGTCCATTTTGTAAGACATCTCCCCATTTGCTGTTCAGTGATCTTCTCTTCCACACCGAGGTATTTGACCAACCGGTAGGATATATGTCGTGAATATAGCATCCCTCAGTAAGTAACCCGTTAAAATTTGATTTAACTCGTTTATCAGCATCATCGTCCCAAGAGATTTCGATGAATACACCACCATTGTTTTTCGTACTCATGTCTCCATTTACATCGCATATCTCAAGATTAACCAGGCGTATGCTGTTAAGGCTGCCACAATCCCTGCCCTCAATGTAAATCCCTGTCTTCGGACTATTTACATAAACCGACTTACCTGAAGATTTTATTTCTCTTGGGACTTCGAAGGGTTTGTAATTTTTAATTTTAAGGTCGCGTATCTCTATGTATTCCTGATTATATAGCCTCACCGTATGTGATACCTTTTCGCCTTCTTTTACCTTGCCCCGGGCATCAAGTTCTGGGGCCGGACCATTACCATATGCCCCGATCACTATCATAGCATCTTTACTGCCCGAACCCTTTGGCAAAAAATTTCCTGTCCAGGCACCTCCTCTTCTGAATAAAACTGTATCACCGGGCTCAAGTATAACTGAATTAATTCTCTTTAGAGTCTTAAAGGGTTTGGTCATCAAGGTGCCTTCATGATAGTCATCTCCGATAAGATTGTCCACATAATACGTTGTCTGTCCATTTATTGTTAAACATATCAGAGAGCTTATGGTTAGCAGGAATATTCTCATCACAAGTGATTTTTGGTGCATTTGTACATTAGTTAAAACCCGGGTTTTGAGGCATATCTGCTGTTAGGTTTGCATCAATTACTTCCTGTGGAATGGGAAATAACGTATCCCTTGGGGTTATATGCTGACCACCGTTCAGATTATATAGCGCTGTTCTTTCCAGCCATTTACCCGTTCTGAGTAAAGTGTATCGTCTATGCTCTTCAAGATATAATTCTCTTGAGCGTTCATCCAATATAAAATCGATTGTCACATCTTCGGCAGTGATGGTTGTTGCATTAGCTCTCTGCCTTATTATATTTAGTGTTCCTCCCGCACCATCAAGCTCACCTAACCCGCACTGCCCCTCCGCCTTAAGTAAATATGTCTCAGCGAGTCTCAGGTAAACCTGGTCATTATATTGTCTTGCAATTTGAGGATCGTTTGGTTCAGCCCACTCAAATTTTCGGCTAAAGGGCCAGTCTGTCCTTGACCTGGTCAGATAGGTAAGAGGTTCGCTGTAATCGAGCCATATGGTATCCCCAAAGTCATAGCCGGGAGGCAATCTGTCAGCATATCCAATGCTATTTTCTGTTTCATCTTTCAAAATGAAATATTTCCGAAGTGCAAACTGAGATCCCCTGTCATCCTGAGGTTCATATAGCTCTATTGCCCATTTTGTGATACCCATTCTTCCGCGACCTCTTCCGCCGCGCTCAACAGTTATTAATAACGGCCTGACATTATTAATCGAAATTTCATCATATTTACTTACAGACCATCTTCTCATTATATTTTCACCACCACCAATGGTTTCATACTCCCACTGCCAAACCCACAATGCCTCTTTATTTCCCTGGTTCCGGTTGCTGTTTCCGTCATAGAACATATCCATAAAGGGTACTCCGGGTTCACCTGCCCTCACGCCGTATCGGTTAGTGATCAATTGATATTCCGGAGTATTTATGCATTTGTTGGCATAAAATAATGCACTGTCAGGCTTGTTTAGAACTAAGTACAATTCTGCAAGGTAATGCTGTATGGCACCTTTCGTAATGTCACCCGAATTTGTGGGCTCTATATCAACATAATTTTCTGCATACAACCAATCAGATTTCATTTGTTCCCTCACTTCCTTAACCGGGGTTCTGATCCAGTCAGTTTTTATATTTGACCCCAGGGACTCTTCAAGTGAAAGAGGAACATCACCAAAGCAATAGGTCAGGTGTCTGTATGCCCAGGCTCGAATAGCCCTGGCTTGTGCAAGAATTCTCATTTTATTAATTTCCTCGGTATCGCTTCCTCCACGCCAGTCGACTTCTGGATTCTCAGCACGATTAATGATTGTATTGGCTGCATTTATGATTTCATAAAGCCATTTAAAGTTTTGAATGATCTCATCTGATCCAGCTCCTCCGTATGGACTATTTATTTCACCCCAAGCTTCCGCGACCCTTCCAAAACCGTCCCTGGTATTTGCACACATGTTGTCGGTACCATTCATAAACATCTCTGCTCTTAAATAGTTACCGCTGCTGCGGCCTTCCCTTTCGTGGCGGACTGTGGCATTCAATCCATTGAGACCATTCTGAAAGCCTTCGAGGTCTTTATAAAGCGATTCAGCAGTAATGATATGTGGAGGCTGTTCATCCAAATAGGACTCTGAACATCCTGCCAGTAAAATAAGAAATAATGTCACTAATAAGCTGCTTATGTTTTTCATTGTGTATACTTTTCTAATATTAGAAACTGAGATTTATTCCAAATACATATTCTTTCTGGAGTGGAATGGCTCTCTGTCCTCCCAACTCGGGATCGAGACCCGTCCATTCGGTCCAGGTAAAGAGATTTCTACCTGTAAAATAGATTCTGAATTTTGATATCCGGAGCCGTTCTATAAAATTATTGGGTAGATCATAGGCAAAAGTGATATCCTTTAACCTGATAAAACTGGCATTTTCATAAACTGAAGCACCAGCACCTCCCTGTGTATTGGCATCCTCATGATTCGCATACCATTCTGTTGAATTATTCTCCGGGGTCCACCATCTTTTATAGGTAGTATTGCGACGAACTTCAGTCCAGACATTATCGCTCCAGAGGGAATTACTTTTTGTTACACCATGGATACCATGAATAAACAGGTTTAATGTAAAGTTCTTGTATGAAATAGTATTTGTCATTCCCCACATAAATTTGGGATCACGCTGTCCTATTATTGTCCTGTCTTGATCGGTAATCAGGGTATCTCCATCCAGATCCCTTATTTTTATGAATCCAGGCTGAGTCCCGTATAATGTTGCCGTTTCAGATTCATCAGTCTGCCATACGCCATCATATACATAGCCAAAATTGGATTCTATGGGTTGACCAATGAACCAACCACTTGCTATATCATCAATTTCATCACCGTTTTCATCAAGTTCCCCATATAGAGAAACAATTTTATTCTTCACAAAAGAAATATTGAATAGTGTGGTCCAGTTGAAAGATTGTTTGCTGATATTGTTTGAATTGACAGAGAATTCGAAACCCCTGTTATTCGTTTCTCCAATGTTCTGAGTAATTTCATCGATTCCGTGCAGCGGTGAAATGGTTCTTTCCAGGAGCAGGTCATAGGTATTGGAAGTGTATAGATTGATGTCTCCAGTAATCCTGTTTGATAAAATTCCAAAGTCAAGTCCAATGTTCAGGGATTCTGTGGTTTCCCATCCCAGGTTATCTGCTCCTAGTTGAGAGGGAACGTAACCTGGTAAGGTAAATGAATTGGAAACATAATCCCTTGATCTTAAGCGTGATATAGTCTGATAAGGGCCGATAGCCTGGTTTCCGTTTTTCCCCCAGGATACCCGTAATTTAAGGGCATTTACAAAATCTTTCCTGCTAAAAAACTGCTCATTTGCGATATTCCAACCCAGTGCCAGAGAAGGAAAGTTTCCCCATTTGTCCTGGCTGCCGAAACCTGAATATCCATCCCGGCGAAATGTGAAAGTGAAAAGGTAACGGTTGTCAAAAGCATAATTTACCCTTCCCATCTGGGATATTAGCTCCCTTTGTGAATAATAAAACGAGGGTTCAATCAGGTTGGCCTGTCCGGCTGAATACCAGGTCAGAACATCATTTGGAAATCCATCCGCACTTAATAAACTTCCTTCTCCTCCGCCTTTTTCATAGCTATATAATCCGGTGAGGAACAATCTGTGTCGGCCAAAATCTCTTTTGAAGCTTATAATGTTTTCAATGGTAGTGTTGTAATATTTATATCGACTCAGGTCTGCGGATCCCTGCCTCTCAAGACCTCTTGAAGTGTTTCGGCCATAATAGGTGCTCGATTCGGTGAATTTAAACCTGTTCCCTGTACTCAGTTTATATTGTAGACCTTTTAAGAAAGGAAAATCGATGATGAGGAAATTATTTGTTACTACCTGGTAAGTTTTATTGATATTATCTACCAGGGTTGACTCGAGGGGATTATCCAGTGTCCTGTCCTCCGGCCAGGGGTATAAATTGATCGATCCGTCCTCATTATAAGGTTTTGTTAAGGGATTTATCCAGAAAATATCTCCAAATGATGGTGAGATACCGCTTCGGTCATCTGTGGTTAAAGCGGAACGTGTTCCTATGGTAAGCCAGTCACTGATCCTTGTCTCAATATTCACTCTCGAGGAAATTCTGAGGTACTCATCATTGATGGCAAGACCTTGCACATCCAGTAGATTGCCTCCAATATAATATTTCGTATTTTTACTGCCTCCAGCTACGGACAGGTTGTGCTGGTGCGCCATCCCATCCCGTAAGGCAAGATCGGCCCAATCTACCCATTCTTCACTCTCGTATATCTCTTGCTCTGAGGCAGTCATAGCCAGGGAGTCCCTCTCCATTTTGAATTGATAGAACTGCTCTCCATCCATGAGATCTGGAAAGTTTGCAATTTTTTGTACAGAATAATACCCATCATATGAAATGACAGGTTCGGCTTCTATTCCTCCTTTCGTTGTGATCAGGATCACTCCGTTGGCACCTCTTGATCCATAAATAGCTGCTGCGGAAGCATCTTTAAGGACCTCTATGGATTTTATATCATTGATGTTTATATCACGTAGTTGGCCACCATAGGGCACACCATCTACCACAATTAATGGTTCATTGCTGGCCTGAATGGAATTTCTTCCCCGTATAAGAATATCGTCATAACCCGGAGTTGCACCAGCTGAAGAGGTATTTATAAATACCCCCGGGATTGCACCCTGCAATGCCTGGGAAATATCCATGTTTGGGACCATTTCAAGACGTTCCTGGGGTAGTGATGCTACTGTTCCGGTTACATCGCTTTTTCTTTGGGTTCCGTATCCAACAACCACAACCTCTTCAAGGTCGGAAGCATCCTGGCTTAAAACTATAATCAGCGCAGTCCGGTTACCAATTGGCACCTCCTTTGTTATATAGCCTATATAGCTAAATACCAGTGTGTCATTACTACTCGCCTCAATGGTAAAATTACCATTCAGGTCGGTAACTGTTCCCTGGTTGCTACCTTTGATGACTACATTGACACCAGGAAGACTGACTTCATCTTCTTCAGCGTATACTTTTCCGGTAATGATCTCCTGACCGTATACCTGGCTGATCAAGTTCATGAAGATTATAATAATTGCTGAGTTAATAAGTTTCGTTAATCTTTTCATATTTTCCGGTTTAATGTGCTTGATTCTATGAAAGTGAAATAATAAATACCAATAATCCGAGAATAACAATTGAGATTGATATAAGCCACCAAAGAAGCCTTCTCTTTGTTCTTTTCATTTTGTCATCGCTTCCTGTATAATTATGATTTGTATGCGTTAGAATTTCTTTTTCTAGAATGCCTTCGGTGGTTTCAGATTTAATTTTTTGGCTTATTGTACCTGACATATAATTTGATTATGGTTATGAAATCTGACAACTATATTATACTGAAGCAGCTACAAATTCAAATTAATACAAGTAGCAATGAAGGGAAAAATAAGCTGCCGGATTGCACAATAAATTTTAGTGTTCCAGCAGCTTATTTAAAGACTACTAACTACTACTTATGAAAAACACTACTTTTTCTACTATCAATTTGAATGCTTGCATTATTTTTTTGAGATGAAATAATTGAATAATTAAAATTAATCCAATAAGACTGAGGAGTTGCATAGGAAAAGTATCATGATTAACGGACATATGATACAATACCTGGAATTGTGTTATCCAGGAACAGGGTATATGTTACAAATAGGTTTTTTTGTTTTCTTTCCCCTCTGTCTTGCTGTCCATAAAAGCTGAAGGAGTCATTCCGAATTGTTCTTTGAATGCATTTCTAAAGTAGTCTGCATCATCAAAGCCCACAGCGTATCTTACTTCCCCAATATTTAATTTTCCCGTTTCAAGCATCTGAGCTGCTTTTTTGAGTCTGATCAATCGAATGAATTGTATCGGAGTCAAATTGGTCAAAGCCTTAACTTTTCGATAGTAATGTACCCTGCTAAATCCAATCTCACTGGCCAAACGGTCGACGCTAAGTTCGGGATCGGTTATGTGTTCAAGAATATATTTCATGCTTTTTTCCATTAACTTCTCGTCAACGGAAGTGATCGAAACCTCCTCAGGAATTAGATTAAAACCTTTACTGAATTTCGATTTGAGTTTTTGGCGCTGTTCAATAAATTTACTTACACGCATCTTCAATAATTCTCCACTGAAAGGTTTGGTTATATAATCATCGGCACCTGTTTCAATTCCCTCAAGCTGAAAAGTAATAGCAGTTCTTGCAGTAAGTAAAATAACCGGGATGTGACTCGTGTGCTCATCTGTCTTTAAACGCTTGCATAATTCAATCCCATCCATCTCAGGCATCATTACATCGCTGATGATCAAATCCGGAATTTTATCCAGTGCTAACTTCAATCCCTTTTCCCCATCCGGTGCTTCATATACTTTATATTCAGAATCAAACAAGCTGGCGATGAAACCCCTTACTTCAATATTGTCTTCAACTACAAGAAGAATGTCCTTCTCTTTTTTCCCTGTATCCTGATTATCGATTTGCCCGGAATCCTTACTTATCTCCATCTTTTCTTCAGGATAGTCCACAAAGGATTGGTAGGAAGAAATATCCTCGCTTCCCAAAATGTTTTCAAGGATATCTGAATCTTCCAGGTGATTTCTTCCACGCGGCAGCCTGATGGAAAACCTGGTTTTTCCTGACCGGGGACCCTCAGAAACAATACTGCTAACTGATATTGTTCCTTTGTGCAATTCCACATATTTCTTCACTATTTCGAGGCCCACTCCTGAACCGGTTGTGTATTGACTTTCTATTACACCAACCTGGTAAAAGCGATCAAATATCTTATCTAACTGCTCAGCTGGGATACCCTTTCCGTCATCTTCTATTGTTATTTCGATATATCCATCCTTGAATTTATTTTCCTCACTATTTACTGAATCTACTTGGTTTAAATATACTCCGACTTTCCCCTTCTCGGGGGTATACTTTATCGCATTGGAGAGTAAGTTGAATATAATGATTTCAAGTTTATCCCTGTCATACCAGGCCATGATTTTGTCCTCTGTGCTACTGAAGCTGAGGGATATCTGTTTTTGAACAGCTGATTCGCGGAAGGCTATACAGATTTCTTGAATAAATACTACAATGTTTCCGACCCCTGCTTTCAGACTGATATTCCCGGTCTCAAATTTTCGAAGATCAAGCAATTGGTTAATAAGTCTGAGCATCCTTTCTCCGTTTCGCTGAATCATTTGCAACTGAATCTTATGCTTTGGACTCTTAAATTCCTTTTTTATTAAATTTTCCAGTGGTGCCAATATTAATGTTAAAGGAGTTCTCAATTCATGAGAGATATCTGTAAAGAACTTTATTCGTAGCTGATTTTGATCCTCAATTCTTTCACGTTCGATATGTTCCCAGGCCAGGTCGCTTTTTAGTCTTCCAAGTCGGGAAGCAATCTGAAAGAATATAAAAAGTAGAACAACCAGGATGACAACATAAATGATGAATGCTATACCTGTGCGCCAGAATGGCGGCAGCACGACGAATGATATCTGGTTAAATTCGCTTTCCCAGTAGTTTTTATCATTCGTTGTTCGGACTTTAAACATGTAGTTGCCTGGCGGTAAGTTAGAAAAATTGACAACATTTCTATCTTCCAGGTACTTCCAGTTTTCATCCAGGGGTTCCAGTTTATAAGCATAAGTATTATTCTCGGGATCAAAGTAATTTAGTGCTGCAAACTCAATTGAAATATCTGATTGATTGTATTCAAGTTTTATCTCTTCTACCTTTTCATGCAAAGATTTTTTTCTAATAGCCTTTTGAGGGGTGTCCATATCTTCCCCAAATCGGATATTTGTAAATACCACTTCAGACTGCCTGGAAATCTTATTCACTTTATGAGGAAAAAATTCATTGTAACCATTGATGCCACCAAAATACATTTTCCCATTGGATCCTTTCAAAGCGCTGTTCTGATAGTATTGTAATCCCTGGAGTCCGTAAGACTTGCCGAAAATATCCATATGGGAGCTGTTCATTTCATTCCAACCTGCAACTGGTTTTTTAATTTTTGCAAGCCCCCGATTCGTGCTAACCCAAAATATACCAGGTGTATCTTCAAGAACTGCATTAATTGTATTGCTGGGTAAACCGTGACTGTCATTTATAGGAAATACATCCCCGTATCTCGTATCATACAAATAGATACCTTCTCCATAAGTGCATAACCAGAGCACCTTTTCGCTATCAAGGTATAAACTAAGAATATTCATATTGGAAAATAAATCATACACTCCGTCATTCAATAATTTCTTACGGGTTATTATTTCTTTTTCCATATCAAAACACTCCAGCCCGGATCTTTCCGTTGCAATCCATAACATGTTATTCCCTCCATATTCGATATCATGCACATGTGAGTCTATAGATTCTCCGGGAAATTCCTCAATTTCCCCGAATCTCTTAACGGTGGTGAGATCAGAAGATAGCCTGTTTACCCCCCCTCCCCATATGCCAAGCCAAATGTTTTCTAAAGAGTCGGCATAGATCGCTTCCACTCTTCCTTGCCCAATTGAATTCTGATTGTCAGGATTATGAATGAAATGGCGGAATCTATCTGCACGGGGATCATACATACTCAGTCCTTCCATACTGCCAATCCAGAGATTTCCACTCCGGTCTTTAGCCAGGGATTTTATAGAATTGTCCAGTAATCCGCCCTCCTTTCTCCAGATTTGCAGGAAGTCATTATTATTGGAATCTAAAACGTTTAACCCGTTTTCTGTACCTATCCAAATATTTCCATTTGCTTCTTCCAGGAATGAGGTCACAAGATTATCACTAATGCTGTTATCCTTCCATACTTCTTCCTGAACATGCTTAAACGTGGTAAAGGCAGGGTGAAAATAATTTACCCCCCCTGCAAAAGTACTGATCCATACCCCTCCATTCCTGTCTTCGAAGATGTCACGTATCGATTTATGACTAAGGGTTGCAGGATCATATTTATTTGGACCATAATTTGAAACCACTCCTGAAGCAGGATTAATAACTTTCAAACCGTTATAAGTCCCTGCCCATATTGTCCCATCAGAGATCTGCTTTATTGACCGCCCACGTATACCACTTAATCCATTCTCTGAATCTGTAACATCCCTATATTCCTTTATGAATTTTAACTCGTAACTGAATCGTAAAATCCCGAATTCCATCGATTCTGTGGTAATCCAGTATCCTTTATTATTATCGATTAAAATATCTCTGACCGGTTCTTGTGCGTAAAAGACAGGATGCATACCCATATTCTCAGCACTCACAATTTTATCATCCTTGAAAATATATAACCCTTCTGTGGTACAAATCCAGAACATCTCATCATCTTCAACGATATTGTAAATATTTTTATCAAAAAAAACATATGGATCATCTGGATTTGAACCATTTACAATAAAGGTTTTAGTTAAAGGATCAATACAGAATAGCCCAGTTGAAGTCCCTACCCAAAGGATTCCCTGCTGATCCTGCACTATAGACCTTACATAAAGCTCAGATGATTTTCCTGAAACAGTTGGAGGAGATAATATCGGAAATGTATTTTTTTCCTTATTATACCAGTTTATTCCTTGAGCGGTTCCTATCCATAGAGTGCCTTCATTAGCAACAGTGAGGTAAATAATTCTGTTGTCGCACAATGACAACGAATCATCTCTGATATGTCTGAAGATCCTGAATTCATAACCATCATATCTGCATAGCCCATCATTCGTGCCAAACCACATGAATCCGGCCTGGTCTTGCGTAACTGACCATACGGTGTTATTTGGAAGACCGTCTTCTGCTGTAATATGCCGAAACCATAGATCTTTATCCTGGCCTATAGCACACACAGAAATTAAGACAAAAAATATGAAGGTGATAAATCTCATTGACCAGAGTTAATCGCTAACATGTAAAAATAGAAAAGAAGGCTGTCCCAAACAAGAACAGCCTTCTCTTTATTTTGCTATAACTATTGTATTATAAATTTGGAGGTAAGCAATTTTGAATTTAAATGTATTGAAATGAAATATACTCCAGTATTCAAACCTGATATGTCAATATTAGACTTGCTTTTAACATTCTTCAATTCAATAACTTTCTGACCAGAAATGTTGACGACTTCTATTCCGTCAATTTCACCTTCAGGAAGATTAAAGTATAAAAGATCAGTGGCAGGATTTGGGTATACAAATATATCAGCCTCATCAATTAACGAAGGTTTCGATGACAGTGTCATATCTCCTGTTATAGAAAGATCATCAATCCAAATTCTATTTTCACTATCATCATTTATGTCGCATATTGATTCGAAAAGTATTTGTGCAGAATCAGCTTCATTAATATCGACAACGATCTCCTGGAATGTTTCTGGAATATTAGTAACCTCTCTAAGCATGGTTTTTTCATTTCCTTTTACAAGATAAATGGTTAAGCTTTCACCCCCTATGGGTTTTTGAAGTGCTACCCAAAATTTCAGAGTCTTCATATGTGTCATTTTTGGAGAAAGCAATGTACCAGGATCAGTATTATCTCCTCCTGTTGAATGACCTCCGGTGAATTTCACCGAAGCATAACCAGGATAAAGATTTTGAGCACCAAGTGGTACATTGTTGGAGGATGTATAGGTACGTTCTGCTTCCCAGCCATGATCCCATGAGAGTGTATTCCCGTCCCCTGAAAGATTTCCGAATCCTTCCTGCAAGTAGTATTCTGAAATGGTAAACACAATTGTATATGTTTCTGTTACAGTTTCATCTTCAGAGGTTACTGTTATAGTAGCTGTTCTTTCTGCTTCTGTTCCCTCAAGATCTGAAGGTGGATCGACATTGATGGCTGCATTGGGATTATTTGCGATGGCTTGTACAAGGACCTCTGTTGTACCAAATGGAAGAGATACTTCATAATCCAATACTTCAGAACTAAAATTCTCCTCCATCCAAACGCTGTCAATGACTATCATAGACAGGGAAGCATCATCAGCTGGAGCAGCTATTTTCGTCAATGCAATATCATCGATGTAGAACAATCCATCGCCATCTGCTCCGCCGGTGGCTGTCCATTTTACTCGAACATTGCCTTCGTCATCAATTTTTAACTTACGCCACTGATAGGCTCCCATCTCACCTGAAGTAGGTGTAAACGTTTCAACCTCGGTCCATGTTGATCCTGCATCCTTACTGTATTCAACCTTAAGAGAGGCACCTTCAATATATGGAATAATCCAATACCAAAGGCTATCAGCTGTTTCATAATCTGAAGTCTCAAGAAATGATTCAACACCTTTCAGCTTAATAGCTCCATTCCCATCATATTCATTGTGTACATTGGAAGAGGAAGTTGTACGGTAGGTATTGCCCACTGACCATCCAGCCGGAACATCAGCAAATCCTTCCTGGAAATGAAAGACTTGCGCATTGGTGTTTATTCCTGAGATAATCAGAATAGCAGATAAATAGATCCAAACATGTAATTGTTTTTTCATAATAATGAATTTTTTGTTAGAAATAGTTTTATAGTTTAAATATTCGTTTTATATACTCAGCATCATTAATGCGGAGTTTTAAGAAGTAGATACCTGGTGGAATATGACTCAGGTTTATTGAATAATATTGATCCCCTTCATATTTTAATTTCGGCAATTCTTTGATGGCTTTCATCTGCATATTAAATACACCCATCTCAAATTCTCCACTTCGATCATCTGTTATTTGGATAATTAAGGTATTAGCTACAGGATTTGGATAGCATAGCACTTGCGGAATATCTGATTTGATTTCCTGTTTGATGCTGTTTACTCCCGCGTATTCAAATGCACCGATGTCTGTTGCTTCACCTGCTGGTACAGCATTCCCTGCTAGATCCACACCCATAAATCCAGTGATAGCAATCCCTGCATCAATGGCCGGGGATCCGGTTTCCAGTTCAAAATTCTTAACAGATTCCCAGCCGTCAGAAACTAATCCCGGATCAATGAGAAGAGGATCTTCTGTGATACGATTATCATCGTCAGGAACCCACAGGTAAGAATTACCTGAGTATATATTATGACTGAATTTATTATTCGTGCTGCTGGTCAGATCAAAGGAGGAACTTACACCTTGATTATGAAATATATTATTAGATATCGATGTATTATCAGGGTATCCGCCACTCCAACCTTTATGAAATACCTGAAATGCATCACTGAATTCAGGACCGATATAACATACATTATTATAGACTTCTGTATTGGTAGCATTACCCGAAATACGGATATTCCAGGGTATGTTGTTCGCAAATACGTTATACCTGACAATGGTACCATCGTTAAATCCGGTTCCGGTGCCTGGTCCCCCTGTCAGAAGAATCCCTCCATATTCGTTATGATGGCTGTAATTGTATTGTATGATGGTATTTTTGGAGCGATAGTCACTATCAAATCCTCCTGCATCAAAATCTCCTTCGTTGTACACTGTATATCTTGCCTCATTGTATTGCCATATTGCGCTATCCGTGTTGAAATTGTAGGATGCATTACCTGAGCCAAGTATTCCACAGTGGTCAAACAGATTGAATTCCATGATTGGTTTGTGGGCTACACGAACAATCAGTGCATTCTGTCCTGTTCTCTCAAAAATGTTATGATGTATATGGATGTTTTTACTGGGAGTCCAGTTCTCATTCATGTTAAGCTCTCTACTGTCCCATGAAGAGATATTTGCAATCCCGGTCGGACTTACGTCATGAATATGGCAATTCATTATCCACAAGGTGTCAAGCCAGGTCGGATAGATCGACCCACCTAAATCAAATATGATTCCTCCGGAAGTTTTCTCATTCAATATCCCGTTTACGTTATAAATTTCAAGATTATCAAAGATCAGGAAGGGTATCTCACCTATATCTTCACCCCTGTAATATATGGCCCGTCTGAATTCATTTACAGCACCCTGGTTTGTTATGGCCAGGTCCCTTATGACGATATGATGCTGATCCAGTAAGCTTATGGTATTCTCAGCCAATCCTTCTCCGTTGATTACAGGCCTGTTCTCACCACCATATTTCCCGAAAACAATAGGTTGACCGGGAAGACCGGATCCTCTTGCTGAAAAATATCCGGTCCATTCATGTCCTGCTCTAAATAAAATAGAGTCTCCAGGTTGAAACACAAAATTATTGATATTCGTCAGCGTCTTCCAGGCTTCTTCCGGAGAATGACCAGTATTGTTGTCATTGCCTCCAACGGCATCAATATAATAGTTGCCATTATATACCTCTGGTGGATCTCCCGGAATAAGAATAAGTCGGGGGCTATTTCCTGACGGATTTTCCTTTGAGTGCCATTTGGTATCAACGGTAGCAGATTCACCGGGGACATCTTTTATTATAAACGATATTTTATTTGATCCCTTTGCTCTGGCATTGTTGACATATTGAGTAAGGTCCCAACTGTAATAGGTTTCACCGGGGGCGAGTTCCTTGCCAGTAATGTATTCCCCGGTTGGCCTGTTTTCACCTGTCAGTGTTTCTTCACTCCAGGTGGTGTCGGTTGCACAGATTTCCACTCTTTTCGCTTCGACAACATTTCCATATAGTTCAAGCCTTATTTCAGAAAAAGAAAATTCTTGTCCTTGGAAATCAAACATGCAATATGCTTCTCTGGAGAATTCATCGTATGCATAGTTTCTTCTGGTGATCAGTTCGTAGACATTCAACGTACCGTATATATTTCCGGCTTTATCCCCTCCCAGATACACATAACTGTCCTCCACTGGGTGTAAGACTGATTCCTGACTATACAGCATTGTAAACTGTGAGAGGCAACTGAGAAGTATAAATGCTGTTCTTTTCATATAATAAAAGTATATCGCATGAGTTATCCTCAAAAGTATGTCGCATGAGTAATCCTCAGACCCTGTATTTGTTTCCCATAAGGTCGGTATATGTTTCAGTATGCTGAACAGTGTATCTTTCTGACGGGGCTATTGTATCATCCGATTGAATTTCGGATATACAATTTGTAATTTGACAGTCGACTTCTATTTAGAGCAGCAGAAATGTATCTTCTGGAGGTCATTATTTAACCTATAAAAGATTGTCGGATGAAGAATATTAGAAGTTTCATAAATTCTTTCGAACATTTTAACAATGTATTGTTTTTTAATTACCTCATCATACCTACTCAAAATTATTTTAATTGGTATTACGAATGCGACATAATCTTCAGGAGTCTATGTAAAAATAATTCATATAAGGCTGAAATCGTACACTACATGTTAACTTCTAAGCCTCTAAAGTGTCTGATTAATAATAATTTGAGTAATTTGAATGATTGAATGAATCTTTTGAATTCCTTAACAACAATCAATAGAATAATTAGGAATATTTTTACATATGCAAAATAGAATAGAAAACCACTATATTTTTTTATTGAACTGCCTATTAGCTATTTTAATTTGGATATAAGCTATTAATGATGCTGCCTAAACTAAAAATAATAATCCTCATCGCGGTGTTGGTATTCACTGCCTGTCGGAAGGAAATTGACAAATTCGAAAAGCCCGATTGGCTCGAAGGCAAGCTTTATACGCAGCTGCAATCGGTACCTGAGGTCGACTCATTTGCGGTATGTGTCGCAATGGCAGGATATGACACCATTCTCGACAGGAGCGGCAGCTATACCATATTTGCTCCAGATAACCAGGCATTCCGAGATTACTTTGCCGCAACTCCTGCATATAGTTCAATAAGCGATATACCGAGAAATAAAATTCTTGAGATTGTCCGAATGCATATTATTCAAAATCCATGGAGCAGGGAACAATTGAAATCTCTTGATATTAATGGATGGATAAATGAAAGAGATCCCCTTAACAATGAGCCATTTGGCTACAAACGTCAAACCCTTGCGCAGGATCAGAACAGAGCCTACTGGGTAAAAACTGAGTTAAACATTGAGTCTATTGTGGACAGTGTTCAGGGCGGAGAAAGAAGGGTTGTATACAATCCATCAAGAAAATATGTCCCTCTCTTTTTCGATGAGTATCTGAGTGCTGCACGAATATCAGGTGTTGATTATGAATTTTTTTTCGATCGGCCCTATGAATATGGAGAAATTTACTATTCAAATGCAAAGTTATACGATGAGGATTACTTTGCAGAAAACGGATTTATCTACAGAATCGACAAGCTGGTAAAACCACTTCAGAATATTGAACAATTACTTGAAAGCAAAGATGGGGATGAAAGTTATAATGATTTCCTGAATACCGTATATCTATTCCCTTCCTTTCGTGAAAACCTTGTAGAAACCAATAAACAGGAAGGTGCAAGTGAGGGGCTGGAAGTAGAAACCTTGTACGATCTGGATTACAGTACATTGCTTTTCGACATACATGAAGAATTGACAGGCAGAAGCGTGATCAATGCAACGAATACAATAAGGTATCATTATGGAATACTGGCTCCAAGCGATGACGCCTTGCAGGATCTTATAGATAATGTTGTAACAAGCGCCGGAGGATATCCCCACTGGCCAAACTGGGATAATACACCTGATAATGTTAAAAGGATCATCGTAAATTCTCACATGAGTCAATCACCCGTATACCTTTCTGACCTTACATCTGGATTTGTAAACGGAGAAAATGACAGCATAGCGGTGGATCCTGCTTCAATAATAGAAAAGCGCTATGGCTCGAATGCAACATTTTATGGTTTGAACAAAGCAATAGTACCTCGTGCTTTTTCGTCTGTCTCTGGTCCGATATATTTGAGGCCAGGCTTTAATACCTTCATGCAAGCAGTAGAATTCAGCAATGTCTTATCAGCAATTAAACGAAAGAGTGCCAGTTATTCACTTTTCGCCATTGAAGACACCTACCTTGAGACAGATTCGTCCTTGTACGCTAATCCTAACCCGAGCAATCCAAGAGCAGTTAAGGTAACTTCATATGACAGGGCGGAAGAAAGAATGGTAAACAGATCAAGAACTGAAATGATGATTCAGATATTCAACCAGGTGGGCACTTCCATTCCTACCGGGATTCCAAGGAAAGAATTCATTCCAAACCTGGCTGGTAATTACATCATATATAATTCTGAAATTCATCCTGAAACCGGGGGACCTACTGTTAGCGGTGGCCTTGAAAGTAAATTTGGATATCGAGGAGATTCAGTTATTTATCTGACCCCTCTTGTAATTGATGAACCAACAGATAATGGAGTTACCTATCAAGTGGAAGGATGGTTTTATTATCCTACGTTGAATTTGTATAATTTGATTAAAGCACGATTCCCCGCCTTTTAT
>Ga0180436_10001403_pt1 | contig 23472 bp, 21 predicted proteins | sample SS_ome_2_FD_132434 | JGI IMG/M metagenome (GOLD analysis project Ga0180436, IMG submission 132434) | Hypersaline lake sediment archaeal communities from the Salton Sea, California, USA - SS_3_S_2 metaG | ecosystem: Environmental > Aquatic > Non-marine Saline and Alkaline > Hypersaline >... | reverse complement strand
TTTGATCCCGGCATGGGATCGGAACACAAGGTACGCCGGGGGTTCCGGTCGATTGCCAACTACAGCATGCACCGCTTCTTTGATCCCTCCATGCAGGCGATCCTCGAGGCCAATATCGACCGGATCAACGCCTGGGAGCGTCAGGCGATCCGGACTCTGGATGAGGCGGTGCCCTACAAGGCATAATAAATCCATGGAAACACTGATCGTCGTGGACGTACAGAACGACTTTCTCCCGGGCGGCGCGCTGGCGGTCCCCGAGGGGGACGCGGTGGTGGAGCCGATCAACCGGTTGATGGGTTTCGCAGAGCTTGTGGTAGCAACCCAGGACTGGCACCCGGCGGACCACGGAAGTTTTGCCTCGCAACACGCCGGGCGATCCCCCGGTGAGATGATCGACCTGGATGGGGTGGAGCAGATCCTGTGGCCGGACCACTGCATAATCGGGACGCCCGGCGCCTCCTTCGCGTCGGGACTCGAGGTGGCCCGGTTTGATCAGGTGGTCCGCAAGGGCGGCAACCCGCGGATCGACAGTTACTCCGGGTTCTTTGAGAACGATCACCGCACCGCCACCGGTCTTGCGGAATACCTGCGGGAGATGGGGTCAACCCGCCTCTACGTGGCGGGCCTCGCCACCGACTACTGCGTCAAGTTTACCGCGCTGGATGCGCTGGCGCTCGGTTTTGAGACGGTGCTCGTTACCGACGCATGCCGGGCGGTCAATCTTGCCCCCGGTGACGGCGAGGCGGCAATCGCGGCGATCCGGGAGGCCGGCGGGCGCGCCGTCGGCATCGACGAGATTTTGTGAGCACCGAGCTGACCGAACGGATTATCGCGGTGATTCGCGAGATCCCTCGCGGCACGGTCACGAGCTACGGCCGCGTCGCCGCCCTGGCGGGTAATCCCCGGGCGGCACGACGGGTTGTGTGGGTACTGCGGCAACCGGGCCGGCAGCTGCCCTGGCACCGGGTTCTTCGGAGCGACGGGAGTATCGGCCTCCCAAGAGGTGGCGGATTCGAGCTTCAGCAGGCGCTCCTCGAGGATGAGGGGGTGGAGGTAAGCCCGACGGGACTGATCGACCTCGACCGCTACCTGTGGAACTCTCCTCCCCTCCCGTAGTACAGTCCCCCCCATGGAACAGATGAAGCGCACGCACACCTGCGGCGAACTCCGTGCCGCCGCCGAGGGCACCACGGTGGTCCTTAACGGATGGGTCCACCGGATCCGCGATCACGGCGGTGTTTACTTTCTCAATCTTCGCGACCGCTACGGCGTCACCCAGATCGTGGTAGACGAGGACGCGGACGACGACACAAAGGCGCGGGCGGCGGAGCTCCGCATGGAATTCTGTATCGCCCTGGAGGGCATTGTGCGGGGACGCCCCGCGGATATGGTCAACCCCGAGATGGAGACCGGCGAGATCGAAGTTGTGGCGAGGTCGATTTCGATCCTCTCTACCTGCGAACCTCTGCCGTTTATGATCGACGAGCGCAGCGACGCCCGGGACGACCTTCGGTTCAAATATCGTTACCTGGACCTGCGCACGTTCTCGATGCAGCGCAAGATCGCGCTCCGCACCACCGTGACGCAGGGCGTGCGCGAATACCTCTCGGGAGAGGGATTCCTGGAGATCGAAACGCCTACGATGATCAAAAGCACCCCCGAGGGCGCCCGAGACTTTCTCGTACCGTCGCGGCTCCATCCAGGGACGTTTTACGCGATGCCCCAGAGCCCGCAGCTCTACAAGCAGATCCTCATGGTGAGCGGCTTCGACAAGTATTTCCAGATCGCCCACTGTTTTCGCGACGAGGACGCCCGGGGCGATCGGCAACTTGAACATACGCAGATCGACCTGGAGATGAGTTTTGTGAGCAAAGACGACGTCTTCCGTGTGATCGAGGGAATGATGGACCACGTCTTTCGGAAAGCCCTCGACTACGAGCTGGAGACGCCGTTCCTACGGCTCTCCTACGACGACGCAATGAACCGCTACGGCTCGGACAAACCGGACCTGCGGTTCGACCTGGAACTCCGGGATTTTGGTGAATTTGTACCCGGCAGCGGTTTTGGCGTCTTTGAGGGCGTGCTCGCCGAGGGTGGCGCCGTAAAGGTGCTTCCGGTACCGGCGGAGCTCAGCCGCAAACAGATCGGCGAACTCGAGGACGCAGCCAAGACCTACGGCGCCAAGGGCCTCGCCTGGACCCGCGTGGTGGCGGGTGAGGACGGGACCGCCACCCTGGACGGGGGGATCGGCAAGTTCTTTGCCGCGCGGGCGGCGGAGATTCTCTCGGCGATCGGCGCCGAGCCGGGGCAGACCCTCCTCTTCGTGGCGGACCGGTGGAAGGTCGCCACCACCGCCCTCGGGGCGGTACGCAATCGCCTGGGTCGCGACCTGGGCCTCGCCGAGGCGGGCACGTTCCGCTTTGCCTGGATCATCGACTTTCCCCTCTTTGAGTGGAACGAGGACGGGGAGCACTGGGAGGCGGCACACCATATGTTCACCATGCCGCAGGAACAGTACATCGAGACGCTGGAGCAGGACCCGGGTGCGGTCAAGGGCGACCTCTACGACCTGGTGTGCAACGGCTTCGAGCTCGCCTCGGGGAGTATCCGAATCCACGATCCGGCGCTACAGGCACGGATCTTTGAGATCGTCGGGTTTGACCGCGATGAGGCGGAGCGGCGCTTTGGCTTTCTGCTGGAGGCGTTCCGATACGGGCCGCCGCCCCACGGCGGGATCGCACCGGGCCTCGACCGCCTGGTAATGATCATGGCCGGCGAGGAGAGCATCCGCGAGGTGATCGCCTTCCCCAAGACCGCCAACGGCCTCTCGCCGCTGGACGGGAGCCCCAGCGAGGTGGATCCGCGGCAGCTGGAAGAGCTGGGGTTGCGTCTGGCTCCGAAGGAGTAGCGCTGCTTCCGGAGCGCTACTCCCGCGCTACCGTGGTGAGCGACAGCGTTGCCTCTCCCACGCGCTCGTTGGTGGCGCTCTCCGAATCGGCGGGGCGCTCCCGCACGATCCCCCGGGTTTGTGCCACCGCATCGATCGCCGAGGCGTACACCTCGTAGGGCTGGCCGTCGATCGTTTCGATACGCGTATTTGCCGGCGGGGGCTCCACGTTGTAGCCGGTCACGATGAGGCGCTCCACACCGAAGGGCGGCACCACCTGAAACCGGTAGGGCAGCGGTACCGGACGGTTAACGCGGCTCACGTCGATATAGAACTGCGACTCCAGCAGCACCACCTCACCGGTAGCCAGCTGGTAGGATAGGCGCAGGAACGCAGGCTGATTGACCCGGAAGTAGAACTGGACAAAGTCTCCTTCCTCGTAGACCGGCACATCCTGCATCGAGCCCTGGTCACACCATATCTCGATGCGCATCCCGCCGTCGGCGACGGCGTCTCCCAGAAGTGCCGCTCCGGCGTCCATGGCCTCCCGGGAGTTTGCGGGCTGCAGAGACCGTTGGTCGCGAACCGCGCTGATCGGGATGTCCACGGAGGAGCCGGTCACGGCTCGGCCGGTGGTGACGTCACGAACAGTGATCGTGACGCTCACCTCCTCAGGATAGACCCAGTAGAGACCGCGCACCACCACGTCTCGTGCGTCCGTGCCGGGTCGCTGTTGCCAGGCGAGTTCCGACTCGAGTTGTCGCGCGAAGCGGAGGCCGAACTGGCTCGAGAAATCGGAATCCTGAAAGATCAATGGCGTCACGGCACCGATATCGAGACCGGCGTCGACGATCTGGCCCGCCAGGTAGCGGGCTGCCTCGATCTCCGAGCCCGGCCGAAACGTGGTGATCCGCTCCTCCCGCGTGAGAAGTTCCGCAAAAAAATCCCCCGCCGGATCGTGGGGCCAACGCTCGGTGCCGCCTTCGATCGTTCGCGATTCGGCATAACTCGATCGCAGGCGCGACAGTGCGCGCCAGACCGTCTCGAACCCCGCCAGAGTCTCCAGATCCGCCCGCAGTTCCCCAATGATCCGCCGGGCCCCCTGGATATTACCGCGTTCAATCTCGTTCTCCAGACGGTCCAGCCGCGGTAGTACGCTGGTCACGATCTGTGCCGCCTGGTCGACGTACTGGTCTTCCAGAGTACGGATACGCGCGTAGGCGAGGACGTAGGTGGAACCGCGATCCTCCGCATACTCGTACCGAACGTCCTGTACGTTGATATCGGAACTCGTGTTGACCACGTTGGTCAGCGTAGTCTGTGCTTCCTCGCCGGTATCCCGGGTCTCCGCGACGATCTCGGAGCGAACACGAACCTGGATCTTTTCCGCCAGGGACGCCAGCGCCTGCTGCCGCGCCGCTTCCCGGGGATCCGCCGCTTCTCGTCCGGCAACACCGAATCCACTCAGGTATTCCGGGGGCTCATAGGGGGTGTTCACGCCGAAGGACGAGGCCCACCGGGGCAGGTCCGCGGCAACACCAGCGGTCAGCACCACCATGAGTACGATCGTTCCGATCGATCGAACCATCCGCCTGTTGTTCATTGTGATCGCCTCCCTGACCTGATTGTACGCTCCCCGGCGGGGCGTCGGCAAGCTGGCACAGATGCGGCGATTTCTGGTACGGTTCCGCCGATCATGAACACACACAACGACATCATCAGGTTTTCGCGGGAGATCGGCGCCGATCCACAGTGGGTCCTCGCCGGCGGAGGGAACAGTTCCGAGAAAACGAAAGACCTTCTGTTTGTAAAGGCCTCCGGCACGAGTCTCTCCGATATGGCCGAGGCCGATCTGGTGACGATCGATCGCGACGCCCTGGAGACGATCTGGACCCGGGAGTTTCCCGCGGATCCACTGGCCCGGGAGGAGGCGGTAGCGGAGGCGCTCCTGTCGGCCCGCACCGCCGATTCCGTGGACCGGAAGCCGAGCGTCGAGACCTTTATCCACGCGCTCCTGCCGCAGCGGTTCGTCATGCACACCCATCCGACGAAACTAAACGGGCTCGCCTGCGCGCGGGAGGGCCGGGAAGCGGTCGCGCAAACACTGGGTGAGCGGGTGCTTTGGATTCCGGCGACAAATCCCGGGATCGCCCTGGCGCTGGAGATTCGATCACGGCTCTCCGCCTTTCGGGAAACCCACGAGACCGATCCACGGTTTCTGGTCATGCAAAACCACGGGCTCGTTGTCGCGGGAGAATCGATCGACGAAATCCGAAAAACCCATGCGGAGATCCTGACAAGGCTCGATTCAGCGATCGAAACCGCTCCCGATTCCGGTCCCGTCGAACAGGACAGCGATCGTCTGCGTCCGGTAGCTGAGGCGACGGCGCGGGCGCTGGCGGATCTTCGCGCGGCTCACGGGAGTGCTCTGGAAAGACCGGTGGTAACCGCCTTTGCCGACGGGGAGATCCTCCGGTTCGCCGCATCTGCCGCCGCGGCGGAACCGATTCTCCGTGCACCCACGCCGGATCACCTGATGTACAGTGGTCATCGGGTCTGCTTTGTACCGCGGGTGGTGGAACAGGGCCACCCGCACGGACTTGCTGTAGACGTGTTGCACGCGGTCACCGACTACTGCCACGACGAGGAGGGCATCCCGCGGATCGTTCTCGTGGAAGGAGCGGGAGCCGTGGCGATCGGTGACGACCTCCGACAGGCGGAAAACGCCATGGCGCTCTTCCGCGATACCCTGCGGATCGCGCGATACGCGGAAAACTTCGGCGGGATCGCCCCGCTTCCGGAGGAGCAGGCCGCGTTTGTACGCAGCTGGAAGCACTAAGCCTTCTTGCGACGGAGACGGCCGGTCCGAACACAATTCCGCCCCGCCTTCTTCGCCGCGTACAGCGCCTTGTCCGCCGCCTGCATCACGGCGGAAAGCGCCTGTTCAGGCTGCTCCCGTACGGATATACCGATGCTGGCGGTCACGGATATGCGCTTCTTCTTATACGGCACGGGACTCCTCTCGATCTCCGTTCGGAGCTCTTCCATGAGTGACGCCGCGTCATCGAGACTCGTGCGGGAGAAAAAACAGACGATCTCTTCGCCGCCATAGCGCGCCACCGTTCCCGCCGGTACCACCCGACTCCGGATTCGCTGGGCCACCTCCCGGAGCACCACGTCGCCCGCGTCGTGCCCGTGGGTGTCATTGATCTCCTTGAAGTGATCGAGATCGATCAGAGCCACGGCGAAGGGCGGTCTCGTATTGACCGTACTCTGTTCCTCGATTATCTGGTCGCACCAGGAGCGGTTGTAGATACGGAGCAACGGATCGTACCAGGCTCTGTTCTCGAGACGCTGAAACCAGTGAACCACGATAGCGAGGGACAGAAACACCGGCAACGCCGCCAGAACGAGGCCATGCAGGACCGTATCGCCGCCGGGGAGAACCCATCCGAGCGCAAGGATCGCCGTCGAACCCGCGTGGATACCCCCGATTCCGAGGCTGTGAGCTTCCCGAAAGATCGTCAGCAGCAGAATCGATGCGGCGATCGCGTTGACGACCCAGAACAACGTCGACTCCGGAGATCGGATCACGAGAATCTGGTACGCCAGGACAAGCCGAACCGGCGCAACCAGAATCGTCAGGGCGTTCGCGATGACCAGTACCGCCACGATCACTCCCGCGGCACGACGGGTCACCCGGAAACTCGCAAAGTCCGGCATCACTACGGTGGCGAGTAACACCAGAAGCGCTCCGGCGTACGACAGGGAGAGCGCGGCGGGTCGAATCGCCGGTTCGCGATACTCGATTACCTGCGGCAGACCAAAGACGAGAAGAATCGCGATCAGCGAGCTCGTCGCTATCCCGATCCCCAGAACGTAGATCTTGAGATTATGGACGCGGGGATAGGCGCTATGACTCAGATAGCTCGCCACCAGGGCGCCCAGAGCTCCCGCCGTGGCCAGAATCGGCTCGTATCCCGCCCGGAGCGGCACCAGCAGCTCCGTTCGGAGCCACCAGACGAGTCCGCCGATCAGAAGCGCCAGGATGAATATCGGGACGCCCCAGGAAGGGCGTTCGCCTGCTCCTATCGGCGCCATAGCGCGCGCACTTCCTCCGCGATAATCGTGAACCCCGCCTCGATCGATTCGGGCTCACGACCGTAGTTGATCCGCAGGCACTGCCGGCTGTGTGCCCAGTCCGTGGTGTCACCAAAAAAGAAGTACTCCCCGGGGACGACGATTACGCCCCGTTCCTTCAGGCGCCGGTAGAGCTCTTTTGTCGGGACCGGCAGGTCCGGCAGCCAGAGCCAGAGAAAGATCGAGCCCTCGAGACGATGGATCGCCCAGGGGACGGCGTCTCCGAAGGCGGCCCCCATGGTTTCGCGGGCAAAGGCGGCGCGTTCCCGGTAGAACGGGGTAATCGCCTCCTCCGCGAGGCGCCCGATCGTGCCGTCGCGAAGAAGGGGCTCCACCAGATACTGTCCCACCGTCCCGTTCGCAAGACTGAGTATCGCATTTGCCCGGCTCAGAGCGGTAATGATCTCCGGTGAGGCGATAACGATACCGGTCCGGACTCCCGGGAGCCCGATCTTGGATAGGCTCATACCCAGGATAATCCGATCGTTCCAGAGGGGCCGGACATCCCCTTCCACGATCTCGTCGAAGATGATGTGCGGAAACGGTACGCCGTAGGCGTTGTCCACGATCAACGGCACCGAAAATCGCTCGGCGAGTACGTCAAGACGGTGAAGCTCCGCGTCGGTGACCACGTTTCCCGAGGGATTGGTCGGGCGGGATATCAGGATCGCGCCGATCGGATCGGCTCGTCCCGTCTCCGCGGCGACAAGCGCCGCTTCCACCGCGTCCAGGTCGAGCCGGTACTTGAAGCTGTGCGCGTCACGTTGCTCGATCCGGGGTCGACAGGCGACAAAGGACTCCTCCGCGATTCCCTGATCGGCGTATCCGATGTATTCCGGCAGGATCGGGAGGAGTATGCGCCGTCCTTCTTCGCTGAACATGTTGATCAACAGGAACATGGCGGTCTGGCTCCCGTTAGTAACGGCGATATTCTCGGGCCCCAGGTCCCAGCCGTAGCGATCGCGCAGGTACAGCGCGAAAGCGTCGCCGAATCGCTCGCGCCCCTGGGGACGATCGTAGTTTCCCACCATACTCTCGTACTCGCCGGGACGCGCGAGGATCTCCTCCATTCGCCGCCGCCAGACGGTCTCCATAGCGGGGATTCGAGCGGGGTTGCCGCCACCGAGCATATGCACGGGACGGTCTGCGGCGAGGGCTCGCCCCATATCATCCATGAGATCCATAATGCCGGTATGGCCGCCGAAGCTGCGTCCGAATCGCGTCAAGTCCATAATCTATCAGTATAGTACCGCCGCTTCTCCATTGAAACCGGGATCGCTTCTATGCCATTCTTGGCGATCATGGCACGAATACTCACCCTCAATACGATCGCGCGCGAAGGGATTACCCTGCTCGAGTCACGTGGTCACACGGTTTCATCGGATATGAACGATCCGGACGCGATTCTCCTCCGGAGTGCTTCCCTGCACGATACGGAGTTTGGGCCGAATCTCAAAGCAATCGCGCGCGCCGGCGCGGGATACAACAACATCCCGATCGATCGATGTACGGAAACCGGCGTTGTTGTGTTCAACACCCCCGGTTCCAACGCCAACAGCGTAAAAGAGCTCGTCGTAGGCGGGCTTATCCTATCGTCGCGGTTTATCGCCGAGGGAATCACCTGGGTCAGGGGACTCAATCCCGACGAGGTGGACCTCGCAAAAGAGGTGGAATCGGGTAAGAGCCGTTTCGCCGGACCGGAGATCGCCGGCAAAACCCTGGGCGTGGTGGGGCTCGGCAAGATCGGCGTCATGGTCGCAAACGCCGCGGAGGCGCTGGGCATGACCGTCATCGGTTTCGACCCGTACCTCTCGGTGGAGTCCGCCTGGGGTCTCTCCCGCTCGGTGAGACGCGCCGATACGATCGAGGCGCTGTTTGCCGCGGCGGACTACGTTAGCCTCCACGCGCCGCTCAACGATCAGACCCGGGGAATCGTGGGACGGGACCTGCTGGGGCGCGCAAAAAAAGGCGTCCGAATTCTCAACTTTGCCCGTGGCGGTCTCGTCGACGACGGGGCAATCGCAGCGGGACTCGCCGACGGAACGGTTTCGCGCTACGTCACCGATTTTCCCAGCGACACCCTGTGCCGACAGGAGGGTGTCCTGTCGATTCCGCACCTGGGCGCATCCACGCCGGAGGCGGAGGCAAACTCGGCGGTCATGGCGGCGCAGCAGCTGGCGGATTATCTCGAACGAGGCAACATCACCAACGGCGTAAACGTCCCCAGTTGCTCCATGGAACCCGGCGAGGGAGACCGGTTGATTCTCGCCAACCGCAACATACCCAACATGGTGGGACAGATCACAACGGTTCTCGCCGAGGCCGGGCTCAACATCTCGGATATGCTCAACCGGCACCGGGGAGAGATAGCGTACAACATCATCGACGTGGAGGGATCGATCGACGACGGTACCGTTCAGCGGGTGTCGGCGATCGACGGCGTCGTCATGGCACGGAGGATTCAATTTGCGTAACCGATTTCGTTTTTCCACCGCGGCGATCCTGCTCGCGGGGCTACTCACGCCGAACGCGAGTTTCGGTCAGAATCGGGAGGATCTCCCGGACGGTCTGTATGCGGCGATTCGCACCAACCGCCGGGTCAACGGCGAGGACACGATCCTCGTGCAGCTCGAATACGAGAAAGCGCCGCTGACGGTCACCAATTTCGTGGGCCTCGCGGAGGGACTGATCGAGCACAATCGGCGAAACGAGGACCGCTTCTACGACGGTCTCACGTTTCACCGCGTCGTGGACGACTTTATGATCCAGGGAGGCGACCCGGAGGGAACCGGTCGGGGAGGACCGGGGTATCGCTTCCCCGACGAGTTCGACGACAGCCTCCGGCACGATCGCCCGGGGACGCTGTCGATGGCCAACTCGGGCCCCGGATCGAACGGAAGCCAGTTCTTCATCACCCACGGACCGACGCCGTGGCTTGACGATCGGCATAGCGTCTTCGGGTACGTCGCAGACGGTCAGGAGATCGTCGATGCCGTACGCCAGGGTGACCGGATCGAGGAAGTTGAGATTATCCGCGTGGGAGCCGCCGCCGAGGCGTTTACCGTCAGTCAACGATCCTTCGAGCAGCGCCAACAGGCTGCGGCGGCGGAGCGTCGCCGGGAGATCGAAGCGGAGCAGGCCGCCACGATCGCACAAATCGAGCAGCTTTTTCCCGGTGCCGAGCGTGACGAGAACGGCATCTGGGTCCGGATCGATCGAGCCGGTGAAGGCGCCCAACCACGGCGCGGTGCCGAGGTAGAGGTGCACTACGCAGGGCGCTTTCTCGACGGTCGGGAGTTTGATTCCTCCCGCCGCAGGGGCCAGACGTTCTCCTTCCCCGCCGGCGGCGGTCGCGTTATCCCCGGCTGGGACCTGACCGTCCTGGACATGCGGGAAGGCGAACAGCGCACCGTGGTGATCCCGCCGGAGCTCGCCTACGGCGATCGCGGGGCCGGTGGTGTGATTCCGCCGGGAGCGTTTCTGGTATTCGAGATCGAACTGATCGACGCAGGTCGCTAGGACAGCTCCTCATACCCGGACCTGAGGTCCTCCAGGTAGCGGCTGATCTCATGGCTTCGCGCCCGGAGGTCCTCGATCGATGAGGTTTCGCTGCGGGTATTCTTTGTTCGAACCACGTCGATCTTGAGCTGGTTCAGCGCATGAAGCGCCGATCCGCTTCTGAGCTCCAGCATCTCCAGCTCCGAGGTCAGTTCCCGGTAGGATTTTCGCTGCCGGTCTATCTGGTGGAGACTTGACCGGTATTCCGCGGCCACCGGGGCATCGGGATCGCGGGCAAGCCGCGATTCCAGACGCTCGTACTCACGATCGAGGTCGGTGATCGGAATATCGTCGATCAACGCACGGACGTCGCGCTCCGTCCGGTCCATCACCTCGAGCTGGGCGATATAGTCGCTTAGAACCTGCCGAAAGTCTCCTCCCAGCAACGACGCCGCCTCCGGAAGCGCATCGATCTCTCCTTCGATCTGGTGCTGGATCGCGCGAGCCCGCGCGAGAAACCCGGACCCGACCGCTTCCGTTCCACCGGACGTACGCCGGCGAGCCGACCGTACGCTACGTCGATCCAACGCCGGGATCGATCCCTCTTCCAGCAGATCACGCTCCTGCCGGCGATAGGTGCCGTAATGCGTGACGAGCCCGATCCCCATGGCTGCGCTCGGTATAAGCGCCCACGGGAAGGGGCTCCTCGTGACCACGTTGATCATTCCCAGGAGCGCCATCGTCGCCAGGTTGCTCACCAGGTGGCCCCGCCAGGAACGGCGGATTTTCCATAGCTTGCGGTGTGCCTTGAGTTGCGTTCGCCCCGCATCCGGCATCGCCACCACCTCGGCGTACTCCCGTTCCCGCGCTTTCTGCCCCGTCCGGTGCGCTGCCCAACCGATTCCCCATCCGAAAAGCGGAAAGAGAAACCAGGGGAACCCCGCTCCGGTGACGCCCCAGATCACCGCGAGAAACCCGTTGACTCCGATGAAGCTGCTCGTATGCGCCGTGAGTCCCGCCCGTTCCCGTCGTACGCGCTTTTCGAAGGATACCCGATAGAGCTCGTACAGCTCAGGATCCTTCAGGTCCCGACGTCGCTTGAGAAGCTTGCCCAGGGAGCCGTCATAGGCATCCGGCGCGGAGGAGTCGTCGTCGGGATCGTCGGTATTGAACTCCGAGGCGATCTCGAAATCCTCTTCCGGCCGAATAAACCCGCGCCGTTCCAGCTCCGCCAATTCCGCCAGTTCCGTCTCGGACCGCAGAGCAAGGAGCCGAATCGCCTCGGGACGGGTGGGTCTCGTACCGCGTGCGCGAATGAGCTCGAGAAGACGTGGACGAATACCCGGGGCACCCGCGTCCGACGGCGGCGCGGATCGGGCGTCATCCCGGGGAGACACATCGCTTGTATATACACGCACGGTTTCGCCGCCGTTGGGAAAGAGGCGCTCGCCGAGCACAGAAAACCGGTCCGTATCGATACCGGGTTCGCTATAGCTGCGCCCGTCGATCGCCACTGATCCCGTCTCCGCGAGCTCCGCCAGACGGTTCGCCAGAACCCGGTCCTCTCCCGCGACGACTCCGATTCGGGCGTGCCCGGCGAGATCCGCCGCGCCGAGCATATCAAAACCACTCCGAACCGCTGCGGGGATGCTCGTGTAGCTGAACGTAATCGAAGCCGGTGCACGCTCCAGAGGAACACCGCCGCGCTCCAACGCGACCGTCTCGATACGGTTGTGGTGTTGTGAATCGATCGCCACCGCCAGCACTGCCTGCATACGGCGTCAACTGTATGGGCTCCCGGGCTAGCCGTCAAGCGTGGTACACTGGGCCGATGGCGAAACGCGACACCCGGTACGTCTGCACCACCTGCGGCCACGAGGAAGCGAAGTGGCTCGGTCAATGCCCCTCCTGCGGAGAGTGGAACACGATGGAGGAACGCCGGGTTCGATCCGGGGCGTCCGGAGCTCGGCCCCGTTCCGGAGCGACGAGACGTACCGAAGCGGAGGCGAGCCGCCCCCTCTCAGAGATCAACCCGGAGTATCGATCGCGACTCTCCACGGGCATGGCGGAGCTCGATCGCGCCCTGGGCGGCGGCATCATGCCGGGAACCAGCGTCCTCGTGGGAGGAGAGCCCGGGATCGGCAAGTCCACCCTGTTGCTACAGGCGTGCGGACGGATCGCCGGTGCGTCCACGCTGTACGTGAGTGCCGAAGAGAGCGCCGCCCAGATCCGACGCCGAGCCGACCGAATCGGCATCACCGAGAGCGATCTCCGTATCCTTATCGCCTCCCGTCTGGACGAGATTACAACAGAACTCGATCGACTGACGCCACGATTCGTCGTGATCGACAGTATCCAGACGATCGTTACGGAGGAGGCCGGGGCAGTACCGGGCACGCCCAACCAGATCAAGTTTGTCGCCCACGAACTGGCCGACTGGGCACGACGAAACGAGAGCGCCCTGGTCCTGGTGGCGCACGTTACCAAGGAGGGGCAGATCGCCGGTCCCAAGGTGGTGGAACACCTGGTGGACGCGGTGCTGATGTTCGAGCACTCCGACGGGGAGCTTCGCTTTCTGCGGGCCGTAAAGAACCGATTCGGCGCGATTGAGGAGCTGGGCATATTCGTGATGGGAGCCCAGGGCTTGGATGAACTGGGCGATCCCGCTCGCGCCTTTGTGTCCGGCGCGCGGACCGTGCGACCGGCGGGGGTTGTGGCGGCGCCGTGTCACGAAGGTTCACGGGTACTCCTGGTGGAGATCCAGGCGCTCACGGTACCCGCCAAGGGAGCGGTCTCCCGAGCGTTCTCGGATCGCATCGACAACCGTCGGGTCAACCGCGTCGCCGCCGTTCTGGAAAAACACCTGGGCGTCTCCCTGGCGGACCAGGATCTCTACGTCAACGTCGCCGGCGGTATCCGCGTACAGGACGTGGCGACCGATCTTCCCCTGGCGCTCGCCCTCTATTCGGCACGAACCGGAGTCCCCCTGCCGGCGGGCCTGATCGCGACAGGAGAGCTCTCGCTGGCCGGCGAGGTTCGACCGGTATCCCACCGGGACCAGCGACTTCGCGCCGCCGGCGATCTGGGTTTTACCGAAGTACTCGGACCACCCGGTCCGGCGGGATCATCCGTACCGCCGGGCCCCGCCGGTACGGCATGGCGCACCGCCGACACGATCCAGGAGGCGGTTTTCGCAGCCTTTCCCTCAGGGAAACAGTAGCGGCAGCGCCACAAAGGTTCCGATCGCACTGCCGATCGTGGAGAAGAAGAATACCAGCAGGATGTGCGTGAGTCGGTTGCGAAAGAACCCGCGAACCGAGGTTATGTCCGTATTGAGGTTTTCGAAATCCCGGACCCGGGGTTTTCGGAGAAACGCTTCGGTAAGACCGGTCACAAAGCCCACCCCCACGGTGGGGTTCATGGAGGTGATGGGCGCACCTAAAAAGGCGAGGATGATCGTCACCGGATGAGCCAGCGCCGCCAGCGCTCCGATCGCCGAAAGCGTTCCGTTTACCAGAATCCAGCGCCACAGCGACTGCAGTCCGCCCTCCCAGCCACCGCGAAAAAAGCCCCAGATGATAAGGCCTCCCACGATCGCCGGTACGATATAGGGCACCGCTTTCCGAATCGGTCCCGGCGGCGGAATCAGCTCGAGCGCCTGTGTATCGGTGGGTTCCGCTCCCGCGCCGAGCTCTTCGAGACGCCGGACGATCCCCGGAACATGGCCCGCGCCCACCACCGCCAGTACCCGGTCACCGGGAGCGTCAAAGATATTCTGCGCCAGGTACGCGTCGCGCTCGTCGATGAGAACCGCTTTGACGCTTGGCAGGTAGTCGGCGAGCTCCTGCAGCATCGACTCCAGTTCGCTCTTCTCGCGGAGACGCGCCAGATCCTCCTCGCTCACCTCCTCGCGGGAGAACGCCCCGGCGATCATGCTTGCCAGGAGCTTGTTCTTGCCCCAGAACCCTGTCTTGGCCCAGGCACGACGGAGCGTCGACTGGATCGGGCGATCCCCAAAGGTGTACTCGACGCCGTGCTCCTCCGCCGCTTCCACGGCGGCGATCATCTCCGCCCCCGGTTTTACGCCCGTTCCGAGACCGATCCGACGCTGAAACGAGGCAAGCACCAGGTTGCTCAGCAACAAAAACGCCTGTTTCCGCCGTATCACCTGAAAAATGTTGAGTTGGGACCAGTCCTGTTTTTTCTTGACCGAGCGATACCGCTGGGCGTCGATCTCGATTACGACCTGATCGATACCGGCGTGTGCCACCGTATCCTGAACCGCGTCCACGCTCTCTCGGGACACATGAGCGGTACCGAGAAGAAGAAACTCGCGCGCCCCGGCGTTCACCGTGGTTATCTGGTACCGATCGGGGTCGAAGGTTGTTTGGGGTTCCGTCATGGTTCCTCTTTGGTTTCCTGAGTATTTCTCTCCGCGCTGACCGCTTCGAGGGCGGAAATAAACCGTTTTCGCAGGCCCTCGTCGCCCGGGTACAGGTCGCGCGGGATCGAGCCTCCGCCCATGTGGATGTGACCGCCGCCGGACCCTATGCCGTCCAGGGCGGTTCGAATCACCACGTCGCTGGGTCTCGCGTTGTCCTCGCTCCGTACGGACAACCGATATTCGTCGCGGTCGCCACTGACAACAACAACAAAATGGATCTCCCGCAGACCGAGAAAGAAGTCGGCGATCAGAGCGGTCACCTCGGCGGTGTACTCACCGGGGAGCACCACGAACGTAAAATCGCGGGCTACGATACACAGATCGATCGCCTGTCGGAACGCCGCCAGATCTCCAAGGGACAGGGAGTTTCGCAGGAGCCGCGTCGCGAGCTGGTAGTCGCCGCGCATGTACAGGTGATTGAACGCCTCGAGATCGATCGTTCCCACGCCGCGCGTCATAAAGGCGGTATCCATCATCACACCCATCAGCAGCGCCGTCGCCACCGGGGTATTGATCTCCACGCCGGCGTCCCGGTAATAGGTATACAGAATCGTCGAGCATGCTCCGTAATCCTGGCGAATATCCACAAAGGAACAATCCGAGGGCCACGGCGGGGGATGGTGGTCGATCACGCCCACGGTCGTTCCGGGGATTCCGGTGACGTTGGAGTTACCGACAAAGCCGTCTACCACGATCACCTGCGCATCCGCGTCTATTCCGACGGCGGCGTTGGATACGATATCGATCTCCAAATGCCGAATCGCGTCGCCCAGAGACTCGCTCTGGATCGTACCGCCGTAGCTGAGCACGGCGTCGATACCGCGCTCCACCAGAAGCTCCCGCAGGGCAAAGGCGGTTGCCACGGCATCGTGATCGGGAAAATCGTGCGCCTGGACCACGACACGCCGATTTCGGTCCAAGTGCCCGATCAGGCGATCGATATCGTTCATGCTTATTCCTGTGGTTCCTCGGTGAGGATCCCATACCGGTGTGCCGCAAGGCGGGTCACAACGAGTCCGCGCAGATCCTCATCCACCACATCGCGGTACAGGTTAACCGCACTCCGCGTCCGGCCAAGTAACTCCATCCGGGCGGCAAGGAAAAACTTGCCCCGCACCTGCAGCGCTCGCTCCTCTTCGGTGTTAACCTCCTGGATGACGCGCCCTTCGTAGGAGGGAGTGATGTAGTACCGCGCTATCTCCCAGTAGATACTCGGTCGTGGAAACGACGCGGCCTGATCCTCGATGTACTCCCGCGATTCCGCCTCGCGTCCGGCGTGCTTGAGCGACAACGATGAGAGAAGCGCGTACGCCGGATCAGCCGGGACCGCCGGGTCGGTGATGTTCCAGGTCTGATCGAAGTACCTCGCGGCATCGTCGTATTCACCCAGCTCAAACAACAGGACCGCCAGAGGTCCGTAGGCCGGCTCGTAGTCGGGACGCTGCCGGAGCGCCTCCCGGTAGTCCGCCGCCGCCGCTTCACGGTCTCCCATGGAATCGTAGGCTCGCGCGCGATACACGTAGGTCAGGAAGATATCCGGATCGTGCTCGATCACCCAGGTATAGTCCTCAACCGCGCCGACCATATCCCGGCGCTCGAGCCGAACGTTTCCGCGATCGTAGCGGTGCCAGAGGTATTCATCGTCGAGCTCGATCGCCCTATCCAGATCGGTCTCCGCCTCCTCGAGCCGATACTGCATCGCCCGGGCGCGACTCCGATCGACGTAGGAAAACGGGAACTCCGGAGCAATCTCGATCGCCCGGGTCAGGAGCACTTCCGCCTGCTCCGGTTCGGGCTCGGAAAGGCGAAGTTTCACGTTTCCCAGACCCACAAGAGCGACCAGGTTGTCCTCTTCCTGCGCGAGACTTGCCGCAAACGCTTCCTCCGCGGCCTCGAACCGCCGGTTCTGAAGCTGAATCTCTCCGTACGCAGCCTGCGCCGCCGCGTGTTCCGGATCGATCTCGAGAATCTCCAGGAGAAGCTCCTCCCGACCGTCCTCGTCGCCGCGGGCACCCAGGATCAGCGCCATCGAGAAACGAGCCTCCAGGTTTTCCGGATCGGTCTCCAGTACACGACGGAGAACCTCCTCCGCCGACGCCACCTCACCGGCAGCGAGATAGAGATTGGCCAGAAGCACCTGTGTATCCGGAGAGTCCGGGTCTTCCAATTCCGCCGCCTCGTAAGCGGCGATAGCGTCCATCGGATTGCCCAATGTAACGGCGAGGCTGATACTCTCGTACGCCTCTTCCACGGGACTGACCGGCGGCGCTTCTTCTTCGGGTATTTCAACGCGCTCCGGCACCGGTTCTTCCGTGGTGGTTGCACACCCGAAAAGAACCAGCAGCACCAGGAGCGCTCCTAACACGCCACGCATGGTGGCCGAGTATATCAGATGCGGCGACTCCGTTGCCAGAACCGGCTCAGGCGACGAAGGCGTTCCAGAACCAGTTCTGTTTCTCCAGCGAACGGAGAATTCCGATAAGAAAGTCTGCGGTTCCCTCGTCGTTCTGCTCGCCGGAAAGCTCGATAAGCTCTCGCAGCCGGCCGATCATGTACTCGATATCGGTGATCACCAGGCGGGCACTTTCCTCGGGGGTGTACCCGCGACTCTCCAGCTCCTTGAGCGAGCTGAGCTCCAGGTAGTCCTTGAAGGTTGTCGCCGGTCGGCTGCCGAGAATAAGAATCCTCTCCGCCGTGTCATCGATAAACTCCGCCATCTCCTCGTACATCGACTGCAGCTCCCGGTGAACCGTAAAAAACTCCCGTCCCTGCACGTTCCAGTGAAGCGCATGCAGGTGCCCGTAGACCAGGTGCATGTCCGCAAGCAGTGCGTTGAGTGCTTTCGAAACGGTGTCGGTTGCAGATGAATCCAATGCGATATTGACGCTCATAGTGTGTATCTCCTTTCGATTCGGTGTAACGAACCTCGGTGTTCGCCACTTCCCGTAAGGTACGCATAGACCCGCCCGAAAGCAAGGAAATTAAGAATCATTCTTAATAATTTTTCAGGCTTGACAGCTCGCGTCTGAGCGGTCAAGCTGATGGCACACACACAAAGCCGTTTCAAAGGAAGTGGGGTGCAAAACCCCCGCGGACGCGCCACCGTGATGGGTGCCCGTCGCCATAACGCCACTGACCGTATCGGTTGGGAAGGCGGCGTCGGGCATAACCCTCAGCCGGGAGACTTTGGCGGATTCGATGTGTATCGCAGCTTCGCGGGATGAGCGTGCGATAACACCCTGTTCTCATCGTGTTTTCGTAACGCCTCCTCTCGCACCACACAGGAGGTTTCCATGGTTACTTCAAAGGTACGCCGAGCGCGAATTCTCGGTGTCGCAATTCTGCTTGTGATCGCAGCACTCGTTCTGCCGGTATCATGTGATACGGGGAACAGCGACGATGCGACGGTCCCAATCGGTGAATGGACCGGCCCGAACCCGGACTTCCCGGACTCATACACGATTACCGCCACAACGGTATCGTATACGAGCACCTTCGGTAGTCGAGAGGCCGCGATTATTTCGGTTACTGAAGGTTCGCTCAATGCCGGCGACACCGCTTTGGGATCAAACGTTGACGAAGCGAATACCGTACGGCCCGGATACGCGATAATTCGGTATACCGAACCTGTCGATATCGCCGATTCGTACAACGTCTTCAGGTGGGGAGCTCTGGACGACGCATCCGGGCAGAAATACATGGCGGAGAGCTACGTTGGATTCGATATTGGTCAGTACGACACGGCGGAAGCGGCCCGTACCGGTGCAACCACCGCAAGCGGCGCGTTCTTTCTGGGCGAGTACACCAAGCAATAGGGTATGACCCGTTTATCCGCCGACAGGATCATGGTTGCCGCCATTCTCGGTGCGATAGCGGTGTTCATTACCGCCTGCTCCGGGAGCACCGGGACGACCCCGCCGCCGACATACAACCACGGCGAGGGGGTACCCGCCTCGTCCGGCGCGATCACGCGCTGGGCGGGCGCCCTCGGCCCGGGCGGTTACGAGCCGGGGACCGATCCACCGATCACCGCCGGCTTCGATGACCCCGCCGAGGCGTTCGGGGCGGCCACCTCGGCAAGCACCGACGTGGTCTGCCTCGGGCGCGGTGGCCGCATCACCCTGGATCTGGAGACGCCGATAGCCGACGGCGCGGGAGCGGACCTGGCGGTGTACGAAAACGGTATCGCCGGGGACGGCACGGTCTTCGCGGAGCTGGCGTTTGTGGCCGTCTCCAGCGACGGTGCAACCTGGGCACACTTCCCCACGGCAACGCAAAACGGCTCGCCCGTCGGTGCGTATGCTCAGATCGATCCCTCGCTCTACCGCGGCTTTGCGGGAGTCCATCCCGCCGGAACCGGCACCGCTTTCGACCTGGCGGAGCTCGCGGACACGCCGGAGGTCACCGGCGGGAGCGTAACCCTCGATTCGATCCGCTACATCCGGATCAGCGATGTGGTGGGCGACGGGTCGACCCTCGCCGACGACGGCAACCCGATCTACGATCCCTACCCTACCGAGGGAACCGCCGGGTTCGATCTCGACGGGGTAGCGGTTCTCCAATAGGCTGAACGACGTGCTTCTATCCCCGCGGCGCCCTCCGGTGCGGATGATCGGCTTTACAGTTCTCTGTGGGGTCTTCCTTGTGGCGACACCCCCCGGTCGATCGGTGGCTCAGGAACCGACCGAGACCGTGGTGATCACCGCCACCGCCCCGGAGGAGATGGCTCCCCCGGGGACGACGGTGATTCCCGTGGAGGAAGCCCGTCGCACCGGGGCACGGACCATCGCCGAGGCGATCGCCGCCGTCCCCGGTATAGCCCTGCAGTTCAGCGGATCCTCCTATGAACCGGTGCTTCTCCGCGTGCGCGGCTCCACGAGCGAGCAGGTCCTGGTCCTTCGCGACGGACGCCCGATCACGGACAGCTACAGCGGGATCGTGGACCTCGCCCGGATTCCCCTGGACCGGGTGGAACGGATCGAGATCACCCGCGGTCCGGTAAACGCGCTCTACGGGGGTGGCGCCGCCGGGATGATCAACATCATTACCGCGGTCCCGCCCGGGCCCGACAGCGTCGCATCCTCCGCAACGCCCTGGAGCGGCCACGGCCGCTACAGCTACGGGAGCTTTGGTGAGCACCGCGCCGCCGCCGGCGCCACCTTCACCGGCAGCGCCCTCACCCTGGGACTGGCAGCGGGCGGCATCCTCGCCGCCAACAGCTACGACTACGACCGCGCCGGCGCGAGTCGCACCCGCGAGAACGCCGGCGGCCGCGAGGCCGATCTCAGCCTCAGCGCGGACAACCACCACCGAGGCGCCCTCCTGGAGGGGGACGCGGCGCTCACCCTGGAAGGCTCGCGGCGCGGCGCGCCGGGCTCGATCGAGTTTCCCACCACCAGCGCCGTCGTGGATGACCAGCGGCTGGCGCTTACCCTCGGCGCCGGGATACGCCCCGGTCCGGCCACGTCGCTCCGGGCGGAGGGCGATCTCCAGCGCCTCCGGCGACGGTTTGACGACCCGGAATACCCCCTGGGGGCCCTCGAGTCGGAGACCGACCTCCGGACCGCCGGTGGTGAGCTGGCGGGGACGGTGGAGGGCGGCCTCCTGGAGGCGGGGGTGACGCTCTCGGGGCGCTACTCGGTAATCGATGATCTCGAGCTCGGTCAGGTGGACCGCCTGACGGTGGCGGTGGCGCCCCGGGCCGCCGTGGAGACGACGACCGCCGTGGGCGGTGGTTGGCGCCTGGAGGGTGCCGGTCGGATCGAGTACACCGACCAACGGGTGGTGCCGAGCGTCCGGGCGACGCTCTCCTGGGCGCCGGTGGAGACGCTGCGTTTTGGATTAATCGGCGCCACCGGGTATCGCCTGCCCACCTTTCTGGAGCTGTTTCAACCGGTGGGCGCCTTTGTGGTGGGCAACCCGAACCTCGATCCCGAACGAAGCGCTTCCATCGAGGCGGAAGCGATGGTTACCCTGGGCGCCCCCGATCGGCACGCCGAGATCCGCGCCGCTGCCTACCTCGTAGGCTACGAGGATCTGATCCAGTGGCTCGCCGGTCCCGACGGCCGGTGGAGTCCGCGTAACACCGGGACGGCCCGCGTCCGGGGACTGGAGATCGAAAGTCGTTTCGAGATCCCGATCCGCCTGGGCCAATGGAAGCCGCGGATCGACGGCCGGTTCGAGCTGGTCCAGGCGACGGACACAACCGACGGCGTTACCGATGGAAAACAGCTCCCCTACCGCCCCCGCGCCGCCGCAGGTGGCGGGTTGGTACTCGCGCACCCGTTTGGTCATTCCCTTGGATTCGATATGGAGTACCTGGGGGCGCGACCGGTGAACGCCCAGAACACTGATTGGCTCGCGCCGTACCTCTCCATCGACGCCTCCGCCCGCGCGCGTCTCCCCGTGGGGGGCGTGGAGGAATGGTATCTCTTCCTGCGTGTCACCAACCTTGTTGATGAACCCTACGTTTCTACGCGGTACTACCCCAACCCGGGACGCGAGATCGTCGCAGGAACGGAGGTCCGCTGGTGACCGGGACTACCTGCAGACGCGCCGGGGCGCGGCTCACGGGAGTCGCGATTTCTCTGACGATCCTGATCGCTCTCACGGGCGTCCAGAGCTCCTGCGACCTCTTTACCGCCCCCGACAACGGCGGAGGCGGGCGATCGCTGCCGGAATCGACACGGGAGATCCTTGTACTGCACAGTCTCGCCGAGACCCTGAGTACGATCGCGATCGAACAGGATGGTGCGTTGGGAACCGTCGATGCGGACGTGCTGCTCACCGGGGCGGTACCCAACGATCTGGTCCGGATCGGCCCTCTGCTGGCCCTGGTGGTCTCCGGGGAGAACGCCCTGCTCACGGTGAATGAAGACACTCTCCGTCTCTCCCGAACGATCGATCTCGGTACGGGCCGCAACCCCATGCGCATCGCCGCGCTTGTCGACGCGACCGATCTCCCGGTGGCGCGGTGGCTCGTGGCGGTCACGAATCTCCTGACCGATACGGTTTCGATCGTGGATATCGACGGAGGCACCGTTGTGGCGGAGTTTCCGGTTGGTCCGTCTCCGCAGGCGGTCCGGGCTCTCCCCGGCGCCGACCAGTCGCAGATCAGGCTGGTCGTGAGCAACACGAATTTCCGCGCGGACCGTCCAGCGGGGATTCCCTACGGCGCCGGATCGCTAACGGAGCTCGTTCTCGAAGTCGCCTCCGACGGCGCCGGTTCGCCCGTGGTCGGGCTCGGCTCCTCACGCACAATCGAACTCGAAGAACCCAACTACGACGACGCCACCGAAGCCGGTATCAACCCGGGTGATCTGGTGGCCCTGCCGTCGGCGGGAGAACTCCTGGTTGTCGGCTCCGGCGTCAATCTCCTGCCCGGCGGCGCCGGTGCTGACGATGGAACGGTTCTCGTTCTCCACATCGACACGCTCGATGTTCTGGACCGGGTCTCCATCGGGGGGTCTCCCGCACGAGGCGTCCTGCGGACCGACGCCACCGATACCGCGCTCTACACAGCAGGAGTGGACGGTATTCGTCGCCTTGTACGATACGACACGGCAGGATGGGACTCCCCGACCAGTACCGATGCCGCGCTCTTCGTAAGCGCCGGTGCCATGGGCTCGCTTTTTGCCGACTGCCTCGTCGTCGGGGAGCGTCTCTACGCGGCCGATTTTGCCGGTGACCGACTTCGTGTCCTCCACGCGGATACGGCAGAACTCCTCGAGACGACTCCGCTCTCGGACGGACCGATAGCGCTCCTCCGGGATGACGAATCATGACCGAAGCTACCCTCGGTCGCTCCGCCGCGGCCCTGGTGATCGCGATCGTTATCCACGCGATTCCCCTTGTACTGATCGATATACCGGAACCCTTGTCGCCGACGCCGCAGCAGTCACTTTCGATACAGATCCGTCACCGGAGGGTTCAGCCGCCGGTCGGAGAACCGGTCAGGGAGGAGCGGGCGATATCGGAGAATACGGCGACGACGGACAACGCGACCGCCGCGGCAGTCGCTCGTGAGGCCGAGGCTGTTCCGGAGGCTGTTTCCGCAGCTCCATCCACGGCTCCATCCGCGGAGGTCCCGGCCCTTGACGAATCCGGCGCGACTCCTGAGCCCGCTCCGGTCCCGACCTCGGCCGCCGATAACCCACCGGCGGCAGTCCACGGCACACCCGCCGCAGCGGAGGCCCTGTCACCGGCGGAATCGCTCCCGGAGATTGCCGCGAGAAGAACCCCGCCACCGTCCTACCCGGAGAGCGCACGTCGCGAGGGACGGAGCGGAACGGTAGAGGTCGAGCTGCTCCTGGATCGCCGCGGTCGGGTTCAATCGGCGGAGGTCGTTGTCTCATCAGGACATAGCGACCTGGACGAGGCGGCGCTGGCGGCGGTACGCCGATGGCGGTTTGAACGCGGCCGGGACGATCGTCGAACACGGCGACGTTTTGAGTTTCGCCTGGAAAGCGCATACACTCCATGAGGCAGACTATGAATAGCA
>Ga0180436_10001400_pt1 | contig 23507 bp, 25 predicted proteins | sample SS_ome_2_FD_132434 | JGI IMG/M metagenome (GOLD analysis project Ga0180436, IMG submission 132434) | Hypersaline lake sediment archaeal communities from the Salton Sea, California, USA - SS_3_S_2 metaG | ecosystem: Environmental > Aquatic > Non-marine Saline and Alkaline > Hypersaline >... | reverse complement strand
ATTCTCGCATTTCTCCTGGTAGGTAACGACCTTGCCGCCCCGAGCGCCGTCTTCGTCGTCGATATTGGCCATGCCGAACCGCGATGCACGGGCCCTGGACACGCGTTTGCAGACCACCGTCAGGTCGGCGTCTTTTTCATGATGGTAGGCAATGACGTCGCGGTAATCCATCTGGTAGATATGATCGCCGGACAGGATCAGTATTTCCTCCGGACGGTGATACTGGACGAAATCCAGGTTCTTGTACACGGCATCGGCCGAGCCCCGGTACCAGTCCTGCTGTTCAGAATCGATGAACGGCGGCAGGATGGATACGCCCCGGTAGCGCCCGATCATATCCCAGGCGGCGCCGGTGCCGATGTGGTTTATCAGGGAATAACTCCGATACTGGCTGAGGATGGCGATCTGTTCGATCCCCGAGTTCATCAGGTTGGACAGGGCAAAATCGATAACCCGGACAAACCCTCCGAACGGCACCGCCGCTTTCGGGCGATAGTAGGTCAGAACGTTAAGTTCGTCCGCACGTCCCCCTGCCAGAATCATTGCAAGCGTCGTCGGTTTTAACATTACCGGTCTCCACGGTGCAGACCACCACGGTCTGCAATTGTCACATTTGCTCGTTTTGCGGTCTCAAGGCGACCTTGAAACATTGTCTTTTCACTCAAACGCTGCGCTGCGGATTTCAGTTTTTTCCTCGACATATCGTCGATGCCTGCAGGAAAATTTCCATTCGCGCCTTGATTTTAAATGTAAATCCGCATTATTCAAGGTTGCCTCAGGCAGTAACTGAGACGAGACGATCAGTCTGTCGACCAGACTATTGTAGGTGACGGGACGTCAAACGTTTCAGTGTCTGCGTATTGATATCATATTCAGTCAGTTCCAGGGCCTTGAGCGGAATTTCCGCCCGTGCGGCCCCCTTGTGCCCGCCGGCCGGTCCAAGATGACCAAACACCCGCGAGGCCAGTTTCCCCGCGCTTTTACGATATCCGTCGCAGCGGAAAATAACAACCAGTTTATCGCTGTGGATACCTGAAACGAGCACCCAGTCGATATCTGAAACGTGATTGAGGAAATCCGCTATGATTACCAACACATCGGGGCTTCGCACCTTGCCGATGTGGGAGTAAAATCTGCCTTTGGAATACTGCAGTTCGGTCAACGCGATACTGAAATATTTCAATTCGGATCGGCGCAGGTCGGTCAGCTCAAACTTCCTGACCAGGTTCCGATTGGCGATATCGAAGAGATAGCGAAACGAAATCGCATCCGCCAGCCGCGATTCTTTTTCAAAATCGCCGGTATCGACCTTGATCCCGTAGAACAGAGCCGTGCCAAGAGCTACCGACGGCTTCATGTGGGCCGCCCGCAGATATTCAACAAGCATGCTTGAACAGGCACCGTAATCAGGCCGGATATCAACGTAATCCGCTTCCCAGTCGTTGGTGATCGGGTGATGGTCGATGATCGCATTGAATTCGATTTTTTCAAACGCCGGCAGATGGTCCGGCTGCGAATCGACGAGGACTTTTTTCGAATAATCCGAGATCTTGACCGAGTTCAACCGCTCCAGCGGAATTTTCAGCCGCTCGATCATTTCCAGGTTGTTCAGTCTGCTCACCTCGTTGGGATGGGCAATGACGATATGTTTGACCTTATACCTGAGCAGCCGCTTTATGGCCATTGCGCAGGCGAGAGAATCCGGATCCGCATTAATGCAGACCAGAACCGTGTCGTCCTTGCCGAATACGTCCCAGAACTCTTCCAGACGTATTTTGGTTGATTTTCTATATGAAGCTTCGCAGAGATGAAAACCGTTTGTTTTTCGTTTTCTCGCCATGAATGGTAACCGTGACACCCCGTACCGGAAACGAACGCTAAAAATGAAAGAGCGCGAACCTTCCGAACAACACAACCACATACGGACACAGACAATCAGGCCAGATCGTTTCGGCCTGTACTGCAAATACGGGCGCCAGCCACCTCCGGTTGAATTACGTCCCGCTCTCCTCCGGATCTCCCGAGACAGAATGGCTGCCTGACGTCAATATTCCGGATTGACAGACAGTCGAACGAGCAGACAGTATAACACAGTCCAAACCTAAAATTCAAGCGAGAACAAAAAGCATAACAGTTTGTAATCACAATATTAACTTAATACTTCTTATTTCCGATCATTTCTCAACCGGGGTCCAGCCGACTCGATAGACATGCGCAGGCAGTCCATGCTATTCAGTCTTTCTTGACTCAGCCCTACGGTAATGGTAAGCAGAATAATTCGACCATGTAACCGGTATTTTTTCAGAAAGAGCATTCATGATAAAAATCCTCGCAGTAGCGCTGGGGGGGGCCATCGGGTCCACCGGCAGATATTTGACGGCCCTGGCCGTCACCTCAGCGTCCGCCTCCCGCTTTCCCTATGAAACCTTAACCGCCAACCTGATTGGCTGTTTTGTGATCGGGCTGCTCTGGGGATATTTTGAGCGGGTGCCGATCTCGAACGAATTCAGGCTGTTCCTGTTCACCGGTATGCTCGGAGGATTTACGACCTTTTCGACGTTTGCCCGGGAGAGCGTGGATCTTTTCAAAATCGGTGAACCGGTGTCGGCCGTATCGTATCTGCTGATCAGCAACGTCGCCGGGGTGTGCCTGGCTGCATTCGGTTTCTATCTCTCCCTGCTCGTCGCCCAGACGAGCTGACGATCATGCACCTGCTCACGCGCTATCTGCTCGCCCAGTTCGTCAGACATTTCCTGACGCTTAATGTCGCTTTTGTGGCGCTTTACATGCTGATCGATTTCTTCGAAAAACTCGATGAATTCTCCGAAGCGGGCAAACCGGTGTCATTGGTCCTCAACTTTTTCATGCTCAACATACCGTTTGTCGTGGATCAGTTGAGCCCGGTCCTGATCCTGCTCTCTGGCGTCATCACGCTGGGGATCCTCAACAACAACAACGAACTCCTGGCTCTCAAGGCGGCCGGCATACCGCTGCGCAGAATCATCCGGCCGATCCTGATCGCCTCCGTCGTCACCACGATTCTGTTCATCCTGGTCGCTCAGTTCCTGCTGCCCAAGACAATAGCGACAACCAACGACATCTGGTTCGAGCAGATTCGGGGAAAAGTGCCACTCGGTATTTTTCGCAACGGCCGGTATTATTTCAAGGGGGCGGAAGGGTTTTACTCGTTTCAGTGGCCGAACAAGGATCGTCTCATATTCAAGGATTTTTCCTATTCCACCTGGGATGAGAATTATAACGTGAAGCGTCTCATCGATGCGGAGTTCGCCGACTGGTTACCGCCAGTATGGATGTTGAAAACCGGTCAAATCATCGAAAAAGACGAAAGCGGATCGTTTGTATCCAAACAATTCGAGTTCTATGCCCAGCGTCTGCCGGAATCTCCGGATGATTTTCTGGTTCCCAAATATGAATCCGCCGAAATGTCGCTGACGGGCCTGTTCAGCGACATTGGCAAACAGGATTTGCCCAGCGAAACGATCATTGCCCGTTCCGAGTTTTACGGGCGCATCTCCTATCTGCTGCTCGGTATTCCACTGCTGCTGCTCGGTTTGCCGATACTGATCCTGTCCTACCAGAAATGGGGCAGGGATCTATCCATAGCAATCCCGGTCAGCTGCTTCATGGCCTTTGCTGCGTGGGGACTGTGGGGAACCCTGCAGTCTTTTGCCAAAAATGGATATATTCTCGTAATTCCGGCGGCATTCAGTGTGCATATCCTGTTCTCGCTGATCGGCGTTTACCTGCTGAGAAAACAGGAGTCGTAAACAGCCATGAATCGACTGAACCCCCTGCAGCACCGCGGAATCGTCTGGGATGCGAAGCTTGACTCGTACCGGGCTTCCCTGCCGCCGCTGCTCGATGACGCCGGATTTCTGTCTGATCTCGAAGGACACGACACGGTTCTGATCAAGCCCAACCTGGTCGAGGCGCTCGATCCGCCGATAACGACCGATGTCGAGCTTGTCGACACGCTGATCGATTACCTCAAGACAAACAAGCCTGCCCTGCAGATCATCGTCGCCGAAGGCACCGGGTCACTGGAGTACGATACGTTTCACTGCTATCAGCGCCTTGACTACATGAAGCTGAGAAGAAAAGGGCGCGTGGACCTCGTCGATCTCAACACAGAATCGTGCCGCCTGCTGACCAGCGACGCCTGCAATCGCTGGCCCGAACTGTATCTGCCGAACCTGGTACTGGATACGTATGTAATCTCGGTGCCGGTACTCAAGGCTCATTCGATGTGCAGGGTAACACTCACGATGAAAAACATGATGGGCTGCGCCCCCCCCGCCCACTACCAGGCCGGCGGCTGGGGAAAATCAGCTTTTCACGTGAATCTTGATGAGGCCATATTTGACCTCAACCAGTACCGCACCCCCGATTTCTCGCTCATGGACGCCGCGGTCGGCATGGCCCAGGCCCACCTGTGGGGACCGACCTGTTCCCCGCCCGTGCGTAAAATCCTCGCCGCTTACGACCCGGTGGCGATTGATGCGTATGGAACGGAACTGCTGGGTAGATCGTGGCGGGATATCGGCCATATTCGCATGGCCGACGGTTTGCTGGGAGCGGCTGAACCCGTTGAGATCAGGAAGCCGGCGGTCAGTCTCTTTTGAATAGGGGACACGCTTCAGCGCGTCCCCTTTCCGGCATTTTTCTGAGACTTCGGTACTATTCCGTTTTCTCCTCGGTCTCCGGAGCCTCGGCGGCGGCTTCTTCTTTTTCGATGCCGAGCAGATCTATTTCGAAAATGAGGACCGAGTTCGGTTCGATTACCGGCGGCGCACCGGTTTCTCCGTACGCAAGCTCCGCCGGAATAACGACCCGGTACTTCGAACCGACCTTCATCATCTGCAGCGCTTCGGTCCAGCCGGGAATAACCTGGCCTACCGGAAAAGTGACCGGTTCACCCCGGGTGATGGAACTGTCGAATTCACTACCGTCGATCAGGGTACCGACGTAGTCGACCTTGACGACATCTTCGGCCGTCGGCATGTCGCCGTCGCCTTCTTTCAGCACTTCATACTGGAGGCCGCTGTCGGTGACGACAACTCCTTCCTTTCCCTTGTTTTCAGCCAGGTAGGCCGCGCCGAGTTCACTGTTTTTCTTTTTCATCTCCTCCATCTGCGCTTCCTGCTCCGCCTGAATCTCCGCGGCGAATTCCTGCTGGGCGGCGGTCATCTCTTCCTGGGTAAGCTGTGGTTCCGCACCGGTGAAACCGTCGTCGATTCCCTTCTTGAGGATCTCGTAATCAACCTTATCTTTCATACTGGTCAGGTATTTACCCAGATCCAGACCGATGCTGTAGCTGACCTTGTCCTTGGTTGTTTCCAGCACCATTTCTTCAGCATTAACGTGAAGCGGGACGAGGAGCAGTCCCAGGACCGCCGTTGCGACTATCTTTTTCATTCTGTCTCCTTGATAGGTTATTAAAAGAAAGGGCAATTTTTTCTTGTTGCCGCATTTCTTTCGATTGATAAAAAATCAGGGACGTTATACCTCGAACCGCCCCAATGAGCCACTAAATTATGCCTCTGTATTCCGGTCAGCGCAAATCCTACCTGAGCACGACAATCGATATGCCCGGATTCGCCCAGTCGGATGCGCAGTTCTGCTCGAGCTGCGGATAACGCTGCAGCAGTGCCTTACCCGGCCCGCTGCGTTTTCTGAACGATTCGCCGGGGATGACTGACTGGATCTTTTTTTGCTGAACGAGATGATCCAGCATCTTCCTGCATTCCGTCCGGATTCTGCCGCCCTTGCCGCTCGACCCGTAACCGTGAATCAGCGTCACGACCCGCACATACTCCGTTCCGGCCCGGTTCAGTTCATTTTCCATGTTTTTCAGAGCGGTCTCGACAAGCGGGCGTCCGCGCTCGATGTTGACGATGCGGTGGGCAACATCAGGCGGTTTCGCAGCAGCCTTCACCTGCTCCATCCCACTGCCGCAGTAGGGGCAGACGTTGTTACTCGATGCGCTTTCGTTGCCGCAGACAGAGCAGGTCATCATCGTGATTCACACCGTTTGAAGGCCATGATCCGATCAATGACGGTTGACCATGATCACCGCCTCCATCTGCCGCAGATGCTGCATGATTTCGTGGAGGTGATCAAGGTCCCTGACTTCTAATGCAATACTGAATTCTGCACGATCTTCAGGAGTTACATGGGCTGAAATTTCAACGATGGTCGCCATGTCTGCGCTGATTGCGGCACTGATTTCGGCAAAGATGCCGCGCCGGTTCTCGGCCGTCAACCGAATCTCCACACGGTAGCTGTGCGATTCGAGGTTGTTCCAGAACACCTCGATCCAGCGCTGCGGATCGGAGCTGAGCAGGTTGGGGCAATCGGATTTATGGACCGACACGCCGTTGCCGGTCGTAATGAAACCGACAATCGGGTCACCGGGAACCGGATTGCAGCATTGGCTCACCTTGGCAAGCATGTCGTCGATACCGTCGATACTGATCGCCGATCCGCTCCGATTCGCACCGGCCCTGACTTGCCCCGCCATCATTTCGGCAAGCTGTTCGGGTGTCATTTCAGACGGAACCGGTTCTGCTTCCTTGCGCATCTCCGGCGGATCGAGCGCCTTGACCAGGTTTTCAGCCGTAATCCCGCCGCTGCCCACTTTTACGAGCATGTCGTCCAGCGAGTTGCAGCGCAGCGTTTTGAGCAGGACCCTGATATGCCCGCTTTTGATCATCCGTTTCAGCGTCATATCGTACTTCTTCAGCTCGCGTTCGCAAATCTCCCGGCCAAGCGCAAGCGCCTTGTCGCGCTCCTCCCGGCGGAACCACGACCTGATCCGGGCCCGGGCCCGGCTCGTTTTGACGAGGTCCAGCCAGCCCCGCCGCGGACGCTGATTCGGCGAGGTGATAATCTCGATGATGTCGCCGTTCTGTATCTCGTATTTCAGCGGCACCAGGCGGCCGTTCACCTTCGCTCCGGCGCAGCGGTTGCCGACCTCGGTATGGATCGCATAGGCAAAATCGATAGGGCAGCTGCGGGCCGGCAGTTCTTTGACCTCCCCGTTCGGCGTCAACGCATACACTTCCGGGTCGTGCAGCTCACCCCGGAGGCTTTCCAGGAATTCACGGGAATCCTCGACATCCTGCAGGGAGTTGACCAGGGACTTCAAATCCTTGAAGAGCCGCGCATCTTTTTCGTTGACCTTCTGCCCTTCCTTATAGGCCCAATGAGCGGCAACCCCTTCCTGGGCGACCAGGTCCATCTCCTCGGTCCTGATCTGGATTTCTATAAAATGGTCTTCGGGACCGACCACCGTCGTATGCATCGACTGGTAGTTGTTCGCCTTCGGTACCGAGATGAAATCCTTGATCCTGCCGGGAACCGGTGACCAGTTCGCATGAATGATACCGAGCGCCTCGTAACACTCTTTCACCTCCGCAACGATCACCCTGAACGCAACCTTGTCATAGACGCGCTCGAGCGGGATATTCTGGGCGATCAGTTTCTTGTAAATCGAGTAGAGATGTTTCGGCCGGCCCATGATCTGCAGCGGCTGGACATTGCCCTCCTTGAGCTTGTCGTTGAGGATCGAGATTACTTCATCCACATATCCCTGCCGCTCCTCCAGGGAACTTTCGAGCCGTTTGTCCAGGTCCTCGTATTCGCTCGGATAGAGATACTTGAAGGCGAAATCCTCGAGCTGCCGCTTCAGCCAGTCAATACCGAGCCGGCTTGCAAGCGGCGCGTAGAGATCCATTGTTTCCCGCGCCACCTCGACCTGTTTCTGGCGGTCGACAAGATCGAGCAGCAGCATGTCCTGGAGCCGATCGATAAGCCTGACCAGCAGGACCCGGATGTCTTTGGCCATCGCCAGCAGCATCTTGCGGACGTTTTCCGCCTGGCTGGTCATCCGGTTGTTGAACTGGACCGTAGTGATCTTGGTCGTACCGTTGACGATGTGCGCGACATCTGCTCCGAAATGTTCCGCGAGCTCATCGAACGATACCCCGTTCTTCATGGCCCCGTGCAGCAGACCGGCAATGATCGTGTCGAGGTCGAGATGCATCGAAGCCAGCGTTGAAGCAACTTCGAGGGCATGGATCAGATATGGTTCGCCGGAAAAATGCGTTTCGTCAGCGTAGGTTTCAACCGCAAGTTCCCAGGCCCGGTCGATGGGAGACAGGTCCACACCGTGCAGGTAATTGGCGGCCAGGAGCTTCAGGCCGCCCGAGCTTGCCGCGGAGCTTTTGGACATTGGAGCAATTCTCGTCAAGTTTGATGGGGTTACTGCTTGGCTTCCATTTTCTTCAGTTCATCCAGAAATACGTTCAGGAGCTCTTCACCGGGCACTTTTTTCACAATCTCGCCCTTCTTGAAAATAATACCGACACCGTGCCCTCCGGCAACGCCGATATCTGCCTCCCTGGCCTCGCCGGGGCCATTTACGACGCACCCCATGACCGCCACTTTCAGCGGCGCTTTCATGGTCTGGATGTACGCTTCCACTTTCTCGGCCAGTCCGAACAGATCGATTCTGGTTCTGCCGCAGGTCGGGCAAGATATCAGTTCCGGGCCGCGCTCCCTGATTTTGAGGGAGCGAAGCAGCTCATACGCCACCCGGACCTCTTCGACGGGGTCTCGCGTCAGCGAAATCCTGAACGTGTCGCCGATCCCTTCTGATAAGAGAATACCGAGCGCCACACTTGATTTTACCGTACCGGCGATCAGACCTCCAGCTTCGGTTACACCGAGATGCAGCGGATAATCGATGCGCTGCGACAACGCACGATAGCTGTTGATCGTCGTCAATACATCGGAAGACTTCACCGATATCTTGATATCCTGAAAACCGTATTTTTCGAGCAGGCGCACATTTCTCAGCGCACTTTCGATCAGCGAATCCGGTTTGTCCGGCACCGGATAACCGAATTTTGCAAGCAGGTCCTTTTCGATCGAACCGCTGTTGACTCCGACCCGGATCGGAACGCCGTGCTGTTTCGCCGCATCGACCGTTTTTTTCAGTTTTTCGGCACCGCCGATATTGCCCGGATTGATCCTGATTCCCTGCGCCCCGTTCTCCATCGATGCAACCGCCAGCCGCCAGTCGAAATGGATATCGGCGATCAGCGGTATTGAAATCCGTTCCCGCAGGGAACGAACCGCGCGAGCCGCCTCCATGTCCGGTACCGCGACCCGGATGATCTCGCACCCGGCCGCCTCCAGCCGCTCGACCTGGGCAACAGTGGCCTCGACATCGGATGTGATCGTATTGGTCATCGACTGCACGCTGATCGGAGCATCGCCGCCGATGGCCACATCACCAACCATGATCTGTCTTGTCGATTGCCGTGTAATCATGATTCCGCCTTTATTGTTCCCTGTCCAGCGGACTCACCAGACTGAGCTGCGCATCCGAGGAACGGACATATTCCGGTTTGGCATCGTGGATATCGTGATATTCCCGTCGGTTAAATGCCGCTGCAGCCAGATATCCGACCTGTACCGCGTCCGGCCATTGGTTGTGTGCTCGTATATCCGCCGTATCGCCCAGGGCGGATCTGAAGATATCATTATACACATGCACACCGTCCCCCGCCATCGTCACCGGTTCGCTCATCTGCTTGACCAGTTCCTGCGGCGATAAAACGGTTGGTTCGGAACACCTGCTGATCGTTCCGTCGGACCGGGTGCGGTAAATACAGCTGTACACCTCTTTTTTCCGGGCATCCATCACCACGGCGATGAGCCGGTCGGACACGATTGAGGCCGCAAGTGCATCGAGAGAGGAAATACCGATTAATGGTATTCCGGTACCGTGGCAGAGCCCCTTCGCCGTGGCCATCCCGATCCGCAATCCGGTAAAACTGCCGGGACCGACCCCGACTGCCACCGCAGCCATATCCTCGATTTCCAGATCTAGCGACCGCAGCAGCCGAGCGATGGCCCCCAGAAGCCGTCTGGAGTGGGTCACCCCGGAATCGAACGACACCGAACCTAAAACCCTGCCGTTAGGGATTTCACCTGCCGTCACCGCGATCGAGCAATTGTTGGTGGCCGTATCGAAAGACAGTATCAACGCGTCCGCATTCATTGGGTGAAAATCCGCACGATATCGTTGTAGAAAACAAATAGCATCAACGTACCGAGCAGTGCGATCCCGATTTGCTGGGCAAGAATCTGGGCCCTTTCGGCAAGCGGTTTGCGCCGGATCGCCTCGAGTGTCAAAAACACCAGGTGGCCGCCATCAAGAACCGGAATGGGCAGTAAATTGAGAATACCCAGGTTCACGCTGAGCAGGCCCATGAAATGGGCCAGGTTCAACCATCCGGCCCGGGCCTGCTCGCCGGCGATCTGGGCAATCAGGATCGGTCCGCCAAGCTCTGACGCCGGCACCACATTCTGGAATATTTTCACGACCCCCATGAACGTCAGGTAAATAAACATCCACGACTGCCAGATACCCGCCTGCAGCGCCTTGATCGGGCCGACCCGGTCATATTCGATAATCTCCTTCTTGACGATGCCAATCATGAACCGCTCTTCCACTTCCTCGCCGAACACGTTGGTGACACTGTCCAGCCGCGGCGTAACGGGAATGGTGAGCTCTGCGGATTCCCTTAAAACGGTGAAGGACAGGGTTTCCCCTGCGCTCGTCGACACGACATGCAGCACATCCATCCAACTCGTAATCGGCGTGCCGTCGACAGCTACGATGGTATCCCCGGCAGCGATCCCGGCCTGCATTGCCGGTGAATCTTCAGTGACCGTGCCGATCGTCGTGCTGTCCCGGTTATCCGGAATCCCCATGATCAGGAAGATCATGAAAAACAACACGACCGAGAACAGCAGGTTGAATAGGGGCCCGGCAAGGACGATGAAGAAACGATTCCAGACCGGCTTTTCCGCAAACGACCGCCCGGGATCCGCTTCCGCCGCCTCCTCGGGGTTTTCCCCCAGCATTTTGACATAGCCGCCGAGCGGTACGGCTGAAACCAGGTATTCGGTTTCTCCCACCGTCCTGCCGAACAGCTTCGGACCGAATCCCAGCGAAAACTTCAGGACCTTTACCCCGAACAGTTTCGCAAACAGAAAATGACCGAGCTCATGGACAAATATCAGGATACCGAGAACAACAATGAAGGAAACGAGCGTATTCATAAAACAGTGTTCAGCCGGGTAAGACCACAATCAATACGGCAGCCGGCCCAAAATAAATTCAAAAATTATCGAATAAACATTCTATATTTAAGTACGTTTTCATGAAAAATCCAGGCTTGTAAATCAGGACGAACCACCGTCGACAAGTCCCTGTGCATACCTGCGGGCCTCGGTGTCCGCCGCGAGCAGACCGGTCAGGTCCATGTCGTCGCCGCCTCCTACTTCAGCCATGGTCTGTTCGACGATGACCGGTATTTGCGGAAACGAAATCTGCATGTCGAGAAACGCGGCAACCGCCACCTCGTTTGCGGCGTTCAAAACCGCGGGACTGACGCCGCCCCGGTTGAGTGCGTCAAACGCCAGGCGCAGGGCTGGGAACCGGTCGAAATCGGGTTCATAGAATTCAAGATCACTGCACTGCCACAGATTCAGGGGTTTCAAGCCGAGTTCGATACGTTCCGGATAGGTCAGTGCGTAGGCGATCGGGATTTTCATATCGGGAATTCCAAGCTGGGCAATGACCGAACCGTCCTGATATTCGACCAGAGAGTGCACGATCGACTGGGGATGCACGACGACCCCGATCGAATTGGCCTCCATATCGAACAACCAGCGCGCCTCGATGACTTCGAGCCCCTTGTTCATCAAGGACGCCGAGTCAATACTGATCTTCCTGCCCATGCTCCAGTTCGGGTGATTCAGCGCATCGGCACAGGAGACATTCTGCAGTTCCTCCACCGGCGTATGCAGGAACGGTCCTCCCGACGCGGTTAGAATAAGACGGGCAACATCTTCACGCCGTCCCGCTTCCAGAGCCTGGAAGATAGCGCTGTGCTCCGAGTCGATCGGCAGCAGTTTTACCCGGTGGGCGCGGACCTTGTCCATCACGATCCTGCCGGCAACAACCAGGGTTTCCTTGTTGGCCAGACCGATATCCTTGCCGGCTTCGATCGCAGCAATGGTCGGCAACAGGCCGGCTGCCCCGACCACGGCGCAAACCGTCATATGCGCAGCGTCCAAGGCCGCAACCGAGGTATTCCCTTCGGTACCGTACCGCACCCGCTCCCGGTATTCATCGGGAAGCAGTTTACCCAGTTCATCGGCATGCGGTTCGTCGATAACGGAGACGAGTTCCGGGTTGAACTCGAGAACCTGTTCACTCAACAACGTGACATTGCGTCCGGCGGCCAGGCCGCAGATCCGAAAGCGCTCTGGAAACCGGCGGACGATATTGAGCACATTTACCCCGATGGATCCGGTGGAGCCGAGCAGCGAAATATTTTTCATCAAAAACCAGCGTAAATGAGGATGTAATAGAGACAGGGAGCAGCAAGCAACAGTGAGTCGATGCGATCGAGTACACCGCCGTGGCCGCCGAGCAGGGTACCGGAATCCTTGACCCCGAACCCGCGTTTCAAAACGGATTCAACGAGATCGCCGGTCATACCGACAATCGACAGGGTAAGCGCCAGCGGAATTATCATCAGAACCGAGGCCTTCACCGAAAATATCAGCGATAGCACAACCGCGCCGACCAGACCGCCAAGCATACCGCCGGCGGCGCCCTCCACCGTCTTGTTCGGGCTGATGTTCGGACAGAGTTTGTGTTTTCCCCACCGGCAGCCGACCCAGTAAGCACCGGTGTCGCTGCCCGCGGTAATGCCCATCAGAATAATCAGCCAGTGCCCGCCGTCTTCGAGCCCGCGGATCAGGACGAGATGCGCCAGGAAAAAACCGACATACACGAGCCCCAGCACCCCCCGGCTCACGACTGTTGCCGGGTTTTCGTAACGGGAATACTGGTTGAACACATAGACCGCCAGGCAGATCAGGCCAAGCATCATGCCGAATGCCGCAGTCTGCGGATAGGCGGATGTAAAAACCGCCGCTATAATCGGTACTATCAACAGTATCGGCAGCAGCACCCGGTCTGATTCATACAGCATATCGGAAAAGACCATGCGGCAGTATTCACGCGCACCGATAAACCCGATAGCCAGGACCACTATCCAGAAAAGCTGGAAAGAACCTTTTATCAAGAGCAAAAGCCAGAAAAGCGCCAGTAATATACCGGGAATAATCCGATTCATAGGTCGTTCTCCTCTACTTTTTCTCCTTCACCTGCTCTCCGGTTTTACCGAATCTCCGTTCCCGCTGCTGAAAATCTCCAAGTGCTGCAAGAAACGCCTCTTCTCTGAAATCGGGCCACATCGTCTCGGTGAAATATATCTCCGCATAGGAGGCCTGCCACAGCAGAAAGTTTGACAATCGCTGTTCGCCGCCGGTGCGGATCAGCAGATCCGGATCCGGCTGGCCGCTCGTGTACAGGTTATCTGAAATCAGCTGATGATCGATATTCTCCAGCTGCAGTTCTCCGTCCGCGCAGGCCCGGGCGATGCTGGCAACGGCTCTGCAGATCTCGTCCCGGGCGCCGTAGCTCAGGGCCAGGTTGAGTACGAGCTTGTCGTTGGCGGCTGTCTTCCTGATGGATTCGAACATCGTATCGCGGACCGTTTTCGGCAGCCGTGACGTATCGCCGATACAGTTCAGCCGTATCTGGTTTTTCTCCATGCGGCCGAGTTCTGAGACCAGGTAGGTCTTGAGAATGTTCATCAAACCGGAAACCTCCTGTTCGGGACGATTCCAGTTTTCCGATGAAAATGCGTACAGGGTCAGATGTCGGATACCGATTTCACGGGCTGTTTCGACAATTTCCCGTACCGAATCGGCACCTATTTTATGGCCGTACAGACGTGGTTTTTTGCGTTGTTTTGCCCAGCGGCCATTGCCGTCCATGACAATGGCCACATGGGTCGGTATCCGGTCAGGATCAAGTGTGGAGGGGACTCTCATGGGGCATCAGACGTCCATTACCTCTTTTTCCTTGGACGCGCTGATGTCGTCGATCTGGGCAATGTAATCGTCGGTTTCTGATTGCGCGTCGTCCTGGAGCTTGAACAGATCGTCCTCAGAAATTTCCTTGTCTTTTTTCTGTTTCTTCAATTGATCGATCGCGTCGCGGCGGACGTTTCTCACCGCTACCCGAAACTCCTCGGCGACCTTCTTAACCTGTTTGACCAGCTCTTTCCTGCGTTCCTCGGTAAGCTGGGGAATGTTGAGCCGGATAATCTTGCCGTCGTTTACCGGCGTCAGCCCGATATCGGACTTGAGGATCGCCTTTTCGATGGCCCCGAGGACCTGCGGGTCCCACGGCTGGATCGCAATCGTACGGCTCTCGGGTATGGTCAGGGTGCCGACCTGATTGAGCGGCATGCTGCTTCCGTACGCGTCGACCTGAATGCCGTCGAGCAGCGCCAGCGATGCGCGGCCGGTGCGGACTTTGGCCAGCTCGTTCTTGAACGCCTCCACACTTTTTTCCATCTTTTCAGCCATTTCCAGAATTACATCGCTCATGGTATCACCCCACCGTTGAATTGAGTTGTATGGGCACGTTTACTCTTCTGAACTGATCAGCGTGCCGACATTTTCGCCCAGCACGGCTTTTTCGATATTGCCGGGGACCGTCATATTCATTACCAGAATCGGCTTCTTATCCTCTTTCGCGAGGGCGATTCCGGCAGCGTCCATTACCCTGAGCCCCTGTTTGAGAACGGTTTCGTAAGTCAGCCGGTCATATTTGACGGCATCCGGGAATTGGACCGGATCCTTGTCGTATACGCCGTCTACTTTGGTCGCCTTGATGATCAGGTCGGCATCGATTTCAAGCGCGCGCAGCACCCCGGCCGAATCGGTGGTAAAGTAGGGATTGCCGGTACCTGCGGCAAAAATCACCGTTCGCCCTTTTTCAAGATGCCTGGTCGCCCGTCTCCTGATGTACGGCTCGCAGACGGATTGCATCGGTATTGCCGACTGTACCCTGGTGTCCACGCCGACACGTTGCAGCGCATCCTGCATGGCCAGGCTGTTCATGACGGTGGCCAGCATGCCCATGTTGTCGGCGGTGGCGCGGTCCATGCCTTTGCTGGCGCCGGCAACCCCGCGAAAAATATTGCCGGCTCCGATCACCAGCCCGGTTTGAACTCCGCGGCCGACGACGGCTTTGATCTCCGATGCAACAAAGTCGAGAACACTGGTGTTGATTCCGAATGAATCGTCACCCATCAACGCCTCACCGCTCAGTTTGAGAAGAATACGCCGATATTTGACCTGCATCGGAGAGCTCCCGTGGTTGATTTAGCGGTACACCGGGGGCACGCCCCGGCCATCCTTATTCTACACCGATCTGAAAACGGGCGAATCGCTTGATCGAGATGTTCTCACCCATTTTTCCGACGCAATCGGTCAGCAGATCCTGGACACTCAGGTCAGGATTCTTTACATATTTTTGCTCCAACAGACAGATTTCGGCAAGGAATTTGTCGATCTTTCCAGAAACAATTTTTTCGACGATGTTTTCCGGCTTGCCGGATTCGAGCGCCTGCTGCACGTAGATGTCCTTTTCACGCGCGAGCACGTCTTCAGGTACGTTTTCACGATCGATCGCCACCGGGTTGGACGCGGCAATATGCATGGCCAGGTCTCGGGCCAGTTCACCGAACTGGTCGGTCTTGGCCACGAAATCGGTCTCGCAGTTCAGCTCGATCATAACGCCCAGCTTGCCGCCGGCGTGGATATAGGTTTCGACGACGCCTTCAGACGTGGCCCGGCCGGCACGCTTGGCCGCCACGGCGAGTCCTTTTTTACGCAGCAGGTCAACGGCCTTTTCCATGTCGCCGTCGGTCTCGCTCAACGCCTTCTTGCAGTCCATCATACCGGCGCTGGTCTTATCACGCAGTTCTTTTACCATCTGGGTGGTAATCTTCATGTTATCCTCCATTGAAGGCTGACCCGGTTTATGCTGAAACGGGGGCAGTTCCTGTCATCATTGCTCTTGGTTTACTGGCTATAGTTTTCTGCGCGGTGGAGCGCAAACTGGTCGATATAACAAAAAGGGGCGGTCAAACGACTGCCCCTCCAATCCACATTCTGCATGGGCAGATGCGGTTTACAACAATTATTCGGCAGCTGCTTCCTTCGGCTCTACTGTCGGCTCTTCTGTCGGCTCTTCCGGCTTCGTCTCGGCTTCCGGGGCGAGTTCTTCGCCGGCTTCGGCCATTGCCGCTTCAAGGGCCTCGTCTGAAGCTTCGTCGCCGTCGCGGGCCGCCTGTCCCTGGAGTACCGCTTCGGCTACGTAATGGCTGATCAGCTTGATGGCCTTGATCGCATCATCGTTTCCGGGAATGAGGTAGTCGATACCGTCCGGATCGCAGTTGGTATCGGTAATGGCGACGACCGGAATATTGAGTTTCCGGGCCTCGTTGACCGCGATGGCCTCAGCCTTTGGATCAACAATGAAAATGACGCTCGGCAGGGAGCGCATATCCTTGATACCGCCGACGTTGCGCTCGAGCTTGACGCGCTCTTTTTCCATCATCAGAATTTCCTTCTTCGGAAATTTATTGATGGAGCCGTCCGCCTGCATCGACTCGATAGACTTCAGACGCTCGACGCTGGTCTTGATGGTCTGGAAGTTGGTCATCATGCCGCCGAGCCAGCGGTGATCGACATAGTACATGTTGCAGCGCCTGGCTTCTTCCCTGATAATCGACTGCGCCTGACGCTTGGTTCCGACAAACAGGATCGAACCGCCCCCTGCGATCTCGTCGGTGATATAAGTGCATGCCTTGTCGAACATGCGTTTGGTAAGATCGAGATTGATGATATAGATACCGTTGCGCGGGCCGTAGATATACGGCTTCATCTTCGGATTCCAGCGCCTGGTCTGATGACCGAAATGCAGGCCTGCCTGCAGCATCTCTTTTACACTTGCATTTGCCATGAAAACCTCCTTCTGGTTTTTCCTCCATTCCCCGATGATCGGCACGCTGCCGACACCAGATTGGGCAGGGAATGTGTGTTTTTATGCAGCTGTCAGTATCACCGGCTAAATCACCGGTGCAAAACATTCCTAATTACCATGATACATCACTTTTTGCAAGCATCTCATGATGCCAAAACCTCGATACTTGCGCCCGCTCAGCGCTTTATCAGCGCTGAGCGGGAAGCAAAAATTTTTTTGAGCCATTCAAACCCGAACTTGAGGAGCTCAACATCGTCTTTTTCAATTCGTTTTTTCTGCTCCCGATTGAGGTGATACCGGTCGAATAAACGCTGTTGCAACGAGAACTTACGGAACCCGTCGATATTGTAGCAGACCATGAATGCCAATTGCTGATTCGGCCCGCCGGCACCCTCACCCTGCCACGGGTTGGACGCAAACAGCGTATCTATTTCTGTCCACAGATCGTTCATCAGGTTGAACTGGTCAAGCTGCTGGTGGCGGATCCACGTCTTTACGTCGGTCAGCCTGTCCTCATCATGCCCTTTGCAGTAGTCATGTTTGACCAGGAAGTAAAAATCCTCGGCTCGGCCGCGTTCGGGAGCACGATCAACCGCCCGCTCAAGCGGATAGGTACGACATGCGGTCGGGCGATCGCGGTAAACCGCACAGCCGGATTCCGTCAGAAACGGGCACTGCGGATTTGATCCGGTCTCAGCCTGCTTGAGGATGACGGTCGGAAAATATGGGTTGGCCCCTTTTTTCAGCTCAGTGTGGGTGCGCATGAACTGCTCCGAGTCCATACCGAGACTGTTTTTCAACCTGATGATGTCGTACGGATAGAGATCGAGCTCAACCGCCCGGCAGCAGACCGTAAAACACGAAACACCGGGATGACAGTGAAAGGTAAACGGGTCCTTGCCAAGCGGCGTCATCCCTTCGGGAAATTGTCTGGAATCAGTCATATGGCATACCAGCAATTGGTCCTGCAGGGTAGGAAAGATGGCCTGCTGGACAAGGAGAGCTGCGGTTGACTGCAGTTCCCTCTGCCAACTGCAAAAGATGCGCCGCACAGCGGGCGATATCGGCTCACCTGCGCCGGAAATAAAAAAAGCCGGCAGAGAACCATGTTCATTGCCAGCTTTTTGATTGAGTTATCGGAGAACGCTATATCAGCTTTCATCACCCTCATCGTCGCCGAGGTCCTCCTCGTAACCGACCAGCTCGATGATAGCCATGGGAGCCGCATCGCCCTGACGCGTGCCGGTTTTAATAATTCTCGTATAACCGCCCTGACGGTCGGCGAACTGCTCCTGAATCTCATCGAACAGCTTGGCCACGACATCTTTGCTCTGGATATACCCGAGCGCCTGGCGCCTTGCGTGCAGATCCCCGCGCTTGGCAAGCGTGATCATTTTTTCCGCGATCGGCCGCAGTTCTTTCGCTTTCTTCTCGGTGGTCACGATACGCTCGTGTTCGAACAGGGAGGTTACCATGTTTCTGAACATGGCTTGGCGGTGCGAGCTGGTCCTGCCGAGTTTTCTGCCGGATTTTCCGTGTCTCATGATGTATTCCTCAACTGATAATCGCTCAGCTCCCGGTATCACCGGGCGCGCTTGTCGCTGCTTTTTCTGATATTATTCTTTTTTCTTTTCAGGAATCTCGGGACGCTGCCAGTTATCGAATTTCATACCCAGCGTCAATCCCATCTCAGCCAGGAGCGTCTTGATTTCGTTGAGCGATTTGCGCCCGAAATTCTTTGTTTTCAGCATTTCCTGATCGCTTTTCTGGGCCAGATCGCCGATAAAGTAGATCTCCGCGTTCTTCAAACAGTTGGCAGAACGCACGGAAAGCTCGAGGTCCTCTACCGGTTTGTCCAAATACGGATTCAACGGCGGGGCATCGTCCTCATCCTCATCCTCTTTTTCAGGCTCGGCTCGCTCCTCGTTGAAGTTGATGAAAATTGACATCTGGTCCTTGAGGATTTTGGCTGCGAACGCGAGCGAATCTTCAGGCGTTACGCTCCCGTCGGTCTCGATTTCCATCGTCAGCTTGTCGTAATCGGTCATCTGGCCGACACGAGCCTGCGAAACAACGTACTGAATCCGCTTGATCGGCGAGAAGATCGCATCGATCGGAATCTGCCCGATGGACAGATCATCCTTTTCCTGCTGTTCGGCGGGAAGGTAACCTTTGCCCCATTCAACCGTCATCTCGGCGGAAAACTCGGTGTCGCCGGTAAGCGTACAGATAACCTGGTCGGGGTTCATGATCTCGACGTAGGCGGAGGGAGTAATATCTCCGGCCTTAACTTCGCCCGGCCCCTTCTTCTCGATCACGATCTTCTGGGGTTCCTCGCAGTTGAGCTTCAAACGGATCTGTTTGATGTTCAGGATAATCTCGCTGACATCTTCCATCACGTCCTTGAGCGTGGTGAATTCGTGCAGGGCCCCTTCGATCTTAACCGTGGTTATTGCCGCTCCCTGGATAGACGAGAGCAGAATGCGTCTCAACGAGTTGCCGATGGTAGTGGCAAACCCGCGCTCGAGCGGCTGGCAGACGATCTTGGCATATGATTCCGTGTGCCGGTCTTTGTCGGTTTCCAGCTTTTCAGGCTTAATAAGCTCGTGCCAGTTCCTGTAAAAAGGTATATTTTCGTCGGCAGCGTGAGTCATATCATCCCTTGGTCAATGTTTATAGCGACCCTGTAAAATTGCCTGTTCATCCATGCACCGCGTTGCCGATGTTAATTTTTCCACGAAACACACGTAAAGACCTGCAGAAAAATTTCCAGTGGCGCATTGTTTTTGAACGAGAATCGAAATGTTACAAAGTTGCCTTATGCTGTCCTCATTTCAGCTCTGGCCTGCGATATGGGGCATGCCTGGCTGTTGACGGAACTTTTAATTGATAACGACGGATCACCCGGAGCAAATGATCCGGGAGTCCGCCGAAATTCCAGTTTTCTCATTATTTCGAGTACAATTCGACAATGAGCTGCTCCTGAATCGGCATGGTCAATTCTTCGCGATTCGGCAGCGCTTTGACGGTCGATGAGTACGCTTTTTTATCGAGTTCGATCCAGCTCGGAACGCCGCGCCGCTCAACGGCCTCGAGGCTTTCGTTGATCAGCGCGTTGGCCCGGCTTTTTTCCGCGATGGTAACAACGTCGCCTACGGAAACCTGGTACGACGGGATATTAACCTTGCGCCCGTTTACCAGCACGTGCTTGTGGCGAACGAGCTGACGCGCCTGGTTCCGGGATGACGCATATCCCATCCGGAAAACCGCGTTATCAAGCCTGCGCTCGAGCATGATGAGCAGGTTTTCGCCGGTTACGCCCTTCTGCAGGTCAGCCTTCTTGAAGTATTGTCTGAACTGACCTTCGAGCATACCGTACATGCTCTTGACTTTCTGCTTCTCTCTGAGCTGAATTGCAAAATCAGATTGTTTTCTAAAACGTGCCTGACCATGCTGTCCGGGTGCAAACGCCCTGCGCTCGAAAGAACACTTATCCGAGTAGCAGCGATCTCCTTTCAGGAACAATTTCAGTCCTTCACGCCTGCAGCGCCGACACGCTGCCCCTGTATCTCTAGCCAACTTAGCCTCCGTTGATTATATGCTGAAAACTTCCCAGAATCGGTAACTGAATTTTTCGACGCGGATTATACGCGACGCCGCTTCGGCGGTTTACAGCCGTTATGCGGGATCGGGGTAACATCGTAGATACGGGTCACCTCAAGACCGGCGGTAATCAGCGCACGCAATGCCGCTTCCCGTCCCGGTCCGGGTCCCTTGACCTTAACCTCTACTTTCTTCATCCCCTGGTCGGTCGCTTTCCTGGTTGCATCGGCAACCGCATTCTGGGCAGCGAACGGTGTAGACTTGCGCGACCCCTTGAAGCCGAGAACGCCCGAGCTACACCAGGACACAACGTTTCCCTGTTTGTCGGAAATCGTTACGATGGTGTTGTTGAAGGTAGAGTAAATATGAACGATACCTTCGGGAATATTCTTTTTAACCTTGCGCTTAGACCGGACTTCCGTCTTCTTTGCAGCAGCCATTCTTCTATACCTTTATCTCGTGTTATTTCCGGCGTACGGCACCGCGACGGGGGCCTTTTCTGGTCCGGGCGTTGGTTTTGGTTTTCTGGCCTCTAACCGGTAGTCCCTGGCGATGACGGCGACCGCGGTAGCAACCGAGATCCATCAGCCGCTTGATATCCATGGATATTTCACGGCGCCGGTCACCTTCAACCACGAAGTCATCTTCGATCACCTTCCGGATCCGGTTTACATCGTCACCGCTGAGGTCATCGCTGTTCATCGTGTACGGAAGATCGACCGCATCGAGAATCTTCCGGGCCGAGGTCAGACCGATACCATAGATGTAGGTTAAGGCCCGATCCATGTGTTTGTTTTTGGGAAGGTCAACTCCTGCTATACGTGCCAAGATGTTTCTCCTTTAAAGAATTATCGGGATCCTTATCCCTGCTTTTGCTTATGTTTTTTTACCTTGCAGGACACGCGGACGACACCGTTACGTTTATACACTTTGCAGTCGCTGCACATCTTTTTTACCGATGATCGTACTTTCATGGTGCAACCTCAATTATTTCTTTTTCCTGGCATTCTTTGCCCTGAACGTCACCCGACCGCGCGTCAGGTCATACGGAGAAAGCTCGACGGTAACCCGATCTCCAGGCAGAATTTTGATAAAATGCATGCGCATCTTCCCGGAAATATGAGCCAGTACCTTGTGTCCATTATCCAGTTCAACCCTGAACATGGCATTGGGTAACGGTTCAATGATCGTACCTTCAACCTCTATCGCTTCTTCCTTGGCCATAGTCTTACCTGAATCAGTCTACTTTCCACAATCGTCAAAACAGACTATTATAATACACAATCTAAAAAATGAGAAGTAATATTTTTCTTCTCAGCTGAAGGCTTCCCGGGAGCTCAATACCAGCGGTCCCTCAGCAGTTACCGCCACCGAATGTTCAAAATGCGCCGACGGCTTGCTGTCACAGGTAACGACGGTCCAGCCGTCCCGCAACACCTTCACTTTGTGCGTGCCGGCGTTCACCATCGGTTCAATCGCTACCACCATACCTTCCTGCAGCCGGGGGGTAGAATTGCCCTGGGTAAAGTTCGGTACCTCGGGCGCCTCGTGCAGCGATGACCCGATGCCGTGTCCGACAAATTGCCGCACGATGGAAAACCCGTGTTCTTCGACATGGTTCTGCACCGCCGCCGATATATCGGCGATGCGGTTGCCGGCGACAACCTGTTCTATTGCTTTTTCCAGGGACTCGCGGGTCACCGTGAGCAGCTTGTGCTTGACGCTGTCAATCCTGCCCACCGGTATCGTCACCGCCGAGTCACCATAATAACCTCTAAAGAGCGTACCAAAATCAACCGACAGGATATCACCCTTCCTGAGCTTTCGCTTCCGGGATGGAATTCCGTGCACGACCTCTTCGTTGAGCGACACGCATAAGCTTCCGGGAAAACCACGATAGCCCTTGAATGCCGGAATCGCACCGCGCTTTCGGCACATATCCTCGGCCAGCTGATCGAGTTCCAGCGTCGTAATGCCGGGTTCCGCCGTTTTCTGCAGCATCGTCAGAACTTCCGCAACGATCTGGTTGGCCTCCCTCATGACCATGATTTCATCACGACTCTTGATCGTGATCGGCTTCCCGCCGGACGTATCCGCAGCAGTCACGTCTATCTCCGACCCTTGATCCGTCCCGCCTTCATGAAGCCTTCGTAATTTCTCATCACGAGGTGTGACTCAATCTGCGAGATCGTGTCGATGCTGACACCGACGACAATCAGCAGAGCGGTACCACCGAAATAAAACGGCAGGCTCAACTGCGAGATCAGAATCGTCGGCAGTACACAAACCGCGCTCAGGTAGATGGCGCCAATGACGGTCAACCGGGTCAGGGCTTTATCTATAAACTCAGCGGTACGCTTGCCCGGCCTGATACCGGGAATAAAACCGCCGTTTTTCCTCAGGTTTTCCGCTACATCATCGGGCTTGAACTGCACCGCGGCGTAGAAGAAGCAGAAAAACACGATCAGCCCGATAAAGCATATATAGTAGTATACCGATCCCGGCGACATCGCCGCCGAAACCCGCTGTACCCAATCGATCTGGATAAAGCTGCCGATGGTCGCCGGAAACATCATGATCGACGACGCAAAAATCGGCGGGATTACGCCGGAAACGTTGATCTTGAGCGGCAGATGCGAACTCTGCCCGCCGTAGACCTTGCGCCCGACCACCCGCTTTGCGTACTGGATCGGGATCCGCCGCTGAGCAGTTTCAAAGTAGACAATCAGGGCGATGACACCGAACATCAGCAGAACGATAAACGGCACGAAAAAAATCTGGATTTCACCGGCCTTTACGAGTTCGACCGAGTTGATGATCGCCGACGGTCCCCGGGCGACGATACCGGCGAATATAATCAGCGAAATACCGTTGCCGACGCCGCGCT